>JAEEGL016357477.1_pt1 | contig 28145 bp, 32 predicted proteins | sample 9134231 | NCBI WGS metagenome assembly JAEEGL01 (sample SAMN16246548, study PRJNA631951) | gut metagenome | biome: gut microbiome; feature: rumen; material: fiber-attached | host: Bos | place: Iran: Karaj | collected 2018-10
AAGATTACTATATTATGATTAAAAAAATAAAAGTGTTGCATAGGAATATCAACCCCTAAATGCTAACACTATTTTCCTTCAATTTTTGCCGTTTTTAATAATTTTTCTTATTTTTTTGTATCTTTTTATATAAAAAATGCAAGATTTCAAATCTCGCAAAACCTTATTTTATAAGCATTTTTAGAAAGCGTTGCAAAAAGCGTTATCAGGCAGTTGATATTCGTTTTTTCATTCATAGAAATCACTTCCTAACGACTAAATTATAAAATAAAAGAGTAGATTACTCTACTCTATCTTCTGAATCATTTAGAATAATTAAGTTGTTTCTCTTTTTTTAAATAGGAATGCTATACCTGCAATTACTAATAATATTACTACTATAAACGATGTACCAAATGATTTAGTATATGGATTAATTAATAATTCAGTTACTGTAACATTTAAGACATATACATTTCTTCCATAAGTAGCAGTTATTTCTGTTGTACCAAGTTTTGTTCCTATTACTCTACCATTTTCTATTTTACAAATAGTTGGATCTTTTATTTCCCATTCTATATCATTGTAATTAATATCCATTGATTCAAATATTTCTTTTAAATCTTTTTCTTCTTTAACATTTATTGTAACTGATTGTTCCTCTTCAAATAATACTTTTCCATTAAATAGTTCAAAAAAAGTAGATTCTCTAAAATATTCCGCAATACCTTCTAGAGTTTGGAATGCTGCTGATGATATACCATTATTTTCTTGACAAATTAGATCATTTGGATCACACATATTTTCCAAATCAACTAAATAATACTTGTCTTCATTTATATCATATAAGTATTGATCTATTAAAATATATTTTAATTCAAATTTATTTCTTCTGTTTTTTTCGATTTCATTAGTTATTCTCTCTTTTACTAATGTTGGTACATTTTCTTCAATTACTTCTGTAGACAATGGAATAAAAGACTCTAAAATATTATTTAATAAGTCTGTATCACTTACTAAAATCATATTATGTAGTGTTTTGTTTGATTTATCTAAATAGATTCTTGGACTCAATGATCCTTCTGATATGTTGTATTCGCTAAGATCAATTGCTTCATCGCCATATTTTATTGCACCATCTAGACCAAAAGAATATATTCTATTTACAATAGAGTTTTTAACATATATATCATATGTTCCTGAGGCGAATAATAGATATGGCATCTCTGAATTGTTTATCTTTCCTGTTACTCTTTTTTTAAGAATTTCAGGATTCAATTCATTACTGTTTGTTTCATTGCCATAGTAATCTGGATAAACCCCTTGAACACTACCAAAATAGAATGAACCAATTAAACTTATATTATTTATTTCAAAATCTGTATTTAAAACGCCACAAAATGCTAATCTTATCCATAAATTATCTACTTCATCCAAGTAATCTCCAGCATTTGATATGCCATCTATTGCCTGTGATATAATACTAAACACTGATGCCAAATTATAATCGTATCCTTCTACTGGGTTAGGATTTCCATCAAGTGTTTCAAATATACTATTCAACATTGGTTCTGTTCCATCTTCTATTTGTTGATTTTTTTCGTTTACTAAGTCTGTTTTATCTAAATTATAATAATATGTTGCTCTTTCAACTTTATAATCAATAAATTGATCGTCTACACTTTTCATTTGATTCTTTATTGCTTTTACTTTGTTTATGTTTGCCTTTATAGAAGGACAATCTCCATGTCTGTCATTTCTGTAGCATCTATATGTTTCTCCATCACTATGCTCAAAAGTTTTAAAATATATTCCATTTATGTTATTAACGAAGGAAGTATACATTCTATAATAATTTAAATCTGGATTGTAGGTGTTTAATTCGTCTATATTTTTTTTACATGAATACTTATGACAATATCTATTGCTGCTATATAAATATTCAACATTTTTTAAATTATCTTGGTTTGCTTTTAGAATCTCCCAATATTCGTCATTGTATTCAGCTGCTCTTTCAGCCAATTCCTCATCAAATTGTTTGTCTAATTCTTGATATACAAGATATTCAGCAAAACTTCCCTTATCATCCTTTTTCTTTAATGTATAGTGAATACTGGTATTTAATGAATACGTATCGTTAAGAAGCATTTCTTCTATAATTGTTCTGTTGAAACCCAAAACATCTATTACAGTTTTTCCATTTTCGTAACCATTCATAGTGAAAGATTTTACGTGAGGGTTCCAAATATAAGTTCCTACACTCCATTCATCTGACATTAATATATCCATATAATTAAAGTCAAGGAATGAATATACCGCTTCATCTTTAAAGTTGACTACTACGTCATAGTCTTCCTCTAAATGATTTACTTCTGACCATACCACTAGGATACTATCGTAATCGCATCCTTCTTTACAAATGTTATATGTTTTTGTTTGAGCTTTTACTGTAAATGGAATTATTACTATAATTAATAATATGGATAATAATACTTTCTTCACTCTATCACTCCTTATTATAATTGTTATATCGTATCATATTATATCGTACTATAATTAGTATATTATATAAACATTTGTAATGCAATAACTCGAGTTATTATTATCTATTCTTTTTTCAATGTTTCTTTATAAAAAGAAGTACTTCATATGATTGCTTTTTATCTCTCATTTGAATCAACACTTTTTACAAATTGTTTGTTTTTTTCCAAAAAAACTTCTTTTATTTTATCAATGTTTTTAGGAAATCCTTGCATGTAAATATAATATCTATAGTAATAACTTAAAATATCTTCATCGCTTGTATCTTCAAGTTCATCACATTGAATATCAATATGCAAATAATTTCCAAAAACCTTTTTCATCAAATATTCGCTTATTATTCTTCCTGTACTATCATCAACAAATAAAGTATCTGAATGCCAACCACCATGTAAATCTAAATAAATATATGTTGTTGTATCTTCCTCTATTTCTTTTTTAAAATAATTATGCTTTATAGTTTCAGATGATAATACTTCGCATATAAAACTATTGGTATCAGAAATAATTTTTTCAAAATATTCATCCGAATATTTTTTTTCCATTAATTTCTTTCTTCTTTCAATTTCTATTTCACTACCATCTATAGGCCAAGAATAAACACTAATAAGATGTGCTTTGTATTCTTCTAAAGAAATCATAAATTCACTTTTTTTATCAAAATCTCCATTCAAACTTTTTATTCGAGCTTTGACATCTTCTTCAGTACAACCATCATATTGAGGTGCTCTATCAATTTCTTGTACTTGTAAATCATCCCAAAACTTCATTTTTAAATGTTGAGTAATAGGACCATCAGGTGTAAGTATTCCAGCAATAAAATCTCCATCAAACATTGGATCATTTTCTTCATTAAAATGTTTTTTGGATTTCCAAGAAAAATCCGGATAAGCATGACACAAAGCTATAAAATAAACATTTCGCATATCTGTATAATCTTCAAAAGTATGATAACCATCACTTACTTTTTTTACACTTTGTCCATTTTTTCTAAGTTCCATTATATCTTCATTTATTTGTTCTATAGTTTTCATTTTATATACCTCTTTTCAAAAGTATATCAACTAGTTGATATTATTTTTTACATGTTTCAATAAACGTTTCAAATATATGATTCATTTTTTCATTATCTAACATTAATTCTGGATGCCACTTAACTCCTAAACAAAACTTCTTATCTTTTAGTTCTACAGCTTCAACATAACCATCATCAGAATAAGCAGAAATATTTAAATCTTTAATATCTTCTTTATTAGCAAACATAGTATGAATACTATTCACACCAATTTTATTTGTTTTTAATAAATCATATAATAAAGTATTTTCTTCAATAATATTTTTATGAACGATAGAACCATCTTCTGTATTATGAATTGTATCATTCATACAAAATACTTTACCACCCATTGCTCTAATAATATTATTAAATCCAGCACATATTCCAAGTAAAGGAATATCATGATCAATTGCATATTTCGCTGCTTTTATTTCATAATCATCACTGGATAAACCACCTTGAAGAATAAGTCCATCACACTGATCAATGACAGAATATAAATCTTGTAATTCTGAATCACTAAAATAAGTTCCATCTATGATATCATCTGATGCACAAAACTTAGTTGAAATTTTTGTAGGTAAAATTCCAATAGCAATTCCATTATTTTTAAGGATTGCATTTCGAACACCATCATAAATTACTTGTTGTGCAAAATTATCATTATCACAAAATAGATTTGGTTTACTAACAATTCCTATAATTGGTTTATGATTCATAATATCACCTCAAATCACCCAAATTATACCATAAAAAAATAGATTATTACTAATCTATCTTTTTTTTATTTATTTTTCAAATCTAACAATGACACTATCTTTTCCTAAATAATCTAAATTATCAATATGACCAATTTTAGTATAACTATAATTAGTATCAAAAGATTGATAAAAAATTACCAAACAATTATCTCCATATAACATCACATCTCCTGCATTGATATGTTTTGGATCAGACGAATTAGTTGGTAAAGAGTTATCCATATAAATATACTTTTCATTACCATTTAATTCACTCATTTGAAATTCTTGAGGTATTAAATCAACAAAACTTTTTGCAGTTTCATTATCTTCTAAATGAAGATTATAAGTTTTATTATCAATAGTAACTTTAATATCTGTCATTTCTGCATCACTTACTTTCTCATTTGTTAGATTATCATTTATTTGATTACTTTTATCATTTTCACGATTACATCCTGAAATGATAAATAGTGATATAACGATAAATAATCCAATTATTATTTTTTTCATTTTGCATCTCCTTGAAAAACTATTATATAACAATTACTCAGTAAAATATCCAACTTCTGTTAAAGCACGTCCATTTCCTGTAATGGTTTCAATTTTTGATGAGTTATGACTCTTATATAAAAGAGCAATAGATCCTCCTCCATCAAAATTAGTCCCTGTTTGGCATCCCATAGATAACATAATATTAATCATACTTTGACGAGTTAATCCAGCACCTGTAATAAGAGCAAAATTATTACTATCGATTTGACAAAAAGCTTGTCTATTAAGAGCACTAGAAGGAGATGGCATAGATGTTGTAATATTAGAGGCTTGTCCATTAACAACCAAAGGAGAAGCAAAAGTATAAGTATTACGAATAGAACCTATAATAGATTCTGACCAAGCTTTTTTCTCAGATGCATTATTACTTTTAACATCTTCAAAAATACGCATACGATTAGATTTATCAACACCTGTAATATACCAAGTTTTTACAGCATGATTATAAGCATTACGAACAACTTTACCATTCGTAATAACGAGTGATCCAACACTAGTTCTATCATAAGGAGCATAAGCATTAACACTTGCAGAATCATACGTATTTCTTAAGTAAAATCCACTTGCATTAAAACCAACCATCAATTTATTCGATAGTCCATTCTGACTCATTGCTCGACTCATCAAATCTCCAGGACGATATAGTCCAGATCCATAATTTGGAGAATCATATTTATTTAATTGTTGATAAGCATTTTTTACCCAAATTCTAGTAACATAGTAAGAACCTGATCGATAAATAGAAACTTTTAAAGTATCTGTTGTCTCTTCTTTTACTAAACTCCCACCAGTAGAAGTTTGTCCCCCTGTACTTCCTCCCGTACTTCCACCAGTACTAGAAGGTGGTTTTGGTTTCCCTTTTTCATATTCACTAGGATCAATAATGAACCCATTACTTCTTTTACGATTATCTTCAATAGGAATATAAGTAACTTCTCTTGCAATATTAGCTTCTGCATTATTCCAGCAAGCACTGAAAGTAACATCATCCCCTACCATACTCATAACAGTATCGATAAGCATAGGAATAAAAAAGACAATAACAGCAGCAATAACAGAATTTAATATACTCTTTTTTCTTTTCTTATCTTCTGGATCATGTACCAAACGAATAATATTGATACCAGATCCAATGATTAATAAAATAGGAACGATAATTTGAATTAAAGTTAAAATCTTTCTAACGGCAGAAAGAATAGATGCCATTGAAGGATCTGTACATCCTATAGCAACACCATACATCATATTACTCCTCCTATTCTAGAAATATTATAACATAAAAACACATCAATGATGTGTTTTATTATCTTTTTGTGTATTTCAAAATAGTATCAAATACTTTTCCATGAGATTCTTGCATAAGACCTTTTTGAATGAGTTCTTTTATTTCTTCTTTCTTCATATAAAATACTTTTTCTACTTCTTCTTTTTGAGTAACAATATCCTCTAAGGAAATATCTTTTTTTAAGTAAAAAACAAAACGAATAGGAAAATCAAATAACAAATATCCTAAATCAATAATATTATCATGACTAATATCAATTCCTAATTCTTCTTTTACTTCTCTTTTTATAGAATCCATTGGCTTTTCATTATGATCAACATGTCCACCAGTAGAAGAATAATTTCCACCTTTTTCTTTTGATGTTTTTTGAATTAAAAATTCATGATTACTATTTTCTATAAAAATAATAGCTATGGCAATATGTTCTCCTTTAGAAAAAGAATCGATACTGGTTCCTCTTTCAACAACTCTACCAGTCTTTTCACCATTATCATTATAAACATCTAACAATTCCATAGTATCACCATCCTCATTATATCATAAAAAGAGTAGATAACAATCTACTCTATCTTTTAGAAATACTATTGATAATTTCAAAACTATTATCATGATTAAAATACTCTTCTTTATTATTAAGAAAGCTTACACCATATTTTGTTTCTCCATATAAAGCGGTATTATAAACTAATTCTGTCTGTTGTGAAAAAGATTTTTTTCCTCTTTCATATTCAACAGTATATCCTCTTAAATCATCTTCTAAATAATAAAAGTTATCATAAGAAGGTAAATTCATTGTAGTATAAGTTCTAGCGATATAATTCATCTTAATATCATCACTATTCGTAAATAAATTTTGTTTAAAATCATAATGTTCCTCATAGAACTTTATCATATCTATAGTATCATGAATATTATATTTTTGAAGTAGCGAATAAGGATCTAACCACGGGAACACAGTTGTTCTAATTCCAAGTTTTTCCATATTACCAATATCAATAGTGCGATAACAAACAAGAATCATTGCATCAAAGTTTTCTTTATCTTTTAAACCTTTTATATATGGTTCACAATCATCCATAACAAAATTACTCTTTGCCTTATCCGTTACAAGTTCAAATCCGTCGGGAATATACATATTTAAACTATCATTTAAAACAACAGTATTTGCTAACTTGTTATTTTGAATAGAAACAGTTTCTATATTTTGATTGATTGGAAAACTATTATCTTCATGTACTACTCTATCTTTATAATATATATAAGTAATAAATGCCTTATATAAAACATAAATAATTACAATAAATAGTATAAATAGTATAAATCTTCTAATTCTTTTATTTCTCTTTTTATTATTATAATCTATTGTACTTACAATATTCTCTTCTAATTTTTTTTGATAATTCTCTTCTGTTAATTCTTCTCCTGATAATAATTCATTAATAGAAATATCTAATTCCTTACATAAGCCATTAATAATAGAATAATCTGGCATACTATTACCATTTTCCCATTTAGAAATTGTACGATTACTTACACCTAACTTTTCTGCAAGTTCTAATTGACTAAGATTTTTTTCCTTTCTTTTTTCTTGAATAAATTTTCCTATTTTTTGTTGATTCATATTTTATCCTCCTCTTGATAAAAGAGTATCAAGATTCATAAAGAAAAAACAGGAACTAACCGTAGAATTCCTATTTTTTTATTACCAAACGATATTCTCTTCCATACTAGAAATAGTATCTCTTTTACGAATTAATTGAATTGAATCATCATATAACATAACTTCTGCAGGTCGCTCTCTTCCAGTATAATTAGAGGCCATTGAATAACCATATGCTCCTGCATTATGAACAAGAACAATATCTCCTATTTGTGGAAGTGAAATAATTCTATCTCTTCCTATAACATCTCCACTCTCACAAACATTACCACAGATATTTGCTTTTATAGTTTTATTTTTTTCTTCTAATAAAGATATTTCATGATAGGCATTATACATAGATGGTCTAACAAGTTCATTCATTCCAATATCAGTACCAATCCAATAAGTATTTGCACTCTTCTTAATAGCGTTTACTCTACCCATTAAAATTCCAGCTTCACAAGGAATAAATCTTCCAATTTCAAATGTAATTTTTTTAACAGAAGAATACTCTCTTTTAAAATCATTTAAAATATCTTTTAATTTACTTTCTAATACATGAAAATCAAGTGGCTCTTCATAACTTTTATAAGGGACTCCAAAACCACCACCTAAATCAACAAGAGAAACTCCCTTAAAATGTTCTTTAATAATCCGTAGTCCTTCACAAATACCATAAATATAATCTTCTATTTTATCATTTAAAAATAAACTACCTAAATGTTGGTGAACACCAACTATTGTTAGATTATATTTTTCTACAACTTCTAATAATAAAGGGATATTTTCTTCACAAATACCAAATTTTGTATCTATACCGGATGTAATTACTTTCTCATGATGTCCTACTCCTTCTACTCCCGGATTGATACGAACCATTATATTGCTATTTGGAAATAATTGTCCCCATAATTCTACTTGAGAAATAGAATCTAAACAAATTAATATGTTAGAATCATGAACTAACCTCATTTCTTCTTGATCAATATTATTACATACATATAATATCTCATTATGATTAAACCTACATTTTTGATTAATAGATAATTCTAGTGGAGACATACAATCTACAAAAAAGCCATAGTCTTTTACAATTTTTAAAATTGCCGGATTATTATTTGCTTTAGGAGAATAATAAATCTTTACAAGAATATTATCTAAATCATTTTCTAAAGTATCTTGAAATTCTTTTAATTGTCTACAACGATCTTTTAAAATATCATAATCATATACATATAATGGAGAACCATATTTTTTTAATTCATTGAAATGTGTTTTAATTTTTTCTACTATATTCATTTTTTCTCCTTTACTGTTCTGCAAAATATAACATATCAGGTATTTCTCTTCCACCACCAAATATTTTTACAGGGGTTGAAGAAGAAGTGGTTTTATAATATAGTTTGCTACTTCCTCCACCATCTAGATTATATACTTCACCACATCCAGTAACATTTCTAGCAATATTAGCTGTTCCACTAACAGTTCCACTCATAGAAATTAATACAAAATTATTTTCATCTATTTGGCAAATTTGAGTTCTATAAGCAGTTGGACCACCATTGCTCATACTAGCACGACTACTGATACCAAAAGTATTTCTAATTCCTTGATTAGCAATCGTATTAGCATCTTGATGAGAACACTCCACTAATTTATTGTTACTATCTACACCAACACAGCCTCCAGCATTTCCTTCATTTTTAACAACTTGTCCTTTATTAATAACAAGTGCACTTACAGGAGAATTTGTACTATAACTAAAGAAACTTGCATTTACAGCAACCATACATTTATTTTGATAACCATTCGCATTAATTTCATTCGTTAAGATGACTTCTGCAGGATGACGTTTAAAAGTATTAGGAGCTGCTAAAGCTCCATTTAATTGTGCACTTGCATTCTTTACCCAAATAATAACAAGATGGCCATTACCCACTTTTAATATCTTAAATTTCAAAGTGCTACTTCCACAGGCACCTACCATTTCATAGTCTTTGTATTTTTCATCATCCAAGCGAGATGGTAAATTACTATCTTTTCCCTTAGGAATTCCTTGTTCATAATCGTCTGGGTCTACAATAAAACCACTTTTCTTTCTTTGGCCATATGGATCGATATAATCTACAGCAGAGCCACTATTATTACTAATAGCTTTCCAGCAAGAACTAATATTATAATTATCCCCAACCATATTCATAACAACATCAACAAACATTGGAATAAAAAACACAATAACTGCAGCAATTAAAGAATTTAATAACCTCTTTTTTCTTTTTTTATCTTCTGGATCATGTACCAATCGAATGATATTAATACCAGAACCAATAATTAATAAAATAGGAACAATTATTTGAATTAGTTGCAACATTTTACGAAAAGCACCTAATACTGCTCCTAAAGCAGATGATGAACAACTTACATCTAAAATTTGTAGCATATCTTCACCTCAATTTTTTTATTTTTGTCCGAAATTATCTTCTTTCTCTTTTCTATTTTCGGCCTCTTGATTCATCTCTAGACGAAGAAATACTTTTTTTGCTTCTATATCATCTGAATTCATATTAATTGTTGTTTCTAAAGATTCCATCAACTTTGATAATTCTTCTCCTTCAACAGTATCAAAATAATCATCTTTTTTATCATCAGGAATGTTTACAAGATAAGTTCTAATCATATCATCTAAATATAAAATAATTTGATTTGAATTACGAACCATTTTTTCAAAGATAGGTTGCATTTGTGGAGTTCTATCCATCGTTGGAAGTTTTTTTACAGATTCTAACAAATCTTGATTTACAGTTCGAATACTTAGTGCCTTAGCAATAGTATCTTTTGGAGTATAACCAATCCCTTCAACATCTAAAGTCAAACTCAATTGAACATCATTTACTTCATCAAGTGCTTGAAACACTCTTTGCATTGATTCACTATCATAATAAAAATGAATTAGCTGAGTAATAATAACTTTATTAAACTTTGCAACTTCCTTAATCTGTTCAAAATATAACTCTATCATTTTAACAAGTATATCCATTTAAAACACATCCTTCATTAATAATTATATCATACTATAATTTATGATTAATAATTAATTTTACAGTAACCCCTTCTACTTCTTTATCAAATTTCTTCCAAGTTTTTTTAGAAACAATTTTAAATCCTAAATCTGTAAAAATTGATAATACTTTTTCTCTATTAATTTCAAAAGAATCATATAATGCATCTACTCCATTATCTCTAGCATCTTCTATTAATAATTTTAAAGCGTCTTTTGCATACCCTTTTCCTCGATAATCATTTTCTATTAAGATTCCACATTCATACCTGTTTTTTTCTTTTACATAATAAACTGTTCCAACAAACATCTGAATCTCTCGATCAAAGATATAAAAGAAAGCTTGTTTTTCTTGATTTCTTTTTTGATATTTTTCTTCCCATTTATCTCTTGGAAAATCAATACAACCAGTATCATAATGATATCCTTCATAAGACACTTCATATCCCGCATTATAATTCATAGTAAGAGGATCTGATAATATTTTTTCTTCGTACCAATAATCTTCTAATTCAGGTTGATATAATATTATTTTTTTCATAGAATCACCTAAAAAAATTATAACAAAAAAAATGGATTAAATTAATCCATTTTTTCTTCATCATGTTGATATAATTCTAATTCAGATTCTAATTCACTAATTCGATTATTTAATTCATTATTTTTTTGCTCTAATTCACCAATAATATTTTGATAATTATTTCTTTCTTCCTCTTCACGAGCTCTCTCTTCAAGAACTCTATTCCAATTTTCTTGTAAACGACTAATGTTTTCAGCTGATGCATGAACAACTTTTTTCTCATCTACATTATCAAAATAAATAATATTCTTTTCATTAATTGTTTTTAATGTTTCACGAACTAATTTCATTGGTTCACTACAACTAACTGCTGAATGGATAGAAGAATCATTTTCATTATACCAATCTTCTACATCACAATACTTATTAATACTGTAATCAATTTTAATATTAGGAATATCTTCCTCTACATACTCTACTTCATTGTCATAAGAAGGATAAATATATAAAGAATCTGTCATATCATGTTCAATAGTAACTACTTTATTCATTGATTCATCATAAGTTACAAAATCAAATTTAACTACCCCAGTAGCAATCATTCCACAACCTATACCAAATAAGATAACAGATCCTATAAAACCAAGAATCATAAACTTTTTATTATTTTTACGATTAAATATGAAATTTAATAGTAATAGTAAAATAATAGAACCAATGGAAATACAAGATAAAATACCAAGTAATAATCCAAAGAAGAATAAGCCTGTCTTATATACTAAGAAGGAAGTAACAAACATAACAGCAAGTGAAATTAAACCAAAGCATACACCAAAAGCAAATAATAAAGCAAAGAATTTAATAAATAAAATAATAATTTTAAATAATCCTTGAATAAAACGATATTCACTATGTTTAGGATCACGAATTACAATTTTACTTTCATTTTCTTTAATGGAAATTCTATCCTCACTTGTTTTTTCTTTCTTAGTAGAAGATTTAACTTCTTCATTTTTTGTTTCTTCTTTTGTAGTAGATTTTTGATAGTAATCTAGATATCTAGTCTTAAAAATATGAAACAAAATAACAATGCCAGCAACAACACAAAATACCCAAAGAACTACTCCTAAAGTATTAATAATAACATCTCCTATAAAATTAGGTAAAATACCAAATACTCCACGGAACAATCTTGTTCCAATACTACAAATAATAGATCCAGCTATCCATAATATAAAAGCAATAACAACTTGTTCAAATAAGCATTTTACTTTACTCTTGAAAGTCATACTACTAAATAGATTAACAGAATCAGTAATATACTTTAGAAAGTCATCTGTATAACGATTTAGTTTTTTCTTAGCTTCATCTTCTCCTTTTACTTCTTTTATATCTTTATGTAATAGATCATCTATATTAAGATTAAACTTATCACATAAAGCAATAATTTTATCCATTTCTGGATAAGCAGCACCAGACTCCCATTTTGAAATAGCTTGTCTAGATACACCTAATGAATCAGCAAGTTGTTCTTGTGAAAGGTTATTATCCTTTCTTATTTTCTTTAAATTTTCTGAAAATTGATTATTCATCTTTTTTCCTCCTTTACAACCAAATTTTATAATATTCTACCGGTTGCACTCCACCACCTTTAGGTTGTTTTTTGTAAAAAGTTAGTTGCATTTACATATATTTTAGCATAAAAAAAGATAATTGTTCAAAATTACCTTTTAAAGTTCTAATCAATTAAAACAGTATCTTTTAATAGAATAACATCTTCATTTTCTTTATGAATATCTCTTAAATTTTTAGGATCATCATCAATTACAATAAAGAGACAACCTTTTCTTTTTAATTTTTTCATGTACTCTGCTTTTAAAATAGAAGAATCTCTCATATCATTAGATTGACGAGAAAGAATTACTCGATTTTCTTTTTTAAAAAAAGGTGCATAAGTATCTAACCAATAATGTTTTTGTTCAATACCTTCATCTGTCCTAGTAGCTGATAAAATAAATAGTTCTACATTTCTCATACGAGAGATTTCTCTTAATTTTTCTATACTATCATTTAATGGTCTTTTTTTATCATAATCTCTTGCACAATCAAAAATGTAATCTGCAATTACTCCATCCATATCTACAAACAATTTGATTTTTTGTCCTTTAAATTGTTTTAAATAATTTTTTAAATACATTTTTATCACCACTCCATTTCATTATATCATTAAAACTCAAAGATAGAAATAACTGTAAAATATTATTTTTTGAGATAGTAAAAAAATAGAATTAATGATAAAATGAATAATAGAGAGAGGGATTTGAATATGGTTAGTAGTGGTACGGTAAATAACGATTTATCTTCTTTTAACAATTCAATGACAAGCTATAGTTCTAATGTTACGGATTTAAATGGTAGTTGGATGGGTCAATCCTATGAAAATTTAAATACCAAAGCAGAAGAGTTTGCAAGTGAGTTTAAAAGTGCACTACAAGGACAATTAAGTGCCTTTGCTTCGGCATGTGACCTATATCAACAATATATTCAAGAAAAGCAAGCATATAATGCTGCTTTAGCAAATGCCAATAACGATCCTTCTTATGCAAATGCTGCTAGTCAACACAGAGCAAATATGGATCGCCTAAAAGCAGAAATTGAATCTAATCTTTCTGCAGCATCAAGTCCATCTTTAGCCGCTTCTTCAGTAGATGGTTCCTCTATTATTTCAGGAGCACCACTTAATTTATCTCCTGGAGTTTATGATTTAGAATTTACAGGAAGCAATGGAAGAACAATGAAATATCACGTTTATATTCCAGAAGGTGCAACAGAAGGAATGCCTTTAGTTGTTTATCTTCATGGAGATGGAAGTGTTAATCAATTTAGTTATTTAAAAACTCATGAAATGGCAAAAGCTGTTGATAAAGTATATGGTAATAATTATCCATTTATATTCATTCAACCAATGACAGAAGTTACTTCTTGGACACAAGGAGGAAGACTAGATACCTTAGCAGAATTAATTCAAAACGTTTCAGCTGAATATAAATGTGACACCAATAAAGTCGTATTAACAGGAGCTTCTCGTGGAGGTATGGGAGCATGGGATATGGCAAATAAATATCCAAATTTATTCTCTGCTGTAATACCAATTGCAGGAACAGGAAATATTGATCCTAATAATTTTATTAATTTACCAATTGTTGCAGTATCCTCAACAGATAGTAGTGATAGTTGGAACTTTGAAAATATGAAAAGTAATATTAAAAAAATACAAAATGCTGGTGGATCAAATTCAGCCTTTGTCCCAGCGAATGGTTATTCTCATTCCAATGTATTATTTGCTGGTATCACAAAAGATATTATGGATTGGGCACTTGCTCAAACAAAAACTGTAAGTATATAAAAAAAAACATCATCGGAAGATGATGTTTTTATTTGATTAATTTTCCCATTACTAATAAATTGTAACGATAATAACGAGCATAATAATTTGGATCCATAGAACATGTTTGTAAAATTAATATTTGATCATTTCCATCAACTGTTACCCCTGTATCATACTCTGAACGACTACGATATTTTTGAATGGTTTCTGCCCATTCACTATCACTGTAATAATTAGTGTGGAAATACTCCAAACCTTCACTCTCTTCACTATCAGCAGTTGATACATAAACAGAGAATATTAAATATTGATAAGTGTTTCCTTGATAATGAATAGTAATTGTTCTGTTATTCCAATAAAATCCTGGATTATTATGATAATTTTGTAATGCTTGGAAAGGTCCATTTCCTCCTGTAGAACTATGAGAATAAATAATTGTTTTACGACCAGTAAAATCATGACGGAAATCTACATAAGGAACTCCAATACCATCATAATCACCATTTAAGTTATGATTTAAATAAAAATGTTCTCCATTTGAATCTTTCATTAAATGTCTTTGAATTCCAGCAACCTCAATAGAATCTCCTACAATAGCAACTGGTTCTATATAAGCAGGTTGTGGTTGTACAACTGGTATTGTCTCTACAACTGGAGCAACCGTTTCCACAACAGGTACTTCAGTCTCTTCAACAACTTTAGATTCCTCTTGAATTTCTTCTTTTACCTCTTCAACAATTGCTACTTCATTTTTATCAAAAGTATCAACTACTTCTAATTCTTGACTATTAACGTTAGTATAACCAAATAAGCATGCACTAGTAACTAAGAAAGTCATCATCAAACGAATGATGGACTTCATCATTTTCTCTTTCATACCCTAACCCCCATTAGTGCGTTAATTATACCACGAAATAGAGAAAATGTCAATTTTAACCAACAGTTGTTGTACAAAAAAAAGATAGACGATTGTCTATCTGTGTGGATGATGTCCATTACTATTTACAATATAATTTTCTATAGGAAATCCATATCTTCTAGCAATAGAAATAAGCTCTTCATCAGGACATACTTCTACTCTAGCATGATCTACTAATGCAGAACCAATTCCTCCTCCAAAATAAGCTGCTAATAATTCTGCTAATAAATCACTTCTCAAACGATCAAAATCAATTTCCATGGAACTCCCTCCTTTTTTGATATACTTTTTTTTGATTCATATTAATTCCTTGTAACGTATTTTGAAATACCATAACTACTTCATCTTGTAATGTTCTACCAGTTTCTTTGTTTTTTGTATAATAACCATTTCCACAAGGAGAAAAACAAACAACAAAGTCTCTACATTTTACTCCCATTTCATTTAAGAAAGGATTAATACAAGAACAAGTAAAGGATTCATCCACTCTTTCAATTAACATTCTACTAACTCTTTTCACTTCTTCAGGATTCTCTAAATCAACACTTTGATCCGATAACCACAACAAATGATTTTCATCTTTAGAAGCATAAGGATGAGAGAACAAATAGTTTTGCTTCATAAGCCATTCCAAATTATGGAAGAATACTCCATCTTCTTTAGTAATAGTAACAGGAGTATCTGAAAAAATAATACCAAATTCATCTGCAATAAAATGGAATTCTATTTTTTCTTCTCCGTCTTTTATAACAGAGAAAGAACGATCTTTTATCTGAATCATAATAACCTCACTTCAATACCTACAACACCATATTTTTCTTGTTCTTCTTTAGAATAGTATTGTTCCATATCTTCTGGTTTTGCTTCTTCTTCTTTTTGATATCCTAAAACTTCTTTATCAAACTTTTGATATAATTCACGAAAAGAAGGGAAATAATGAAGAGCAACAACTTCTACCGTACAAGTATCACTTGTTGTACGATCATCAAATTGTATTTGATCTCCAACTTTTATTAATTGTCTTTTTTCATCATTTAATCTTATTTCAATTGTCTTGATTCCTTTTTGAATCATAACAAATGGTTGATGATGCAAATGCATAGAATGAGTCATAATCCTCACCTCAGTTTCCTATTATAACAAAAAAAGAACACTTTTGTGTTCTTTTATGCACATTTTTCCATAATTTCTTTAGCAGCTTTCTTTCCTGCCTCCATAGCAAGAATAACAGTTGCTGCACCAGTAACAGCATCTCCTCCAGCAAATACATGATCTAGAGAAGTTTGTGTTCCTTCTACAACAATTAGTCCTTTATCACTTAATTCAATATCACTATATTTTAAAGCTTCATGATTTGGACTTGTTCCTAAAGCCATTACAACCATATCACAATCTACTGTATGTAGAGAACTTTCATCTTCTGTTACACTACGTCTTCCGTCTTCTCCAGCTTCTCCAAGAACCATATTAACAACTTCCATACCTGTAACATTATTATTTTCATCTGTTACAATTCTAACTGGATTTGTTAACATATCAAAAACGATTCCCTCATCTTTTGCATGTTCTACTTCCATACGACGAGCAGGAAGTTCTTCATCACTACGACGATACATAATATGAGCATCTACTCCTAGTCTCTTAAGAGAACGAACAGCATCCATTGCAACATTTCCTCCACCAATAACATAGGCTTTTTGACCTTTTTTAATTGGTGTCTTAGAGTCTTCTTTATATCCACCCATTAGATTAATACGAGTTAAGATTTCATTAGCAGAGAATACTTGATTAGCATCTTCTCCAGGAATTCCCATAAACTTAGGAAGACCAGCTCCAGTACCTACAAAAACAGCATCATACTCTTTTTGCAATTCTGGAATAGTAATAGCATTTCCAACAGGTACATCTGTAAGAATTTTAACGCCTAATTCTTTTAAACTATCTACTTCTTTTTGAACAATAGCTTTTGGAAGTCTAAATTCAGGAATTCCATAAATTAATACTCCACCAGCCTTTTGTAATACTTCATAAATTGTTACATCATATCCAGCTTTTGCTAAATCTCCTGCACAAGTAAGTCCAGCAGGTCCACTTCCTACAATAGCAACTCTCTTACCATTCTTAGGCTTAGGTTGAACCGTATTAAAGTGATTAATAATAGCTTGATCTGCTACATATCTTTCCAAAGAACCAATAGAGATTGCTTCTCCTTTTAGTCCTTTTACACACATAGATTCACATTGTTTTTCTTGTGGACAAACTCTTCCACAAACAGCAGGCAAGGAACTAGATTCAGAAATAATTTCATAAGCTTTCTTTAAATCCTGATCTTTGATTGCCTGAATAAATTCAGGGATTTTAATACTAACAGGACATCCTTCCATACATCTAGGTTTAGGACAATGAAGGCAACGATTTGCTTCTTGTAAAGCCTCTTCATCATTGAATCCATATTCAACTTCATTAAAATTATGAATTCTCTCTTCAGCTGGTTGTAATCTACCTTTTACTTTTTGATCATTCATGATTTTCCCCTCCTAATCTTTTCTTCATCATTTCCCATTTTTCTGCTTCTTCTTCTTTATAAATATTCATTCTCTTCATTGCTAAATCAAAATCTACTAAGAAACCATCAAATTCAGGTCCATGAATACAAGCAAATTTAGGCTTTCCATCTACTTCACAACGACAAGCTCCACACATTCCACTACCATCTACCATTAATGGATTCATACTAACGATAGTTTTTACATTGTGTTCCTTCGTCACTTTAACAACATTCTTCATCATAATAATTGGTCCAATTGCTACAACAATATCATAATTATCAAGATTCTTCTCTAAAATATCTGTAACAAATCCTTTTGTTCCAAAAGAACCATCATCTGTAGCATATCTAACTTTACTAGCAACTTCTTCAATCTTATTACGAATTAATAATAAATCTGCACTACGTGATCCATAAATAACATCTACATCAAACCCATGTTCTTTTAAGAATTTAACTTGAGGATATACAGGAGCAATTCCAACTCCTCCTGCTACATAACAAATTCTTTTTCCTTTAAATTCTTCTGGATTAGAACAAATTTCATTTCCATTTCCTAATGGTCCAACTACTCCAAAGATTTCATCCTTAACAGTAGTTAATTCCTCAGTAGAAGCACCAATTACTTGATAAATGATAGTTAATAATCCTTTTTCTTTATCATAATCATAAACTGTTAAAGGAATTCTTTCACTATCTTCTTTTGCCATTACGATTACAAATTGTCCTGGAATGCATTTCTTCACAACAAGTGGTGCTTCAATTAACATTTCATAAGAATTTGAACTAATTGGCTTATTATATAAAACTTTGTACACTATTATCACCTATCCTTATATACCATACATTACTATTTTAACAAAAATATCAAAAGGTTCAAGATTTTTTATTATTCTTTTGAATGATATTTAAAATTCCTTGATAAACCTTTATAAATATATTCTGATCAATACAGAATAAAAAGTATAATATTCCAACAATTACATCCATAAGATCTAATGTCAAAACGAGTAGTAAACTAGCAACTATACCAGAATACTTAGCAAAAGACTTCTTTGTAAGATAACCATATATTGTTACTCCAAGTAATCCTATTTGAGCAATCATAAGTAAGATATCTGTAAAATTACGAGTATTTAATACTGTCTTTTGTTGGAACAACATAACTTTAATAATAATTGTAATAACAAGCACAATACCTGTTACTATAACAGCTACTTTACGGAATTTTGCATCATCGAAATCATTTTTTAATTCAATAATTGGTCCTCCACTATTCGCAGCATTTACTTCTTTTGGTTTTTCCACTTTTGGAGCTTCCGCCGTAAAACCTGTAATTTCATTTTCATTCAATTTCATAATAGGTTCCCATTTATCTCCTACTTGGAACGTAATACCACAATAAACTTCTAAAGAAGGATTATTACAAGTATAACGAATATTTGGAGTAAACATCTTAGCTGCTCGAATAACTTCATCATCATAAGAAAAAGTACTTCCTTTATAGAAAATAATTCGATTATTCTCTACAAATCCTCTAATTAAATTCTCATATTGATTTGGATCATGTCCTAAAGAAAGATACCATTCTCTATGATCCATTGTACTATTTTGCAAATACTTTACTTCATTTCCAATAATCATAAATAAGATTCGATTGTTCATAGTATCACCCTATTATTAATTATACAAAAAAATAAAGAGTATTTCTACTCTTTATTTCCAAATCTTCCAAATGGAAAAATAGTTAATTTGGTTTTTCCTAATATATCTTTCTTTTGAAATGGTCCATAATAACGACTGTCCATAGAATTTGTACGATTATCTCCCATTACAAAATAAGATCCTTTTGGTATTGCAATAGCAAAATCTTCCGTAACATCACTACCATAGTTTTCTTTTACTTTTTTACCATTAACATATAATTGATTATCTTTATACTCTATTTCTTCTCCTGGAAGACCTATAACACGTTTAATTAAAGGTTCCGTTCCCTTATCTACTACAACAATATCAAATCGTTTAATATCAGAAAAACGATAGCCAATAATATTTAAAATCATAATATCCCCATCATGTAGAGTATCATACATACTATCTCCAACAACTCGAATAGGAGTTACTACAAATCTCTTAATTAATATAACAAGTATGATTACTAATACATAAGGGACATATTCCTTTAAAAAAGATACTACTTTATTGTCCATTTTAACACCTTACTTCTTTATCATTCTATCATTAGAATGAAATAAAATCAAACAAAAAAGAGTATTGCTACTCTTATTGTTGTCCTCTTTCTTTGATACGATAGCCACCAACCATACCTTTAAGGAATGTAAGTTTAGCACGTCTTACTTTTCCTCTACGTACAACAGTTACTCCAGCTACCTTTGGTGAATGAATTGGGAATGTTCTTTCAACTCCCACACCACTAGACATTTTACGAACAGTAAATGTTTCTGAAACGCTTCCACCTTTACGAGCAACAACTACTCCTTCAAAAGCTTGGATACGTTCTCTTTTACCTTCGATAATCTTAACATCTACTCTAACAGTATCTCCAACACGGAATTCAGGAATGTTAGGATTAATTTGTTTTGCATTGATTTTGTCTATAATATTCATATCTCTTAGCTCCTCTCTGTATATATTTTTAACAAATGATCATAATCATACGATAAGCGGATCATTCCACTAGACGAATAAAATTATATCACATTTTTTCGATTTTGCAACAAAAAAAGAAGATTTTACTCTTCTTTTAATCTTCTATTGCAATCTCATTTAAATCTGTATAAATAACATCTTGATTATGATTGAATATTAATGCATAGATAAAGATTGCAGCTAATAATACAGCAAATACAATCATAAATGATAAATTCTTAGAATTCACACCGTTCATACAAACCCTCCTATAGATTAGACTCCTTTAAAACATATTTATATAAAGTAGCTTCATCTTCTACAATAAATTCACTCTTTACATCATTAACTCTAGAGTAAATAATTGGTTTTTGCAATGTTTCTTGAGCATCTAATAATTCTTCAAAAGACTCTACTTTAACCACTTGTCTTTCAACATTAGATTCATACCCATTTCTTGCAATCACTATTATTCTATCATAATCTCTTAATATTTGCGATAGTTTTTGTTGATACTTGTTATGATTCATCGTAACTTTTAATACCAAACGAGCTGTTTGATATAGTAAGAATAATGATATTAAGATTAAAACAGAAGCAATAATTGCACAAGTAATATTATAACTATTCCAGAAATCACCATCAATTTCAACTGTTTGATTTTTATTCGTAATAACATCTTTTTGAATATGATAAGTATCTTGTCCTAAAGGAACAATAATAGATGCAATCTTTCTTGTCTCTGTAGCTTCATCTAAGTATAGAATTGCTTCCACAGAAGCTGCAGAATTAAGAGCATATCTATTTTGATAATCTTTAACAACTCTATTATATTTTTGATAATCTAAAGTAACATCTGTATCAATAGATATTTGAGAATCCACATTATCAAAATTTGTTTTTTCTACAAGAGTATCTTCTGTACGATAAAGTACTTTAGAAGGATCTTTTGCATCATAAATCTTCGTAATAGCAGAAATATGATAAGCTAAATCATAAGAAATATCAGTAGATAATTTAACATTATATTGGAAATAAGCTCCTATCGTATTTGTTAATTCAGATAAATATTCCATATCTTCTTCTAAACATTCTTGATGATAAGTCTCATTTGGAAGTAGACAAACACTATAACTTGTATTACTAGTTTCATCATAATAAACAACTTCATTCTTACCAGAACGAATTGTTTCATAAATCAATAAACAAGCTCCCAAGAATAATAATAGAATACAAATAACCATAATTGTTACACGAGCTTCAAAACTAAAATGAAGTTTTTTCTTCAAGCGAGATACTCTCTCTTCTTCTGAAACAACTGGCTCTACCGGAACATTTGCCTCAGCCGCAATCTTTTCTACTGGAGTAATTTCTATTTTTTCTGTTTTTTCATGATTCAAAATAGCTTCAGCAAAAATATCATCATCCGATTTTTCTTCTACATCCACAACCGGCTCTTCTACAACAGGTTCTTCTATTGCTACTTCTTCAGGTATTTCTTCCTGTACTGTTTGAACTACTTCATTTACTTCTTCTTTTATTTTATCTACTTCAATAGGAAGTTCTTCTGAGGTAACATCTTCTACTGAAACTTCTTGAATTGGATCAACTATAACTTCTTTTTCTACTTCTTGTATTGGATCAACTTTTACTTCTTCTGTTTTTACAGATGGAGTTTTCTTCGTAGAAGATGCTTTTTTCTTATAAGCATTCTTTTTATATTTTTCTTTTTTAATTGCTTTTTGAACATCATCCAAAGATAGTGTTTTTGTTACTTCTAGATTCTTTTCATCTATTTCAACAAATTGAAACTTATCTTTTTTTGAACCGCTTTTATTCTTTCCCATATTTTCACCATCCGTTAAACGTTTTGCTTATATAACATGATTAACTGAATTGAATCAATTATTACTTTACCATTTTCCATAGCAGGTGTGCTAGTTGGATATACAATAGATAATTGTACAATTTTTTCACTATCTGGATCTAATAAATCATTTATTGCTACATCAGAACCATCTTCATATTGTAAGGAATACTTAATTTCATTACAAATATTAGGATTTCCATTTTCTACTCTACAATGCGCATGATTTTGAATTAAAGTACTAAGAATAGCATCCAAAGAACCTCTATTTACAATTTTAAAAGTTAAATGAACAGCATCCCCTGGTTTCTTTAATTCAACAGAATAATTCTGTAGAGATGTATCCGATACAACAGGCAAATTATAAACAGCGGAACCACTCTTATCTGCCTTTAAATCTTGAATCTGTATATCCCATAGAGCATCATCTCTATGATTAAAAGCATCGCTAATAGCCGCAAATGCTATTGTAAGACCAGAAATAGCCACAACAAGGGCAATAATTGTCAACACTCGAAGTGAACGACCTTTGCGCATTGCATAATCACCTACTCTATCATTAAAAGTATAGCATAGTTTTTGAATAAAAAAAAGACCTAATGGTCTTAATTTTTTTGATACAATAAATCAATATCTAGATTGCTAATATGAACTTCATTTTTATATTTTTTCTTAGCATCTTTTGGATATTCAACAAGGACTTTTACTATCTTAGAAGACTTAGGAGCAAGCAATTCTCCTTCTTTTAATTCTGTTCCATCTTCATTTAAAATAGTATATACAAGTTGATCACAAATCTCATTAGCATCTGTTTCACTAACCCCAGCACATCTAGGAATACTCTTAACAATACTAGATAAACGAGCTGGTAAATTACCACCGTTTACTACTTTAAATTGAAAAGTAGCAGAATCTCCTGGATTCTTAAAAGAAACAGAATAATTCGTTAAGATAGTAGTTGAAAATACAGGCATTGTATAATCAGCTTTACCAACTGTACTTGCAGATAAATCTTCAAAATGAATATCCCAAGTATTATAGCTTTTTTGCTCCTTATAATATGCATAAGCAATTGTAATAAGAATAATCGCAACACAAATTGCAATTAAGATTAATATTCTAACTTTTCTACGAGAAACAAGTCCCATTTGAATCACCCTACCTAAAAAAATTATATCACAAAAAAAGAAAATCTCCTAGAAATTTCTATCGACTTCTTTTATTTTCATTCATATATTGTTCATACTGATGTTGTATTTCAAATAATTTCTTATTAGCTTCTTTCTGTAATAATGCAAGTTGAGTAGCCATCTTCTCTAGTTCACCTTTTAATAGATAATCACGATATTTATTTTTAATCTCTAAACGAAATTTTTCAATTTGATTTAACGCTTCACGGCAACTTTCCCCACTACCATCATCATCTACTAATAATTCCGTTAATAATACGATTAATTGATTATATCTCTGAGACACTTTTTTAGAAGCAAGTGGATTTGCTAGTTTTTTATTCATAACTCGAATCTTACGAATATTAGAACCATCCACCTTAAATGCTTTATTACCAGATGCCATTAAAAATCCATCAATATCTAATAGTTCTACTAATTTTCCTTTATAAACTACTTTATGGGAAACAGAATACATATTATCACCTACTTATCTAATAAATCTGGTCTTTTCTCTTTTGTTAATCGAATTGCTTCTTGCATTCGATATTCTTCTATCTTCTTATGATCTCCTGAAATTAATACTTCTGGAACTTCCATACCCTCATATACTCTAGGCTTTGTATAAGTTGGATAATCAAGTAAATTATCCTTACTAAAAGAATCTTCTTGGAAACTTTCTTCTCGAATGACTCCCGGAAGTAATCTAGTAATAGAATCTACAATTGCCATAGCAGGAACTTCTCCTCCTGTTAAGACATAATCTCCTATACTAATTTCCATATCACATATACTTTTAATTCTCTCATCAAAACCCTCATAATGACCACAAATTAATATTAAGTGTTTTTCTTTTGATAAATCATAAGCCTTTTTTTGAGAATAAACTTCTCCACTAGGAGTAAGCATAATTACTTTTGTATCTTCCCCCCTAAGTGCTTTTACACAATCAAAGATAGGCTGACACATAAGCACCATTCCTGCTCCTCCACCAAAAGGAGTATCATCTACTTTATTATGTGGATCTTTTGTATAATCTCTAAAATTGACTAAATTAATTGTTACTTTTCCTAAATCAATAGCTCTTTTAATAATAGATTCTTCAAAAACACCATCAAACATATTAGGAAATAATGTTAATATATCGATTCTCATACAACCACCTTAAATTCCATCTATTAAATGAACAATTACTTGTTTTTTCTCTTTATCTATTTTTTCAATCATTGGAGAATTCATTGGAATTAATACTTCTTTATCAAATTCTACTCGTAAGATTTTATTTATCTCACTCGCCATAAAAATTTCTTTTATTATTCCTTTTTTTCCATCACTTGTCAACACTTCATATGTAATTAACTCTTCATCTAAAACTTCATCTTCATTAAGATTTAAAGACTCTTTAGAAACATATACTTCTTTTTTCAAAAGAAATAATACATCATTAATATTATGAAAATCATCTAAAGTAACCATATCATAATTTTTATGAACACGATAACTTTGAATCACATAATTTTTATGATCAATAATAATTTCCTTTCCTACAACAAAGACTTTATCTTTAAAAGGAAAATTACTAAGGATTCTGATTTCTCCTTTAATACCATGAGTATCAACTACTTTTCCAATATAAACATTGTCCATTTTATCTCCCCAATTCATATAATAGAATACTACAAGCTACTCCTACATTCAAACTCTCTACTTCTTCCTTCATCGGAATATATAAATTTTTATCACACAATTCTTGTATTTCTTTGCGAATACCATTTCCTTCATTTCCCATAATTAAGCAGAATTTATTTTTCTCTTCACTACTTAAACTTCTAGCATCTACTCCATCTACTACATTCGTACCATAGATTGTAAATTGATTATTTTTAAAATACTTAATAGCTTCACTAGCATTTAAAGAAATAATAGGAATATGACAATACATTCCTTGTGTTGCACGCAATACTTTTGGATTATATAAATCTACTGTATTTTCAGATAGAATAATCATATCAATACCAAAGGCAACACTACTACGAATAATGGTTCCTAAATTCCCAGGATCTTGTATTTCATCTAACAATAATACTTTATTTAACAAAGTCATTTGATTCTTAATATCAGAATAACCAATTTTACGACATAAACCTACTATTCCACTAGGAGTATCCATAGTAGATATTTTCTTCATTACTTCATTACTTACAAAAGTTTTTGAAATCTCATAAGGAAATTCAGTCTCTTCTGTTAAATATACTTCTAGTAAAATACCTTTCTTAAAAGCTTCTTCTACCAAATGATATCCTTCAACAACATAAGTACTAGTAAGATCTCTATACTTTTTTCTTTGTAATTTTATTAAATCTTTTACTTTTTCATTTTCTAAACTAGTAAGTACCATTAAAACTCCTTCATTTCTTCTCTATATTTTTTATAATTAGGCATATTGCTTTCTACTAATTTCCAGAAAGCACTAGAATGATCTCCATGGATTAAATGACTCATTTCATGAATAATAACATAATCTAAGTAAGAGGTATCTCTTTTTATCAATTCTAAATTCAAAGTAATAGTCTTACTCCTTACATTACAAACTCCCCATCTACTTGTCATTTTACGAATTCTAAGTTTGGGATAAGGAATACTTTTCGTAAAATGATTATAGTTATAATCTAGCCTTTCTAAAAATAATGTTTTTGCTTGTTTTTTATACCAACCATCTATATCAAAATCATGAGATACAAATACTTTATCTCCTACAAACTCTATACCCTTTTTATCGGTATAAATGATGACATATTGTTTTCCCAAATAAAAGAAACCATTGTTATTTTGAACTTTCTTTTCTTGAAACTCTATCATTTTACCAATACGATCATAATTACTTTTAATTAATTTTTCTATAAAAAAGGTACTCGTTAATAATCCTGTAGTAACAGTAACTTTTAAATCTTTTTTTACTCGAATATAAGTATTCTTTTGACCTCTTTTTTTCTCAATAACGACATCATAGTCTTTATTATTCCACTGAAGCTGCATACTTCTCACCAACATTATTATACAATGAAAACCAACAAAAAAACTAGAGATTTCTCTCTAGTTTTAAATTACCACTTTGCATCTTCAGATCTAGCATAAGATTTTACTTCTGTAGTTGGTCTATCAATTGGATCATAAACAGTTCCCGTAAACCATACTTCTCCTGTTGCTTTATCACGAATGATATACATATATGGTTTATTAAAGTTTAAATCAATTGTTTCATATGGTACTTCAAATAGATAATTCCATCCTGATGTTCCTCCAAGTCCACCACCTACAGTTACAGCAGAAGCTTTAATACCATCATTAGAAAAATCTATTGTAGCTTTATGAGAAGCATAATTAATAAATACTCCTTTTGTATCTACCATATTGCTTAAATCAGCATCTTCTGCATTAAATACATCATTAATTCCAATTGTTTTTAAATCATTCATGAAATCTAATTCATAATCATAACGGAATAATGGAATTCTTCCATAAATTAAAGTAACAACTCCATCTTTTACATTCTCATATTTAGCCTCTTTTAAACTTTGAATCAATTGATTAACATCTTTTGCTTCAATATGATTAATATAATCTTTTAATTTTTCATTCTTAGGCATAATACCAACATATTGTAAAGTTTTACCATCATATTCTTGTAAATCTTTTGCAAAAAGTTTTACATTATCATCTACAAAGAAAGAATAATCTGTAGAAATTTCTTCCTTATTATAATTTTTCTTCAAATCTTCTACAAAGTCACTTGCAACTTCTTCCGCTGATTTATTTGAAGGAGCTCTACCTGTCCTTTGAGTTTCTTCATTGAAAGCATCAATAATTTCTTTTCGAATTTGTTCTTCACCTAATTCTTTAATGATATCATATCGGTTAAAACTAGATAAAACCTCTACAGACTTTTTGTTTGCTTTTCCATCAAATGTAATTGGAGGAAAATCTATTTCACTTTCATATGGAACAGAAACAGAAATAAATTCTTTTTCTTCTCCTTTTAATTTTTCGTGAGCATATGTTGCCCAATAAATCATACAAGGAATATTATTTTCAGAAGGAGCACAATGTATCTTATTTTTCCAACTCATATCAATTGCTAATGCATTGATTAACATAAATTGTTCTTGTGCTACAGTTTGATCATCTAACAAGTTATTAATTAATTTTAAAGTCTTATTACTAATCCAAT
>JAEEGL014750825.1_pt1 | contig 28144 bp, 23 predicted proteins | sample 9134231 | NCBI WGS metagenome assembly JAEEGL01 (sample SAMN16246548, study PRJNA631951) | gut metagenome | biome: gut microbiome; feature: rumen; material: fiber-attached | host: Bos | place: Iran: Karaj | collected 2018-10
CATAATCCGGCTCCGGCTCGGGAATCGGCCCGGGGGCAACCTCGGGAACCGGCTCGGGTTCGGGAATCGTTTCAACAACGGGAGCGGGTTCTTCAATTACTGCCGGCTCGGGCTCGGGGGTCGGTTCGGGGATGACCTCGGGAACCGGCTCGGGTTCGGCGATAACTTCAACAACGGGAGCGGGTTCTTCAACAACTGCCGGCTCGGGCTCGGGAATCGGCTCGGGGATAACCTCGGGAACCGGTTCGGGCTCCGCGATAAGTTCAGCAACGGGAGCGGGTTCTTCAATAACTGCCGGCTCAGGCTCGGGAATCGGCTCGGGGATAACCTCGGGAACCGGTTCGGGCTCGACAACCGTTTCAACTACGGGAGCGGGTTCTTCAATAACTGCCGGCTCGGGTTCGGGTGTCGGTTCGGGAATAACCTCGGGAACCGGTTCGGGCTCGACAACCGTTTCAACTACGGGAGCGGGAACTTTTTTGGCCGCGGGTTTCTTAGCCGCCTTCTTCGCCTTCGCGGGCTCCTCTTTCACCGTTCCCTCCGCCTTTGCCTTTGCCTTCTTCGGAGCGGGCTTTTCCTCCGCTTTTTCCGCCTTCGGTTCGGGCTTTGCCGCCGCGGGCTTTCTGGCGGGGCCGGGCTCCACCATTTCCCAAAGGAAATTGCCGGCGGTCTTCTGCGCGCCGCTTATGACCTTTTCGATTGACGCGACGGTCGCGCCGCTGTTTGCACTGGCGGATTCAATGTCGGTGTATTCTTTTATAAGATGTCCGCTTTTTGTATATTGGCGGATAACAAATGCCGGTTTTTTCGCTGCCATTCAATTAACCTCCGCAAACGAATTAAAATTATTTTACAATATATTTTCCGATTATTCAATATCAAAAATAAAATTATGTCCGCAAAAATTAACAAATAATATGTGAAAACGGCAAAAATGCCCCCGCAAGCGGCTTGCGGGGGCGAAAAACATGTATTATTTGTTTTTTCTTATTTTGCTTTTGTGTTCTCTGTGCTCTCTGATGCCGTCCGCCCAGGTCGGGCTCAGGCACTTCTCGGCTCTTATGCTGCCGACCGCCTCATTGAGACCCGCGTAGTTGCGGGCAATGCCTTCGCGGTCGCACTCGAAAGTTACCGAATGGTAGGCGTCTATGCCGTATGAAGCGGCGGTGCCCACGGCGTCAATATTCGCGCCGAGGAAGAGGAACTCCCAGCCGTATTTTTCGGTCTGACGGCTGATTTTTTCCTTGATATCCCTTGCGGAATATCTGCGGCTGGCGTTTTCCATGCCGTCGGTCATAATCACGAAAATCGTGTTTTCGGGCACATCCTCTTTGCGGGCGTATTTGTGAACGTTGCCGATGTGGTGAATGGCGTCGCCCAGGGCGTCAAGCAGAGCCGTGCAGCCGCCTACAATGTAGTCCTCGGTCTTCATCGGCTCAATCCCGTTGATGTCGACCCTGTCGTGAAGAACCTTGCTGTGGTCATTGAAAAGCACGGTGGAGACCCATACTCTGCCGTCCTTTTTCTTCTGCTCGTTGATAACGCTGTTGAAGCCGCCCGCCGAGTCGGATTCAAGCCCCTGCATGGAACCGCTGCGGTCGAGAATAAACACAAGCTCGGTTATTCCTTTGCCGCCCGCTGCCTTTTCATTTGAGTTTCTGATGATTGTTTCTTTCATTTTAAATTCCTCCGTAAAGTTTATTTTTGCCTGATTGCAACCTGATTATACATCGTAAACTTTACGGAGAGGTCGCCTGCGAAGCGACAAATTTCAGCAGAGTATCTGCTGGTCGTATTCAAACAGAATCTCGTTGATTTTAAATATGTTATACTCGCCCTTTTCTATGCACGCCTTGATTATAACATCGAAAAGCACGCTGCCGGAAAGCGCGTAGCCCGCCTTGCGCAGCATTTCGTCAATTTCCCGCTCCGGCAGCTCGAGCGCTATCGCAAACGCGATTGCCGTCTGCTTTGACGGCTTGTACTGAGCGTTGGAGCGGATTTTCGAAAACAGACGGCGGTCAACATTCGCCTTTTTGTAGCACTCCGCGTCCGTTATGCCCTTTTCATCGATTTTACGAAGAAGCATTTCGCTGAAGCTTTCATCGAGTTCAAACGCCATGTCCGCGTCACACGATGTCTCATACATCAGAATGGGCGTCGGGGCGCTTCCTGCCTTTTCATACTTCCCTGCCGAACCCGTGAGTATGTCGTAATCAATCGGATCTTCTGTCTTTTTCTCTTTTTTTACCTTCGGTAATTTCGGAGACTTTTTCGCCTTTTTCTTCAATGCGGGCGCGGATGCCTGAGGCAGATCGAACGGCTCTTTGTCAAAACACTCGAGAACCGACGGGGCGTTGTACATCGCGTTTATGTGGTAACGGCGATCCTCAAGTTCCCTCTGCTCAACATAAAAATCGTTTATTCTCTGCTCTATCTCGCCGTAAACGGAGGATGTGACCTCGATAGCCCTTTTGTCGAAGATGACGAGATAGACGGTCATATCGCTGCTTTCAAGAAAAGCGGTTATCGCCTTTGTGGCGATTTCGAGCGCCTGCTTTTTGGGGTAGCCGTAAACACCCGATGAAATGAGCGGGAGGGCGACGCTTTCACAGCCGTTTTCCTGCGCGAGTTTCAGGGATTCGGTGTAACAGGAAAAGAGAAGCCCCTCCTCGCCGTTTCCGCCGCCCTGCCATACGGGACCTACGGTGTGAATTATATATTTGCACGGCATATCGTAGCCCTTTGTTATTTTCGCCCTGCCTGTTTCGCAGCCGCCGAGTTTACGGCACTCCTTAAGCAGCTTCGGACCCGCCGCGGCGTGTATTGCGCCGTCAACTCCCCCGCCGCCGAGCAGGGTGTTGTTCGCGGCGTTCACTACGGCGTCCGTTTTCATTTTTGTTATGTCTTCCCTTATGAGATGAAGCGGCATTCTGTTCCCTCCGTAAGTTTCAATAATATATTTATTATATCATTTTTCACCGTATTGTTCAACAGGTGCGCGGGGCGGCAAACTGCTTCTTGCAATTATTTTCTTTTTTCGTTATAATATTGCAGTAATATATAAATATTTGAGGTATTATATGTTTCTTAAATCGGCTTTTCTGCGGATAATCGCGACTCTCGTCTGCGCGGTTATGCTCATCCCGGCGCTCGGAAACGCGGGCGAAGAATACGATGTAAAGGACCCCTCCGCCTGCAAAATGAATTTTTCGATTCTGTCGGATTCGCACATTGAGGGCAACAACTACCCGCGCTACAAAATCTTCGCGCGCGCTCTGCAGAATGTGAAGAAAAACAAAAGCGGCAACGACGCGATTGTATTCCTCGGCGACAACACAATGAACTGCCAGAACATCGAAAACATATTTTTCCACGGCACGGTCTCGCTCCTGCTCGGCGGTGAGAACATACTGAGCGTGCTCGGCAATCACGATATAGGCAACGGCGAGGGCGACTATGAAAAACTTCAGAACCGCTGGTTCACCTATACGGAGGCATTTTTCGGCAGACATCTCGAAAAGCCGTATTATTACGAAATCGTTGACGGTTATTATTTCATCGTTCTCGGCACCGAGGCGCACAAGGTTTACGACCTTGTCATCTCCGATGAGCAGTATGAGTGGCTTGAAGGCGTGCTCGAAAAGGCGGCGGAAAGCGGAAAGCCCGTTTTTGTTTTTTCGCATTTCCCGATGAGTGACGAAACGGATACCGAAGGCAATCTCACCGACCGCCTGACGCAACTGTTCGCCGAATACAACAGGGAAAACGACATTTTCTGCTTTGTCGGTCATACGCATATGCCGATGTATCTTTTCTGGTCCTTCCATTCCGACGACGGCTTCCCGGAAATCTATCTTCCGCGCCTCACCGAGCTCTACGGCGAAAACGACCGCGAACCCGGCAAAAACTCGGGTGTGGGAGCCGAGGTTGAAATTTATGAAAACGAGGTCTGCGTGCGCAGCAGAAATTTCTACACCGGCGAATGGAGATACGAGGAGGACGAGGGAGCCTTCTGCGAAATGACATATGAACTCAAAAATCCCGTTCAGTAATGGAGAACAGTATGGATTATCTTGAACTGATGAATCAGCGCCATTCCGTGCGCAAATATACAGATAAACCCCTTGAGGCGGACGCCGTGAACGAACTCAACGCGGAGATTGACGCCGTCAATTCCGAAAGCGGGCTTCACATTCAGCTTGTTACCGAGGAACCCGAGGCGTTTCAGGCGGAAAAGCCGGGTTACGGCAAGTTCAGCGGCTGCAAAAACTATTTCGCCCTCGTGGGTCCCAAAGGTAAGGAAGAGGAAATCGGTTATTACGGCGAGCGCCTCGTTCTCAAGGCGCAGTCACTCGGAGTAAACTCCTGCTGGGTCGCTCTCACCTTCAAAAAGAGCAAGGCGAAGTTCGAAATCGCCGAAGGCGAAAAGCTCTATATGGTTATTGCCGTCGGCTACGGCGAAAACCAGGGTCACAAGCGCAGAAGCAAGCACATAAACGAAATAAGCGACTGCGGCGACAACAGCCCAGACTGGTATATCGCGGGGCTTGAGGCGGCTCTCCTTGCCCCCACCGCCATAAATCAGCAGAGATTTTATTTCACCCTGAGCGGCAACACCGTAAAGGCGAAGGCGTGGCTCGGATTTTACACAAAAACCGACCTCGGCATTGCGAAATATCACTTCGAAATCGCCGCCGGCAAGGAAAACTTCACCTGGGGATGATCTCCCGAATAAAAAGCCGTCTCCGGGCGGTTTTATTTTTTTGTTGTTTATGTTAAATATCCGGATGACAAATAAAAATAAGTATGATATAATTAATTGATTTTGTATATCATATATTTGGGGTGAATCTATGGGATTTGACGGATGGCAATATGTTGAAACGCTCGGCAGGGGCGCGTTCGGAACTGTCTACAAGGCAAAGCGCGAGGAACACGGATACACTCAATACGCGGCAATAAAAGAGATTTCCCTCAATTCTCAGAGCGATTTTATTTTTGACAACCATCAATTCAGCGACATAAACGCTTACAACGAATACCTTGTCGGTAAAATCATCGACGAGGTCAGAACCATGGAAAAAGTCAAGGGGCACACCAACATTGTCGGTTACGAGGACTACAAAGCGGTGCAGGACAGCAGCGGGAACTATAAGGTTCTCATCCGTATGGAACTGCTGACCCCGCTCAAGGAATATATAAAAAACAGAGTTCTCACACGCGGGGAAATAATCAAAATCGGCGCCGACATCTGCAACGCTCTCGATATTTGCGAAAAAAACGGAATAATCCACAGAGATGTCAAAATTGACAATGTTTTTGTCAACAGCAGCGGTGACTTCAAACTCGGTGATTTCGGAACAGCGAAGGTTCTTGACAGTGTGCAGACCACATACACAAGCGTCGGCACGCTGACGTATATGGCGCCCGAGGTTCTTCTCGGCGGTCATTACGACTGCAGGGTTGACCAGTACTCGCTGGCGGTTATGCTTTATTATCTTTTCAACAACAACTGTCCCCCGGCGAAAAACGGCGGGGATATAACCGTTCCGCCGGTAAACGCCGACAAAGCCGTTGCCGATGTTATCCTCAAGGGCTGCAGCAGGGAAAAGGAAAACCGATACAATTCCATCCGCGATTTCCGCCGCGCTCTTCTCGCCGCCGGAGCCGGAAAACAGTCCTCAAAAAAGAAAAAGACCAACAAAGGTCTGCTCGCCGCTGTGCTTTTTGTTGCCGCGGTTCTCTGTGTTGCGACGGTCTTCGCTTTTATTCTGAAAGACAAAAAAATCGATGGTGAAACTACGGTTCCGGATTCAAGCGAAACTTCTCAGGGCGTTTCACAATCTGGAGAGTCAGTTGTTGACTACCGTATTCTTGTCAACAATCTCAAAAATTTAAAAATCGGAATAACCGGTGAAAAGCTGAAAGAGGATTTCGGCAATCCCGCATATACAAGAGCTCAGGGCGGCTACACAGTATCTGTTTTCAAAACGGATGTTTTCACGCTGCGCACGGCGGTCAACTCAAAGAAGGAACTCGCCGGTTATGTTGTAACGGATGTTTACAACAATGCTGAATCCACACTCACGGCGGACAGCGGAAATCAGATTTTCAAAATCGGAAGCAAAACATATTACGACCTCGAGGGCAAGCCCTCCGCGGTAAGAATATTCAAAGACAGCGAAAACAATGTTTTCAATTATGCCGAGGAGTATAAAAGCGTCGACGGCAAAACACTTTATCTGTTCGCTACCTTTGCGGACGGGAAGGATATCGGCACACCCGATTACATCGTGTTCGACGGCGAAGTTGACGACGAGGTCTCCTTCTACGGCAAAACCGAAACCCTCACAAACAGAAAACTCGCGGGACCGAACAGCTACGGAGAGGCGAGTGAATCAAACGCCGTATCGGCACTGCTTGACAACACCGATCTCAACGCCTCGGAGTTAATCAAACAGAAGGCAGATACCAAAAAGCTTTTGTCGCAGTCCGGTCTTGAGAATATAACCTTTGTACTCGAAGGGAACCCGATTGATGAACTGATCAAAGGAAAAATCGTCGGCGGCTATTATGTAAATGAGTTCGCGAATATAAGAATAAAGATTCCGGATGATTATTATGTATATAACGAAAATGAACTATGGAACTGGAACGAAAGGTGTGGCAACACAACTCATAGTATAGTTTTTGTAATGGCTCCTAAAAATAATAATGACCGACCGGATATTGATGGTGTTCAATTATTAATATATGATTCGGAAGGAGAAACCCTATCCAATATGAATTATTATTTAGCAAAAGACACCATGGAAAGTTATAAAAATGAGAATTTCAGTTATAACACATCTGATACAGAAATAGTCAAAATAAATAATGTAGAATATAATCTTTTTTATTTATATAATTATAATTATCAATGGTTCAGTTCAAATAAGGATATCTATAATATATATTTGACCAAAAAAACAGAAGACTATATTATCGGACTTATTTTAAATGGCAGTGCGGTAAATATTGTAAGCGGCGATGCCATGAACATCGACAACCTCATTTCATAGCCCTACGGGAGGAACGATATGGATAACGATCTAACCATAACAAGAAAAGCGGACGATGAATTCTTCGACCTGCTTGAATCCCGCGGATTCAAAGACAGCCCGCCGGAAACGATTCTTCAGTTTCTGCAGAAAAAGGTCATGCTCGTTCCGTTCAGTTTTTACCTCAAACGCCTCATTTACACCAAAGCGGGGTTTACACAGGGCGTTGACAATGTTGATTTTGAGGAGTATCGCGGTTTCCTTATAGACGCCTTCCGCGCTAACGGCGTGCGTCCCTCCCTGAAAAGCGCCTCAACAAAGCTCAGCTCCGTTGCGAAAAACTGGCTCAATGCCGCTACCGTGTCGCGCGAAACGGTTTTCCTTATCGGCTTTGCGCTGAAACTTACCTCGGGCGAGGTCTCCGACCTGCTTGTGAAAGGTCTTCACGAAAGCAAAATCTATTACCGCAACTCGTTTGAAGCAATCTGCAGTTACTGTTTTTACAACGGACTTCCGTTTTCAAAAATGCTTGAACTCAACGAAAAATACAAGCAGTGCTCCTACACGGTCACCTTAGCCGCAGCCGGCAACAGCACGACCAATATCGCGACCCTTGTAAAAAACGCGGTGAACGACGATGTTATTCTCAGAATCATACACGATTATGAACTGGACCCTTCAAATATGTTCAGCCGTACGGCAAAACAGGAGTTTAACGCCCTTTACGCCGAATGCGGCAGAATCATCGCCGAAAGAAAAAAATTCGAGGATGACGACTGGGATATTTCCGCCATTGCGTACAAAGGAAAAATCACCGATGTTATAAGGCGCAAAATAAAGGGCGGCCCCGAAATAACCTCATCGGATATTGAAAAGGCGCTCAACACGGGCACTCCGGTTGATATGAACGGCAATCTGATTAAATTCTCCGATTCCGTGCTCTGTGACTCGTTCAGGCAGAAAAGACTCACGCGCAGCCACATAAACAATATTATCAATGACCGGGAAGCCGTTGACAGGTCCGATCTGCTTACAATGAAATTTTTTATAAACTCCTACAGAGACAGCGACAAATCGAACAACGAAAGATGGTTCTCATTCATTGAGGAATGCGACAATATCCTCAAAAACTGCTCAATGGGTCAGATTTACAACGCGAACCCGTATGATGTATTTCTGCAGATGTGCATGCTGACGGATGTGCCCATGGCAACCTACGACGACATTCTTGAAATGTCATACGACTGAGCAACCCATATAAATCTCACCGCCCCCGGATTGTTACCCGGAGGCGGTGATTCTGTTTTGTCAGGAGACTGTAAATTTCTGATTGATGAGAACTTCTGTTCCGTAACTGTCTCTCGCAGTAACTCTGTAATAATAGGTTCCCCTGGGAAGATTGTTGAATATCAGGGAGTTATTGACTTTGCCATTAAGATTGTACGACGATGCGTTGGGATTTACGCTGACCTGCTGCTTTGCGTTTTTGCCGTTCGCGTCGGTGTAAATACCGGCGGTGACATTATTCATCGCCCTGACATCGGAAATTGTTCCCCTCAGACCAAAGCAGTTGCCTTTTTTGAGTGTAGTGGGTTTGGTGACTCCGGAGATGGTGATTGAGGAAACCACTCTGAACTGACGATTGACAAGTACATTTGTTTTCCCCGCCGCGGTTGAGGTAATCCTGTAATAGTATGTTCCTTTGGGAAGGTTGTTGAAAATCAGTGAGTTGTTGACTTTTCCGTTGAGGTTGTATGAAGTTGAGCCGGGATTTACGCTGACCTTCTGCTTGGCGTTTTTGCCATTTGAGTCTGTATAAATGCCCGCGGTAATATTGCTCATCTTTACGGTGCAGGTGACAATACCTTTTAATCCGAAGCAGGATCCTCTTTTAACGTCACCGGGCACGGTCAGATTGTTAGTATTCCAGACGGGTGTGGTAGTGGTGCTGGTTGTTTTGCTTGTATTTTCGCTTGTAGTTGAGTTATAACTAGGTTTCCCTATCCTTGCTATTTTCGTACCGCCCCAAGTTACTTCGCCGGTGCTTCTTGAATATATTGCATTTCTGACTTTAACGCTGTTGATTGGTCCGTCAGAACCGATATTCCCTTCCATAGTATATATGTAATTGCTGTCAACTTTTGTGATAATAGCAACATGAGAATTGCTGTAACCTGTACAAATAATATCTCCTTTTTCGGGCGTAACACTGCCAAAGTTGTAAACTTTACTGCAAAAAGCTGAAACATCACCCGAACAACTTTTGTGAATAACACTTGTTGATATACCTGCTTGAGCGGCACACCACGATACAAATACGCCACACCAATTCACATGATAGTCTCTTCCGCCGTACCAGTAGTTGTATTCACAATAGTTGTTATAACTTCCGGTTCTTGCACCGCTGAGATTGTCGGGGTTTGAACTTTCATAATATCCTTCCTGACTTAAAGCGATATTTGCAATATTTTCCCTTGGATTGCTTGTCAGATTAACACTGCAAAGTCTTGTATAAAAAACACTGTTCTTATAAGAAGACGATACATTATAAATCGGTTTTAATGCGCTTGCGGGGAGTGCGAAGTAACAGAATACCGTTGCGATAATTGCGATGATTGCGATGATTCTTTTCATTGTTTTTAACCTCTTTCATTTTATTTTGGGCTGTGCCCGTTTGTTTTTTTGTTTTTATTTTTTCTCGGCTGCTCGTGTTTTGTAACAGCCGTTTTGACCTTATTCGGCGGTTTTTTCGACCGTAATTAAGATACGGTACGGTTATTTGTTGCGGCTTGCAAAGTACCACGCCAGAACAATGATTGTTGCCATAATTTTCTCCTCCTTTGTTGACCGGTCATTTTCAAAACCGGTTTTCTCTTTATGTTGTGACTTCAGTATAACCTGTGTGCTCCCGATGTCTGTAACAGCTGTTTCACCGTCTGCTGCTTCCGTTCTACGGGCGTTTGTTGCTTATCACGGTTACAAGTATATCAGCCGTTTTTTGTTCTCCGTAACCGCCGTTTCACCGGCGTAAATCCGTGTGAGTTTACGGATTATCACCGCAGCCGCAGAACATCCGCCGGGTTTAAAAATAATAATGATTTAAAATTATTGTTGACTTTTATAAATATTTGTGTATAATAATTTTCGCAGCAGATATTGGGGAATTGTGTAATGGTAGCACTGCAGACTCTGACTCTGCCTGTTGGGGTTCGAATCCCTATTCCCCAGCCAATAAAAAAGCATCCGCAAAAGCGGGTGCTTTTTTGTTGGTTTGCATTGACAGTGTTCTGTTGCGAAGCAACCGAATCCCATATTACGAACGCAGTGAGTAACAAGGTTCTCAACACGGAGTGTTGAGGTTCTTATTCCCCAGCCAAAAAATCAGTTCATCCGCCAGGATGGGCTGATTTTTTATTTGAGAGAGATTCGAACAGCGAGGGAAGCGAGGCGAAGCCGAAGCCAAACACTCCGGGGGAGTGTTTGCCGAGTCGCAACGAGCGAAGCGAGGCGATAAAATCCCATATTACGAGCAACGCGAGTAACAAGGTTCTGCCGAAGGCAGGTTCTTATTCCCCGGACCATTAATAAATAATCCGAACACGATATTGCAAATATGCAATGTGTTCGGGTTTTTCTTTAATATCGACGGAGCTTTTTGCTTGCAGAAATACTTGTTGTTTATTTTTTATAAATATGCTACAATAATATGTAATTGATTTTCGTTCAGGTGTAATGGTGATTATATGAAAGTGATTTTTTTCAATCCGACGGTCAAGCCGTTTTTTAAGCCGATGACAAGCCCTCTGGGTGTGTTGTCGCTTGCGTCATACCTGAACGCAAACGGTCACGACGCCTCGATATTTGACAGATATTACCGCAAGGAAAACATCGCCGAATTTCTCGACCGCGAAAAGCCCGACATAATCGGCATTTCGGTTATCACCAACCGCTTTATGATTGACGCGCTCGACATTTCAAAACTCGCTAAAAAGCGCTCGATTACCGTTATCTGGGGCGGACCGATGGCGACGCAGATTCCCGAGGTTATTCTTGAAAACGAGAATATTGACTATGTGAGTCTGGGCGAGGGTGAAATAACCTGGCTTGAAATAGCAAACGCCTTTGACGCGGGAAAGCCGTTTGATGACATTCAGAGTCTGGCTTATATGAAAAACGGCGAATTTGTCAGAACGCCCGAGCGCCCTTTTACGGATCTTACTGAACTGCCTCCGCTTGACTGGAGTCTTGTTGACCCGACAAAATATTTTCAGCCATATTACGGTTGCCGGAAAATGATTTATCTTTACGCCTCGAAAGGCTGTGTGGGCAACTGCACGTTCTGCTACAACGCTCAGTACCATCACTCAAAGCACAGAAGCCGCTCATATACCCAGCTTGTGGATGAAATTGAAATGCTCGCGGATAAATACGGTATGGACGGCATAAATTTCGCGGACGACCTGATGTTCTGCAACACCTCGCAGATTGAGGAATTCTGCAACCTGCTTATTGAAAGAAACATAAATGTTGTGTGGGGCGGGAACCTGCGCGTGGGTATAGCGAAAAAGCCCGAAACTTATGAACTCATGCATAAAGCCGGCTGCCGGTGGATACTTTTCGGCGTTGAAACGGGCTCAAAACATATTCAGTCAGTTATAAGCAAGCGCATTCCGTTCGGCATGATTGAAGAAACATTCAGAATGAGCAGCAACGCGAAAATCATCTCAATCGCCCCGTTTATGGTCGGTCTGCCCGAAGAGACGGAGGAGGACCTGCGTGAAACAGTGGCGCTCGCCAAACGTCTGTGCTCGACCTTCTGCGTTTTCAATTATTTTACGCCGATTCCCGGCACAGTGGTTTATGACAAGCTTGTTGCCGAAGGAAAGTACACTCCTCCGAAGAATCTGAAGGGTTATTCGAAAATGTTTTTTGCAGAGCATCTCATCTTCAATTCCTCGGAAGTGCCGAACAGGGACCTTCGCGCGGTTTTCAGATTTTTCCAGTTGCGTATGCTGCTGTTCAGGGACGAGTTCAATGTTAAAGGTGAGTCAAATCTTTTCAAAAAGATTTTTGTAAACGCGATGAAGAGTATCTCGAGCCATGGCTTTATCAACTTCATTCAGTCGGGCTTTTTCGGTTTTTTCACCTTTGTGGATATGTTCCTGTTCTATCTTCATCCGAAGCTTCGAAAAAAATATGATTTATATTTTAAATAACTGTGGAATTGTCAAGAAAAGCACAGTCTAAAAATACTCTGCATTTTGAGCAGGACTGTGCGACAGGAACGGAGCTTCCTGTCGCGGCGGCGCTGATTTTGGGGTCGGGCGGCATACATATTCGCCGGATTTCCGTATACAACCGGCGGCCATCCGCCCGGGTTGAATCTGTTGATCCGTCTTGTGTTGTAATAGCCGAAAATATACCTGTGCTTTTTTGTTGGTTTGCATTGACAGTGTTCTGTTGCGAAGCAACTGAATCCCATATTACGAACGCAGTGAGTAACAAGGTTCTCGGCGCAAGGCGCTGAGGTCCTTTTATTCCCCGGTCAATAAAAAAAGCGTTTTGCAAAAAAATAACCCCCGTCAGACTGACGGGGGTTTTGCTGTTATACTGTTTTTACTTATGTATCTCCATAAACTCCATAAGTCTCTGCCAGTCGGTGCGGCTGAAGAAGTGCTCGCCGTGGCGCAGGTGGTAACCGACATCGCCCTGCAGGAAGGCTTCGCCGACCTCAGCGGGGCGATCCTCGCATATAAGCCCTGTTTTAAACGCTGGTGAGGCCGCGAGGGCGGCAAGTTGTTCGGAGAGCGGATGCGCCCAGTCGTCAAGCGAAGCGCTGCCCGCCATCGCGAGGCGAGGTGCTATGCAGGCAATCAGCCAGTGCTGGTCAAAGGGCATGGCGCTTTCGTTGTCCGAGTATTTATAATAGTTTTCACAGAACCAATACGGGAAGCGGTCAACAATCTGCTTCACCGTTTCGCCCGTTGTGCCGCGGGCAAGAGCCGCTCCGCTGCAGCCCGATTCATTCGAGTATCCGCAGGCGAAACGCTCATCATAAGCGGCGGTGAGAAGCGCCGTTTTGCCGAGGCGGGAGTGTCCGCAGACCGCTCCCCTTCCGAGGTCGAGCACATCGCCCTTAGTCTGCGCAAAATCCATAACTCTCATCGCAGCCCACGCCCACAGCGCGATTTTGCCGGGCGAATCCTTTTCGCGCCTGCCGTCTTCAAAAATCACGCCCGCAAGTCCGTTCGTGAAATCGCCGTCGTCGCTTGAAACATCGCCATAGCAGAATGAAAGCGCGGCAAAGCCGTTGTCGATTATCTCCTCGGTGGGCATATACTCATCCGGCACGGCGGGGCGGAAATTGATGTGTATAAAAAACGGGTGTTTACCCGGCGCGGTCGGATAAACGGCGTCAAACGGGAAGGAAAAATTCTTTCCGTTTATAACGCAGTTTGCGATAACCCTGTCGCGTCTCGCGTGACCGCCGCAGAACCTGCCCCTGACATTTTCCGTAACATCAAAGGTAAGTTCCTCCGGCGCGGGCGGAATGAAGCCGAACTCCTCGCGCTGGATTGTTTCAAGCATTATCTCCCGCGATTCAAGCGGCGGAAGTTTTCTTTCCTCAAGCAGTTTTTCAAGCATAGCGCACCTCCGTTTATATTTTATTACAGTTTAGTATTATTATATATCATTTTTCTCCGCAGAGCAACATTAAAACCCTTAGCAGGGTACCGGGAATAACATAAACGCAGCGGTTCACAAAGAAATTGCCGGTTATTAATTGATAAAAAGAAAAATGTGATGTATAATTGTGATATCATTCACATTCAATTATCATCTACATCTATTTTGCAAAGGCAGGCGGATATTATGCTTGAGAAAATCGCGGCGGTTATTCTTTCGATAACCGTATTTTTCAGTTCGCTTCTTATGGGGGTTGTTTACCCGGGATATCTGAGCGGCGCCGAAAAGGCGGTGACAATACCCGGGCTTGACACCGATTTTGTTCCGCAGGGTTCGACCTATATTGAGGATGAGGACATATATCTTGTTTGCGGCTATATGAACACCAAATCGCCGTCGAGGATTTATCTTGTGAGAGAAGGCGCCGAAAAGGTTGTTTATCTCAAATACGCCGACGGCAACGACTATTTCGGCCACGCGGGCGGAATAACCGCGAACGGGGAATATATCTATGTCAGCAACGCGCACAACCTCTATGTAATCAAAAAGGCGGATATTTTCGGGGCTCAGAACAAGGGCACCGTTTCGTTCGCGGGCGAAATACCCGTGCCGTGCAACGCGTCGTTCTGCTCGTGCGACGGCAAAAACATATATGTCGGCGAATACCACGCGGACGGCTACGAAACGGATGAGAGCCATCACCTGACCGCTCCCGACGGCAGCGAACACTTCGCTTTCATTTTCGGCTACGCGCTCAGAAGCGGCTCGCCCTTCGGCGTTGACACAAGCGCTCCGACGATTATTTTCTCGGTCTGCGACAAGGTTCAGGGCTTTGCCGTCACGGACGACGGCAGTGCCGTTCTCTCAATCTCGGCGGGATTCGAGAACTCGAGACTCACGGTTTATGACCTGAGCGAGAGACCCGAGGATTACGAACTCGACGGGCTGAGAGTGCCGATTTATTATCTTGACTCACGCCTTTCGGAAAAAACCGTGATAATGCCGCGTATGAGCGAGGACCTTGAATGCGTGAACGGAAAAATACTTATCTGTTTTGAGGCGGGCGCAAAGAAGTTCTTCCCGGGCGTCATCCCCTTTGCCGTAAAGGATCTTATTCTCTTTTCCCTCTGATTGACACGGCGATTCAACAGTACTATAATTATCTAAAATAAATATGAGGTGATATTATGTCAAAAAGAGTAACCGCGTTTATTCTCGCTTTTGTAATGCTCGTTTCCGCCTTCAGCGTGCAGGCGTTCGCGAAGGGTCCCGGATATGACGACTATATCGACGAGGGCGCGAAGGTCTGCGACGACCCTTCGGATATGCTGAGCTTCGTGCTCGCGAGGCACCTTGAGGCGCCCATACGCATTGTTGAGGCAAAGCTGATTAAGGACGGCGCGGAAACCGACATTTACCTTATCGGTCTTGTGGGCGTTGAGATGAACGGGAAACAGGTAAACACCGTAGGCAACGCGTTCAAAAGCGGCTTCAGCAAGCCGAACGCCTATGTGGATTTGCTTAAGGAAGTCATTAAAGACAATATTCCCGAAGGCTCAAACATAGTCTTCTGCGGTCACAGCCTCGGCGGAATGGTCGCGCAGCAGGTATCCGCCGACAGCGAGATTAAAGAGAACTACAATATTCTCTGCACTCTCACGGCGGGCTCACCGTTTATTGTAACGGATGAAAAGGAAGGCGAACTTCACCGCATCTGCGACAAAAACGACATTATACCCTACCTCAGCGTTGCCCTTGTGAAGGCGCGCAATGCCCTTATGAACGAAAGAAGCGTTGAGGACGGCGGCTACTTCTTCGACCCCGACGGCGCGCACAACCGCTCCTACAGAAGAGAGGCGGTCTGGGGCGAATATGACGCGGTGGGCGTAAAGGGCGGCAGCACCGTTATAACCTTTGACTACGAAACACTGCAGAGCTACGGCTATGTTCCCGCTTAATCGGCGGAGTAATAAAAGAAAAGACCTGCGAGGCATCCGCTTCGCAGGTTGTATTTTTTGCGGGGAGGATTATTTCTTTGCCTCTCCCTTTTTCTTGTCGATAATATCCTTAGCGACATCCTTGGCAATCTTTTTGCCTTTTTCTATGTTTTCATCGGTGAGGATGCCCGACGCCTTCAGCTTGTCAACGGCTCCCATTACGGTATCCTTCGCCTTGAGGAGGTCTTCCTTGTCAAGATCTTTCAAATCCATAATCATTCTCCTTTGAAATATTATTAATCGCTTTTACGCGGTTTCTTTTTTCGGGTTGAATTTTTCGAGCATTTCCTTGAGCGTGCCCCTGAACACAAGGCGGTTGCGCAGCTTTTTGTGAAACCTTTCGGGGCTGTAGAGACGCCTGTATTTTCTCTCCTTCATAACCCCGCTCTTGTGGAGCATTTCGGAGACAAAGCCCGCGCAGGTGTACTGCCTTTTAATTTTGAGCTGAATGTCAAGGTAGCTGAAAATGAGACCGATGTAACTGTAGGTAAACGAGTGCGACACCTCAATATGATGCTCGATTCTTTTTGTAACAAGCTCGCACTCCTCTTTTGTAACGGGAACGGCGTAGAGCGCGCAGTTGATGGGCTTGCCTTTGAATGTGGGGTGATGCAGAGGTTGCTCTTTGAAAAACCCCTTTTTGCCGACATACGAATAGAAGTCGGAATCTATCATACTTGTGCTCAGCGAGACGTGCGAATAGTGCCAGAATCCGAAACGCTTTATCGTTTTCGAAATCCGGTTTGGCATATCCGTGAGCAGAATATAGACCATATATTCGCTTTCGGGCTGATTGTTGTTCAGAATGTAATCGTTGGCAAAATGCATATTTTCCCTTTCGGTTTAAAAAATAACCGGAACGTCGCCGTGAAGCGCCAGTCTTAAAAAGCCGAGTAAGAAGAGATGCGCGGGGTAATAGATGTAGAAAAGCCATTTCATACCCTTCATTTTTCCCCTGCCGCCGTTATAGAGCATAAGCACGGGAACCGAGAGAAATGTGAACATCTGCAAAACGGCGTAAAGTTTGTCAATGAATATGAAATATACCGCGGCGTACATAAAAGTCCATATCACTATGTCCGCCATCTGCTTTTTGCGCTGACCCGCGTGAAGGTAGATATAAACGGGAGCCATTACGGCTATGCTCGACCAGTCCGCGGGGAAGGCGAGCACGCAGAAAAGAACTACAGCCGCGATTTTCTGCCATTGCTTTACGTTTTCGCTGCGTATAATACTCACAAGCACCACAGAGAGGGCGAGCGCCCACATAACGCTTGTGCGGTTGAAAACACCGCCCTCAAGAGGGTTGAGTTTTATGCCGAAGGCAAAGCAGTACGCGAAATGCGACACGGCCGCGAAAGCGAAAAGCCGCAGGGCGTATTTCTTCATACTCCTTGTGTATCTGCAGCCCTCCGCTATGAAGAACCACATAATCGGAGCGGTCAGCCTGCCGATAATATGCAGGGCGAAAACATACCAGACCCTCTGCGTGTTGGGAAATATAACCCACGTGAGGTGGTCGATTGTCATTGCGGCTATGGCAATGAGTTTTATCTGATTGGAGCTTAAGCCCTTTGTTTTGCCGGTTTCCTGTGCCATCTTTTCATCTTTCATAATGCGGGCTTAAACACGCGCCCGTTTTATTTTAAAAAGATAGTACCATAGAGAACAGCATTAATCAAGAAAATTTTTATGAATTTTTACCGCCTGTCTTCCGTGCCGTCCTCCGGGTTTGCGTTTTCATCCGAGGCGTCTTCCGTAACCCCGCCCTGCTGCTCCGCCATACGTTCGCGCTGCTCAAGCACGGCGTTGTGGATATCCTCCTTCTTTTTGCCTGTGAGTTTATAGAAGAAGAAAGGCACGCCCGCGAGGAACATCATAATACCGTGGAAAATCGTATAGAAGAAAAGAAGCAGTATTTTTGTTCTGAGCGTCTGCTCGGGGTTTTCAATTTCATCCGTCGGCTGAATGTAGCCGATAATCGAATTGTCGCCGTAGAGGATGCGGGGAGCCAGAGCGCCCGCGATTGTGCCGCTTATAAGCGTGCCGATGCCTATGACGAAAGGCAGGGAAGCGTCAAGGCGCTTGCCCGTTCTGAGCTCAAGATCCTCAAGCACATCCGCCTTGAACATATTGGGCAGAAGGTTCGACGCGCCGAACTGAAGACCTATGAGGAACAGGAAGACTATGAATAAAATCTGAAGCGCCGTGCCCGGAGTTTTGAAATAGATATATCCTACCGCGAAGGCGAGCGTGTTGATTATTACGGAATAGATGCCGCTCGCGATATAGAGAATTTTTGAGTTGAATTTTTTGAGCAGGAAGTTGATTATGAGCATACCGACCGCCGTGCCGATTCCGGTGGGCAGACCGAAAAGAAGGAACTTTGAGGTTGAGCCGAGAAGGGCCGCCGCGAGGAACACGCCCATATATGTCGCTATGTTTCTGAAACTCTTGAGGAATTCCGAGCTGATTATCGCCCACGCCCACTTGTTCTTTATAACATTGAGATAGCCCTCGAGCGGGTTTTTCTTTTCCGTGCTGTAAACAAGGCGCTCCTTTGTAAGTCTTATGCCGAGGAGCATTGTGATAACGCCGATTACCGAGCAGAGCCCCGCGCCGATTATGTACTGTGTGCCCTCGTTCTTCCAGATAAGACCGATTACGAGGACTATTACAAGCGGAGCCGAGTTGCCGACCGCCGACGAAATCGAGCGGAACGACATAACGGTATCGCGCTCCTTCATATTCGGGGTCATAACCATTGAGATTGTGTCAAGGTTGCCCGTAAACTGCGTCGCCACGGCAAAGCCGAGCGCCACGGTGAGAATATACGCCATAACAACGGTGCTGCCCGCTTTTATAATGAAACCGGGCGTAATGAAAGAGAGCATGAGGAAAACGCCCGCGGGAACGGCGCCTATCGCCACAAGGGGCCTGAACTTGCCGCTCTTGCCGATTTTGCGGTTGTCAATGTACATTGAAATAAAGAAGTGAATAACGAAGGGCACAATGCTGATAACCGTGTTGAAAAACGAGGTCTGCGACGATTCAAGACGCAGCACGTTGACAAGATATGCGCTTCTGTATGAGCCGAGCATACCGGTCATGGAGGTGTAGAAGAACACCGCCACGAGATACAATATGAACTCGCCTTTGCCTACAAATTTTTCTTTGTTTCCGGGGTGGGCGCCGCTGAGAGTTTCCGTCATAATATCATCCTTTCTGTTTTATAATTTTATTTTCCGATAAAACATTATTTTTGTCAATAAAAAAATAAAAATTCTGCAGCGGTAGCACCGCAAAAGCCCTCCCGGCCATGTTGAGGTTGACAAATTCCTTATTTTAAAGTAAAATACTTGTAATCATTTTGTAATATTTGCGGAACAAATAAAACTGAAAAGGAGATAAATATGGATTTAAGCTCACTTATCAGGCTGATTGCCGCTTTCCTGTCTCTTATGATGACACTGCTCAACTTCCTGCTGAGCAGCTTCGGCAGCGGCACAATCGAAGTGCCCACGGTCACCGTAACCGATCCCGGCACGAGCGTCACTTCCCGGATTGACGAGCCCTCCGTTCCCGGCACCTTCACAATCACGGCTTACGGCTGGGGCCACGGCGTGGGAATGAGCCAGCAGGGCGCTATAGTTATGGCGAACAACGGCGAAAAATACGTTAAAATCCTTGAGCACTATTTCACGGGCGCTCACGTTTACGCCGAAACCTCAACCCCCTCAACCATAACCTACGGCTCAAAATCATACCCGATTCTTGAATTCCTCTGCAAAACGGTAAAAGCCGAAATCGGCGCGGATTCGCCCAAGGAGGCGATAAAGGCGCAGGCGGCGGCTATTTACTCCTTCGCCAAGTACTATGACTACAAGGTCACCTCGTCGCAGATAGCTATGAGTTCAAGCTACGCCTCGGGCTCCAATATGGAGAAATATGTTATGGAGTATCTCGGAATGAGTTCAACATCCGACGCTCCCAAGGCGAAATTCGTCACCACCGACGGCAGAAAGGCGTGCCTTGCCATATTCGGCGACTGTGTCGCGGGCCACACCTGCTCGGCTGAAAGCGTATGGGGTCAGGCGTACTCCTACCTTGTGCCCGTTACCTCCCCCGAAACAGTCACCAGCAAGAGCGTGAGCATCACGGCTGAGGATATGCGCAACTGCATAAGGAACTACAAGAGTTCAATCACCCTCTCGGCAGACCCGTCGCAGTGGCTTAAAATCACCGCTCACGACAGCGCTCTCAACAGCACGGTCGGCTATGTTTCATCAATGAAAATCGGCAACGACACCATAAGCGGCTGGAACTTCCGCTACAAGGTTGTCGGCATCAACACCATAAGATCGCACTGCATGACCATTAAATACAACGCGTAAACCGGAGACACTATGATAAAGTTTTTCGCAATGATTTCCAGAATGAAATACATCAACCGCTGGTCGCTCATGAGAAACGAGCACAGCGAGAATCTGTGCGAGCACAGTTTTGATGTGGCGAGCATTTCACACGCGCTTGCCGTAATCGGCAACAGGCGCTTCGGCAAAAACTACAACGCCGAGAGATGCGCCGCCCTGGGGCTTTATCACGACGCGCCCGAAACGCTCACGGGCGATATGCCCACCCCCGTCAAGTACTACAGCGACGAGGTGCGCAACGCCTACAAATCCGTTGAGGAATACGCCTGCGACAGCCTGCTCTCCATGCTCCCCGAGGATTTAAGAGAGGATTTTGTGCCGCTTTTCGTTAAGCAGGAAGGCGACTTGGAACTCTGGAAACTTGTGAAGGCGGCTGACAAAATCAGCGCGCTCATCAAGTGCATTGAGGAGAGAAGAAGCGGCAGCGGCGAGTTCGACAAAGCCGCCGAAAGCACGCGCAATGCCCTGCTCGAAATGGGCGTTCCCGAGGCAAAAGTGTTCATTGACGAAATACTTCCCGCGTATGATTTAACACTCGACGAACTCAAAAGTTAACAAATACAGGCAGCTGTGTATTGACGGCTGCCTGTTTCACGCTTTATATAGGTATATTTGCACATATTTTGACCTTTTATTTTGTATATAATATCGTTGACAATTATTTTTATTTCGTTTAATATATACCAGAAAAGGACTTTGCGAGGTGTTGGTTTTGCCCCGTAGTGACGGTAAATACCGCAAAGACGAGGAGCTTGTGAGGCTCGCGCTCGGCGGTGATGACAAAGCTATGGCTGAGCTTATCGCTCAGGTTATGCCGATTGCCAAAGCCAAGGCGGCGGCGCAGCAGGCAAAAAACAGCCGCCTCTCCGCGGAGGACCTTGTTCAGGAGGGAATGCTGGGCTTTTTAAGCGCCCTCAATTCCTACAGCGCGGACAAGGGCTCGTCCTTTCGCACCTACGCAGGCGCGTGCATAGGCAACCGCATTATAACGGCGGTGCGCCTTCACAACAATATGGGCAATTTTTCGCTGACCTCGGCTGTTCCGATTGACGGTGAAGACGGCTCGATTTCCGCCGTTGACCCTGAGGATATCGTTCTCGAGCGCGAGAAGTTCGACGACATAGCCGCTTTCATCTCCGGAAAAGGCGCCCTCTCTCCCCTCGAAAAAAAGGTTGTGGAATGCCGCCTGTCGGGTCTCTCCTATTCCGCCACAGCCGAAAAACTCGGCGTCACGCAGAAGGCGGTTGACAACGCGCTGGCGAGAGTCCGTAAAAAGGTGCGCAGTTTATAACAGTCAATATGCCCCCGTAGCTTAAAGCAGAGCGTTGTTCTATCACAAAGGTGGCGGTGCGATTCCGCCCAGGGCAAAAATATTTTTCAAGCGAGGTATATCTCATGTACGAAGACAAAACACTCAAATGCAAGGAATGCGGCGAAGAATTCGTATTCACAGCAGGCGAACAGGAATTCTATGCTGAAAAGGGTTTCGTTAACGAGCCCCAGCGCTGCAAGGCTTGCCGTGACGCACGCAAAAACGCTGCCCGTGGAGAACGCGAATGGTTCGAAGCTACCTGTGACGAATGCGGTGGTATAGCGAAGGTTCCCTTCAAGCCCCGCGAAGACAGACCCGTTTACTGCAGCGAATGCTTCGCAAAGAAGCAGGCGGCAGCAGCAGCCGATACAGTTGCAGACGCAGCTGAGGAAGCAGTTGAAGAAGCTGCCGAATAATTTACTTGCAAAAAAATCAGGCACCCATACGGGTGCCTGTATTTTTTATTCAGTCCTCTATTGCCGCCTTGCGGGTGTTGACTTTATAAAAGTATTCCGTGTCAAACTTCTCGCTGCGGTCATAGCAGTAACAGCCGTTGCGCTCCTGTTCAACATCGGTAAGCTGGGTGTAGCAGAAGCCGAACATTTTCGGGTTGTCGAGCAGCGCGTCCGTAAGTCCCTTGTAGCGCTCGTGATATTCCTCGGGCGTTTTCGGGGCGTTGCCGTAGCCCCAGCCCGCGCCTTTATCGGTTTCCTTTACCCACATTATTCCGCCGTATTCGCTCACGAACACCGGCAGACCTTCGGTGTAAGTCTGACGGTCGCTGCAGTGACCTCTGAGTTCGCCCTTTTCGAGGAAAAGATTGTATGTCTCAAGGAACACTTCGGGGTTCTGCTCATAGTCGTGAACATCGAAAATATCCGTTTCAACATGGTAGTTGCCGCTCGTGTCGATGCAGGGACGGGTTGTGTCAACGGATTTGGTAACTCTGTAGATGAGTGAAAGATAGGGGTCAAACTGCCTGCGTCCCGCGTAATCCCAGGTCTCGTTGAGCGGGCACCAGCCGATAATCGCGGGGTGGTTGAAATCCCTGTTCAGCTCCTCAAGCCATTCGGGCAGAACATGATATATCGCCTCGGGGTCGGAGTGGTCAACTCCCCAGTTCGGGTATTCGCCCCATACAAGGTAACCCTCCCTGTCGCAGTGGTAAAGGAATCTCTCCTCAAACACCTTCTGATGGAGACGGGCGCCGTTGAAGCCGAATTTTTTTGAAAGTTTTATATCGTTAAGGAGCGCCTCATCCGAAGGAGCCGTGTAGATGCCGTCCGGGTAAAAGCCCTGGTCGAGCACAAGGCGCTGGAAAACGGACTTGCCGTTAAGCATAAATTTATAGCCGTCAAACCAAATGTTGCGAAGACCGAAATAGCTCTTTACGCGGTCGCCGCCGTAGGTGATAACCGCGTCGTAAAGCTTGCCGTCGCCCACATTCCAGAGGTGCTTCTCGGTGAGATTCAGTGTGAATGTGACTGTGCCCGCCGCGTTTTCAACTGTGGCGCTGCCCATATCCTTACCCTCGAAGGATGCGGTGAATTCAAGGTCGGCGCACCCGCTGAGCTTTGCCTCAACGGTTACACTGCCCGTGAGATAATCGGGGTAGTATTTCACGCTCTCAACAAAGGTCTTTTCGGTAAACTCAAGCCAGACCGTCTGCCATATTCCCGTTGTTCTCGTGTAGTCGCAGCCGTGGGAGTAATATTCCTCGCTCTGCTTTCCGCGGGGAATCATTTTATTCCTCGTGTCGTCCTCGCAGTAAATAACAATTGTGTTTTCGCCCGCGGTGACAAACTTCGAAATGTCAAAGCAGAAAGAGACATAGCCTCCCTCGTGAACGCCGGCTTTCCGCCCGTTTATGTAAACGGTTGTTTTATAGTCGGCGGCGCCGATGTGAAGAACCGTTCTTTTTCCAGCGTTTTCGGCTGAGATGTCAACGCTCTTCTTATACCATACGCCGTAGATAAAATCCTTGTTGCCTATGCCCGAAAGCTCCGATTCAACGCAGAACGGCACGGTGATTTTCCCGTTTATCTCATCGGGGTTTTCATAAATCTTACGCGCTTCGCCGCTTCTGCCGTTGTCAAAGCAGAAGCCCCATTCGCCGTTTAAATTGAGCCAGTTGTCTCTCTGGAACTGCGGTTTCGGATGTTCTTTTCTCGGTATCATAACTGTGCCTCTCAATCATTATATTTTTCTCAAAGGGTATAATCACATTATATATAAACAATCTGTTAGAATCAACACAAACTTGTTGACAAAATCCGATTATGCGCTATAATAGTTAAGTAGTTAATAATTAACCGATTAACAATAAACATGTTAACTTTTGAAGGAGATGATTAAATGGGCGAAAAAGGTTCGGGAATCCCGTCTGTTGTGCGCGAGTTTATATGCGTGGACCGGCTTCACCACGCCTGTGTTGACGCGGGCATAAAATCGCTGGGTTACGACATTCACCGCACACAGCACATTATTCTCATGCACCTGCACGAAACGGGAGGAGCCGCTTCGCAGAAGGAGATTGCCGACAGGTTCGGCATAAGCCCCGCAGCCGTGGCGACAACGCTCAAATCGCTTGAGGAAAAGGGCTGCATAAAAAGAAAAACGGACGGCGGAGATTCGCGCCGCAACACGGTTGAGCTGACCGATACGGGGCTTAAAATCGTTGAAAAATCACACAGAAAATTCGCCGAGACGGACGAGGCGCTGATCAGGAACCTCAGCAAGGAGGAACTCGCCGCGCTCGAAAACTGTCTTAAAAAGATGACGGAAAATATGCGCGAATACGCGAAATCAATCGGTCTGGAGGTGAGGAGTTGAAAAGGTGGATTAAATACGCAAAACCCTATTGGGTCTATTTTGTGCTCGGTCCGCTCTGCATGATAGTCGAGGTCATAGGCGAGGTGCTTATGCCGAAATTCCTCGCGGGAATAATCGACTACGGCACGGGGCAGAAGGACATTGCCGGGGCGTCGGAAATATACCGCCGGATATTTGAAAAAGCCGGCTCGCAGCCGCCGTTCATCGTGGCGATTATGTGCGCTATGATAATCACCGCCGTTCTTATGCTCATAGGCGGTGTGGGCGGCGCTTATTTCGGGGCGAAGGCATCCGTAAACTACGCGGCGGATCTGCGCTCGGATATATACAGGCGCGTGCAGGGCTTCTCGTTTTCCAATATCGACAAGTTCTCCACCGGCTCGCTCGTCACCCGCCTTACAAACGATGTAACACAGATACAGAACTTCATAAATATTCTTCTGCGTATGTGTCTGCGCTCGCCCGGTATGCTCATAGGCGGTATAATTATGGCGTGTGTGGTCAGCGTGCGGCTGACGCTCACCCTTCTTATCGGTCTGCCCGTTATTGTTGCCGCAGTTTTCTATCTGATAAAGGTCGCCCTGCCGAGATTCACGAATCAGCAGAGCAAGATTGACACGCTCAACTCCACCGTGCAGGAAAATGTCACTAACATAAGAGTCGTCAAATCCTTCGTGCGCGAGGAGCACGAAAAAGGAAAGTTCGGCACGGCGAACGGCAACCTGCGTCAGGCGCAGTTTGACGCGATGAGGTCAATGATTATCATGCAGCCGTTCCTGACTCTCGTAATGAATGTGATACTTATTCTCATTTTCTGGTTCGGCGGCAATATGCTTGTAAGGGGCACGCTCTCACCGGGCAGCCTCACGGCGTTTATAACATACATAACCCAGATTATGATGTCGCTCGTTATGATGACTATGATTTTTGTCAACCTTTCGAGGGCTATGGCATCCGGCAAAAGAATAGCCGAGGTGCTCGATGAGGAAACCGACATAAAGGACAACCTCACCCCCGAGGCGGAAAATGTCACCGTTAAGGAAGGCGCGATTGAGTTTAAGAATGTTTCGTTCCGCTATTACAAGAGCAGCGACGAAAAGGTGCTTGACAATATAAATCTCACCATCCCCGCCGGCAAAACGGTCGGCATAATCGGCTCCACGGGCTCAGGCAAATCGACTCTTGTTTCACTCATCGCCCGTCTCTATGACGCGGACGAGGGCGAAGTGCTTGTTGACGGTGTGAACGTGCGCGATTACAAGCTTTACAACCTGCGCGAGGGCATCGGCTTTGTGCTTCAGAAAAATGTGCTTTTCTCGGGTTCAATAAAGGATAACCTCCTCTGGGGCAATCCGGAGGCGAGCGATGAGGAGGTTGCCGCCATGGCTAAATGCGCCCAGGCGGACGGTTTCATAACATCCTTCCCCGAGGGCTACGACACCTCGCTCGAGCAGGGCGGCACAAATGTATCGGGCGGTCAGAAGCAGCGCCTCTGCATAGCCCGCGCCCTTCTCAAAAACCCGAAGATTCTCGTGCTCGACGATTCCACAAGCGCGGTTGACACCGCCACCGAGGCGAGAATCCGCAAAACCTTCACAAACGAACTCAAAGGCTCGACAAAAATAATAATAGCCCAGCGTATTTCCTCCGTTATAGATTCGGATATGATTGTTGTTCTCAACGAGGGAAAAATCACGGGCACGGGCACTCACGACGAGTTAATGGAAAACAACACCGAATACCGCGAGATTTACTTCTCCCAGGTTGACAAAAAGGAGGGAGCGTAATGGCAGGACGGAATCTTGAAGAACTGCAGAAGCGATATAACCGCATAGCTCCCGACAAGAAAAAGGGACCCGGTCCTATGGGACCCGGCAGAAGAATGTCTCAGCCGAGAGCGAAGGGCAAGCCCGGCAACACGGGCGAGACGGTAAAACGGCTGTGGAAATATGTTTCACGCTACAAATTCCGTCTGCTTCTCGTCATACTCTGTATGCTCACCAGCACTCTGACATCCCTCGCGGCGTCATACATAATGAGACCGCTTATAAACGATATGGTCTATTCCGGAAAGCCCGCTTCGGAAAAGTTGAAATCACTCGCGCTTATGCTCCTGCTTATGGGCGGAATATATCTTGTGGGCATCGCCTCAACCTATATTCAGGCAAGATTGATGCTCCGCGTTTCCACAAGCGCTTCCGAAAAAATCAGAAACGACCTTTTCAACAAACTCCAGTCGCTTCCCGTAAAGTTCTTTGACAGCGAGACTGTCGGCGGAATTATGTCGCGCTTTACAAACGACATAGACAACATCGATACAATGATGAACCAGACAATAACCCAGCTTGTCTCGGGCCTTGTGACGCTCGCGGGCACTTTCTGCCTTATGATTTACACAAGCAGGGTGCTGACTCTTGTTGTAATAGCGTTCATTCCGCTTCTGCTCCTCGGCGGTCAGTTCGTAGCAAAAAGATCCGCAAAATACTACACGGCGCAGCAGGCGGCTCTCGGCGCGGTGAACGGCTATATTGAGGAGAGCGTAACGGGTCAGAAGGTAGTAAAGGTTTTCAACCACGAGGAGGCGTGCGTTGACGAGTTTGAACTGCTCAACAACGATATGCGCTCAAAACAGATGGGCGCACAGTTCTTCGGCGGCATAATGGGACCCGTTATGGGCAACATCACCCAGATATGCTACGGCGTTACCGCGGGCGTGGGCGGTCTGCTCTGCATTTTCAAGGGCTTCGATGTGGGCGGCGTGTCGATTTTCGCGAACTATTCAAGGCAGTTCGCTCAGCCGATAAATATGATTTCAATGCAGACCTCCACCATTTTCGCAGCCCTCGCGGGCGCGGAGAGAGTGTTCAAGATTATGGACGCCGACCCCGAAAACATAAACGATGTTATCAAGGATGAGTTTGACGGCATTGAGGGAAGAGTTGAACTGAAGGATGTCACCTTCGGCTATATCCCCGAAAAAACCGTTCTCAGAAACATCTCGCTCGTTGCCGAGCCCGGCAAAAAGATTGCCTTTGTCGGCTCGACCGGCGCGGGCAAAACCACAATCACAAATCTTATAAACCGTTTCTACGACATCGACAGCGGTGAGATAACCGTTGACGGCAGAAACATAAAGGATATTGACCGCTTCGAGTTGCGCAGGAATATAGCCATGGTTCTTCAGGACACCCACCTTTTCACGGGCACGATAATGGAGAACATACGCTACGGGCGGCTGGACGCCACCGACGACGAGGTTGTGCAGGCGGCTAAAACCGCGAGCGCCCACTCGTTCATAATGCGTCTGTCGGACGGCTACAACACGGTTATAGAGGGCGACGGCGCGAATCTCTCGCAGGGGCAGAGGCAGCTTCTGAACATCGCGAGAGCCGCCATCTCGAAAGCGCCGATTCTTGTGCTCGACGAGGCGACAAGTTCCGTTGACACCCGCACCGAGCGCCACATTGAGCACGGTATGGACCGCCTTATGAAAAACCGCACGACCTTTGTAATAGCCCACCGCCTTTCAACGGTACGCAATTCGGACGCTATTATGGTGCTTGAAAAGGGCGAGATAATAGAGCGCGGCAGCCACGAGGAACTCCTCGCGCTCAAAGGCAGATATTACGAACTGTGCACGGGTGTGCGCGAACTTGACTGAGAAAAAACTGCGTGTCAAAGGGCGGTCCTTCATAAGCCGGTAATGCCTCAAAGAGCGACCTTCGCACATCTTATGCAGGTATTCCTCCTCGGAATACGGCAAGTATTACTCGTCGTCATAACCTGCAAATATGCACAAATTTCATCTCTTTGAGGTGTGAAACAGTTTTCACGCGAAAA
>JAEEGL014896704.1_pt1 | contig 28140 bp, 24 predicted proteins | sample 9134231 | NCBI WGS metagenome assembly JAEEGL01 (sample SAMN16246548, study PRJNA631951) | gut metagenome | biome: gut microbiome; feature: rumen; material: fiber-attached | host: Bos | place: Iran: Karaj | collected 2018-10
AATACAGCTTAAACGCCAATGATTTGGATGAGGATTCATCGTTTTTTGCAAGTACGGTTTCTGTCTTAAGCTCTGAATATTTCTCTTTTACATAAGGTCCAATTATATAAATTCTGTTATCAAATGTAAGAAAAGACATGCAGATACCCAGCTGGTCTATGAGCTCATAGATCATGCTTCCTTTGGATGAGGCCAGGGACACCGTCCTTGTAGGCCATGAAGTAGGTCCATTCGCAGCTGCTCTTGTACACATAGTCCTTCCCGAACATCTTGCACTCGTCGGCATATAGCGGCGGCACAAAGTACGGATTGCCCTTGTACAGGTCCAGAGCAAAGTTCAGGAACTGCTTCTGCTCCTTTTTAGTGGTTACTTCTTTGACTTCTATCATGATCCTATTGTTTAGGATTCCCGGTCAGGCCGGGAATGACGCTAGCGATGAATTGCGTGGAAGCACACTCCTACGCCGTTGGGGCCGCAATGGCTTCCGGCGGTGGGGTTCACGTAAACGTATTCAATATTCTGCTTGCCGAAGCGGTCCTCAATCATCCGGCCCACCTCCTGGGCGATTTCAGGGGCATCGGTATGGCCGATGCAGATGCGGTGCTTCCCAATCTCGTCGCCCAGTTCGGCCACCTTGTCCACCAGGGCTTTCATAGCGTTGGGACGGCCTTTGACCGTGCCGATGGATTCCATCTTGCCGGCCTGGCTCATGTGGATGAGGGGACGTACGCCGATAAGCGTACCCATGGTGGCAGCGAGACCGCTTACGCGACCGCTGCGGCGGAAGAACTTGAGGTCATCGGCAAAGAAATACATGGCAAACTTGTCCACCTCGGTCTTGGCCCATTCCAGGACTTCGTCCAGCGTCTTGCCGGCCTTGACGAGGTCTCCCACCTCGCGTACGATGGCGTAGCTGATGGTGGTAATGCCCTTGGTGTCGATTTCTTCGAAGCGAGTGGCCGGGTATTGGGCCTTGAGTTCGGCAATGGCCTGGTCCATGACGTCGAAGGTATTGGTCATTGCGCGGGAGAAGTGCACGTAGAGAATATCGTTACCGGATTTGAAATCCTCCTGGAAGTAGTTGATATACTGCTCTTTGGAGATGGCGCTGGTGGTAGGCAGGACGCCGCCGCGCAACATATCGTAAAAAGCGTGGCCGTCAAATGTCTCGAAATCTACGTAAGGATAAGTGGTCTTGGCATCCACGCTGTAGGGCATGGAGATGAGGGTGTAACCGTATTCGGCCGCCAGGGCGGGATTAATATCGGTATCGGTGTCCGTGTATATCTTTAACATAGCACTAAAATATAATCGTAAACAGGTTGTCCGCCGTCAATGAGGATGACTTCGGTGTTCTTGTATGTGTTCTGAAGATCGTTTTGTAATTGTGAGGCTTCGTCCGCTGGTGCATCGGCCCCCTGGAGAAGAATGATGATGTCGGAGTTTTGGGCCGATAACTTCTGCGCCAGCGACTGCACTGCGGCGGGACGTTCGGGGCAGCAGCAGAGGACGTCCTTACCGCTGAAGCCTATGAACTCGCCGGTGCGGGCCTCGGCCGTGTCCCGGATGGCCTTGGAAACGGAGCCTGTAGTGACAGCCTTGGCGGCTTCCTCCAGGGTTTGGGTGAGCTCTTCCAAGGGAAGGTCGGTCTGAAGGTTGGCCATTGCGTAATAGCCTTCTCCCAGGGTGTGCGTGGGGATGACCACGATCTTGGACTTGTCGTAGATATCGGCAGCCTGACGCGCCGTGAGGATGATATTGCTGTTGTTGGGGAAGACCAGGATGGTTTCCGCGCCCACGTTGTCAAAGGCCTCCAGGAAGCGCTCTACGGAAGGGTTCATAGTCTGGCCGCCTTCTATGACGGCATCGGCCCCCATTTCCTGGAAGGTGGCGGTCAAGCCCTTTCCCGAGGCGACGGTCACGATGCCCAGAGCCTTGCCGGTGCGCTTGAAACGCTCGTCCATATGGTTCTCGTGGTGCTGGAGGGTCATATTCTCTACCTTGATGGTAAGGAATTCGCCCCATTCGCGGCATTTGGTGAGCACGGCGCCGGGATCCATAGTGTGCACGTGCACTTTGACGATGGAGCCGTCCCGGAAAAAGACCAGGGAATCTCCCCGGGTTTCCAGCCAGTCGTGGATAACGGACTCGTCAAAGGTGTCCAGATCCACTTTGCTGCGCTGCAGGCGAAGGAGGAATTCCGTGCAATAGCCAAACTCGAGGACACTGTCTTCGGTGAAGGCGGAAAAGTCTACTTTAGGGGCAGGAGATGCACTCGCTTCGCTCGGCATGACAGACAACACGTCGCCATGTAAGGCATCGCGCATGCCTTCGGCTATACAGAGGAGGCCTGCGCCGCCGCTGTCCACTACACCGGCCTTTTTGAGCACGTCCAGAAGGTCGGGAGTGTGCTGCAGGCTCAGGTCCATACCGGCAATCCAGAGGTCGAAGAACTCCTCCATACCGGCCGATCCTTCGGCTGCCGCCACGCCTTCGCGGAGGACGGTGAGGATGGTGCCTTCCACAGGCTGTGAGACGGCGTGATAAGCTTCCTCGACGGCGGCCTTCATGGCGGCGTTGAACTGCTTGCTATCGGCCTGCTTGAGGCCTTTGAAGGCCTTGCCCATGCCGGCGAAAATGCGGGAAAGGATGACGCCGGAATTGCCGCGGGCGCCAAGAAGCATGCCCTGCGAAACGGACTCGGCCATTTCACTCAAGGTATTCCCGCTGGCGTGGGTGCCGGCTTCAATGGTCATGTACATATTGTCCCCGGTGTCTCCGTCCGGAATGGGGAAGACATTGAGGTCGTTGATTTCCTGGCGTCTTTGGGCCAGGCTTGCGGCGCCGCCGCGGATGAGGTTCAGGTATAGTTCAGAGTCCAGGTTCATGTCTATTTCTCAGGGATTCGGAATCCGCGGCGGAAGAAAGGAATCTTCAGGAGCCCGCGGAAAATCCAGGGCTGGATGGAATAGGTGATGAGGATGGTGGCTGCCATTCCAATGAGCGTAATGAGGCCGATGGAATGGATGGCCGGATGCCTGGCGAACACCAGCGAGAAGGTCACGATGCCCAGCACCAGCGCGCTGTAGAAGATAGCGACCTTATGATACTCCAGCATCTTGGTTTCGCCCTGCCTGGCTTCGGTTAGCAGTCCCTCCATGACAAATATGCTATAGTCTACACCTATGCCGTAAATAAAGGTGGAAATGACGATGTTGATGAGGTTGAATTCCAGGCCCAGCAGTGCCATGTAGCCCTGCATAACATACCAGCTGACGAACATGGGCAGGAAGGCGATGAGGGCAATCCAGATGTTCCGGAAACTGATGAGCAGCACAATCAGGACAAAGAGGCTGGAAATCCACAGGGTAGTGGAGAAGTCGTCGTGCACGATTTCCACCATGTCGCGGCAGTAGAAGAAGGGTTCCAGAACCAGCACATGGTCAACCGAGACCAGTTCCTTCCACACTTTCGTCTGATCCTTGGCGTCATAGGAAACATCGGTGTACACCATATACCGGCCGCTGCCCTGACGCTCAACATAATTGGAGAGCATTCCTTCGGGAACTATGCCCGATTCAACGATGCTGGCGGGTTCATATTGGGTACTGATCATGCCCAGGAAGGGGTCGTAGAAGCCCTTGGGCAGGCCGTATTGTCTCTCGGCATCGGCCATCAGGTGCCTCAGGTATCTTACCCGGCCCCGGGTCCAGAAAGCGTTCCAGGCCTTGATGCGTTCCTGCTGGTCACGGGTAGAGTGCAACAGGAACTTGGCTACGGGCACGTAACCCTTCACCAGGCCGCAGACTTTGAGGGAATCCAGCGCCTTGACAAGACCCTTGTTGTTTTCCAGGGCCTCATCCAGATCGTTGTCGTCCCAGGCGGCAAAGAACTGGTGGGCATATCCGTCGGCACTCTTCTGGTTGTAGAGTTCCTGGCTTGCACGAAGCTCGGCATTGTCGTAGTCCAGGTTCATGAGATCGCTGTCGAACTTGACCTTGGGGCTGAAGATAACGCCTACGATAATGACCAGGATGAGCGTGCCGATAACCCATTTGTTGCGGTCCCAGGGGAGATTGTTGATTTTCTCAATGAGCGGGAAACCGTGGGTGCGCTTGAAACTGATCTGCTGCGGCCTGAGGAAATGGGGCAGGAAGACGAGGGCGAAGAAGGTATTGCCTATGAGGGCGAAGGTGGCAAAGAGGCCGAAGTCCCTCAGCAGGTCGCTCTCCGTGAACAGCAGACCCATAAAGGCGCCGATGGTGGTGACGCAGCCCAGGAATACGGGAGTGGATTCTTCCCGCAGCATCTTTTCCGTATCGGCCACATAATAGTAGTGGATGAGTACGTGCAGACAGTAACTGATGGCAACGCCCAAAACGATGGCACTGATACCCAGGGCCATCAGGGACATGACTCCTTTGATCCAATACATGCAGGCCATGGAGAAGAGGGCGCCATATATCACCGGGACCACTTGCTGCCACAGGAAGGCCAGCTTGTGGAAACTCATGAGCATGATAATGAGGATCAGCAGGAGAGAAAGGCCGATGGACCATACCAGGTCTCGCTTGATGGTGCTGGCATTGGAAACACTGCCCTGCGGATTGCCGTGTACCAGGATCCGGGCTTCCGGATGATGGGCGGCAAACTCATCTTTCAGCTGGTCCATCATCCGCACCAGGCGGGTGGCGGCTCCGGAATTGGTGGAAGAGAAAGAAGGGGAGAGGAAGGCCAGGGCCACGGTCTTGTCCGGGCTGAAGAGATGGCCGTCGTAGATGGTGACACCGCCCATGCTGGCGTCCTGTCCCATTATTTCTCCCAGTAAATCTCTGAGGCTCAGGGGATCCATGGAAACCAGTTGGGTGTCTTCTCCGGTTTCATCGGCCATAACCATCTCATAGTTCTTTTCCATCTGCGCCTGGAAGGCTTCCGCTTCCAGTTTCTGCTCTATGAGGCGGTACCAGGAGGTGTCGACGAATGAAGGCAGGTGGCTGAGGCCGAAGTCCATGGCCTCCAACGCCGTATCAATGTCCAATGCCGCGAAAACTCCCTTAAGGTAGTGCGTGGCACTGTCCCGCTTTTCGAGCGTGGTACAATATTCCTCTACCAGGGCCCCCAGTTCTTCGGGAGCCAGAGGATTAAGCGTATCCCGGGACGTGACCTGGACAAAGATTTTGTCAATAAGGCCGATGTCGCTGAAAGCGAGCTCGTTGGAAGTAGACGAGCGGGGGAGGAGCTTGATGATGTCCTCCTCATACTGGAGTTTGGAGCCGAACCACCCAAAGACAGCCGTCGAAGCTATCAGGAGGATGTATAACAGGGCTTTGTGCCCCTTGAAAAAGTGGTATATCGGCAGAAAGATTCTGTGCATATTCAGGTTTTAGTTTAAATCATACAAATATACACATATTTGCCCTAAAACGCAAACAGGCCCCCTTTAGGGGCCTGCGGTTTCTGCGTCTCACATTCCTCCTTTGCGTTCTAACGTCCCTATCTCAGGACCGTTAGCACTGTTTGGGGCCCTTATAATGAGCATCGCAGCTGGAAATTCAGGGTGGGAGTGCTTTCTCGGCCTACCCGGAGCATGTAGGCGCCGCGCAGGTTGGCTTTGAGCGTCACGCGGCCCAGGCGGAGTTTGTAGCCCGCTACCAAAGAAGCTGAAATGCCAGTTCCGGAATAGGCAGGCACTGAGAAAGTGCCGGGGGCATCTCTTTCATAACTGTAGATGCGGTCGGCCCATTCGGGAATGCTGAAGGCCGTGAACCGCAGGTAAGACGACAGGGTCTCATTCTTATATCCGCCTTCCAAATAGGAGAGCAGTCCCCACGATTTACAGCGAACGGCCTCTCCCCGCAGGACGGAGAGCCAGGGACCGTGAGCGAACCTGATATCGGCCCTGAGGGCTGTGCGCGGATTTTCGTAGTTCCGGTAACGCTCGGTCAGGCGCACGCTCAAGGCCCAGGCCGGGGCTATTTGCCAGTCCCAATTGCCGTAGGCGCGAATCTGCAGACGACGGGGATCCACGCCGCCGACAGGTAACATAGCGGCATCCAGCGTGAAGGACAGTTTGTAGGAAGGGACAGAACTGCCGAAGCCGGTCTTTCCGGCCAGGCTTTTCCACTGGCCGCTTTGGAGAGCATACCCGGCTGCCAAGGCATATTCCCCGTTCTTCTTTCCGCTGAAACGGCTGGGAATGACGCGTGCCTGAACGGCCAGTTTGCTGTTATCACCGGCTTTCCATCGGGCCGATGCCTTTCCCGCTACAGCTCTGCTGCGGCAGGCCACTTCGGCCATTGCGTCGATGCCGCGGAGGTTTAACCGGCCTTCCAAAGAAACGGAGAGGCCCTCCGAGGGCGACCAGGCAACGGTAGTTCCGGCGTGGCCCCATCGGCCCAAATACTCGGCGTGGGTTCCGAAAACCTTTGTCAGGGTGCCCCAGGCCGATGCCCGCCAGTGCTGTCCTCCATATTCGTAAGCGCCCCCGCGGTGCACGGATGACGAGGTGTAAGACCACACCGGAGCTATGCTGGAAGCGCGGCGGATGAAAGCGTCCACCGTAGAGAGGCTTTCCATGGAAAAGCCGCTCCACTGCGCCAGGCCTTCCCCATACCTCACGTTAAAATCTCCCAGAACGAAGCGTCCTATACGGGTATCGGCCTCCGCATGCGCGGTCCAGTCCGGATTGCGCCAGGCACCTCCGACGCGCCAGTATTCACCTGTGACTTTGGCCTTTATCCCCACATTCTTCAAAGTGGTCCGGACCAAGGCTTCGGCCCGGGTACGAACCGTATCGACCGTGCCCGGCAGGCGGCGGGATTCCAGCGAAAGGAAAGGTCTCATCGCTTCCACCGCCTCGCGCCCAAAACCGTCCACCAGCATGAGTTCTTCCCAGGAAAGGATGTCTCCCTGCCTTGCCCGGTAATCGGCCAAAGTGGCTATCTGATAATCGGTTAAGAGGCCCGGGCGGATTCGATTGGAATTGATCCGTACTTTCCCCATGCCTTCCAGGCGCTGGATCCACTCCTGGTCAATTTCTTCTTCGGAACTGGCCCCGGAAAGGTACAGGGCGGCCCGCAGAATGTCGTCCTGGGCGTATAGTTGTGTAAAAAGGAGGGCGGCAAGGACCCCGGCGAAAAAGCGTCTCATGAAGCCAAGTTACCAAGCCCCTTCCGGATTCAACAGAACCTGTTGATAAAATGTGTTGTTTTAGGGCATAAATTGCGCGTTTTTTACTATTTTTGCAGTAATAAAAACACAAATCGATGGATAAAAAAGTCACTCTGCACGACAAAACTTTCAAGTTGTTCATTCCCAACGAAGCTATTGAGAAAGCCATCGATGACGTGGCCGCCAAACTGAACGAAGACTATGCCGACGCAACGGATGAAGATCCCGTCATTGTCCTCTGCACACTGAACGGCGCCATCATCTTTGCGGCCGAGCTCCTCAAGCGGCTCCAGTTCCCCCTGATGCTCAAGGCCTGCAAACTCTCTTCCTACGCCGGGACCCAGTCCACCGGATACATCAAGACGGAGGTTCCGCTTCCTGCCAAACTGGAAGGCCATCGTGTCCTCATCGTAGAAGACATCGTAGATACCGGCAACACCATCGTGGTCATGAAAGACCTCCTGGACGCCGCCAAAGTGAGGGATTCCAAGGTTTGCACCCTGCTGCTCAAACCGGAAGCGTACAAGAAGGATGTCAAACTGGACTACGTGGCCATGGAAATCCCCAACCGTTTCATCGTGGGCTTCGGCCTGGATTACGACGAGCTGGGTCGCAACATCAAGGATATTTACGTACTTGACGAATAAACACTGATTATATGAAATTTTACGTTCTTTTTGGCCCTCCCGGTGCTGGCAAAGGCACCCAGGCCGGCGCTATGGTGGAGCGCTACAACCTCTGCCACCTTTCTACCGGTGAACTTCTCCGCAGCGAAATCTCCGCCGGCTCCCCGCTGGGCCTTCAGGCCAAAGCCCTTATTGAAGCCGGAAACCTGGTTCCCGACGAAGTGGTGGAAGGAATGATTGAATCCAAATTCAAGAGCGTGAAGGAAGTGAAGGGCTTCCTGCTGGATGGTTTCCCCCGTACCATCGCCCAGGCCGAGGCCCTGGATGCCATGCTGGCCAAGGGCGGGGAGGCCGTTACCGCCTGCATCTCCCTTATGATTCCTGACCAGCTCATCCACGAGCGCATCGCTCACCGCGCCAACATTGAAGGCAGGGCCGACGACGCCCGCCCCGAGGTGGTCGAGAACCGCGTCAAAACCTACCACGACAAGACCGAGCCGCTCATTGAGTTTTATAAGAAAGCCGGCCGTTACCACGAAATCGACGGAGTAGGCACCATTGAAGAGGTACGCGACCGGATCTTCACGGAAATGGACAAATTCTAGACAGTTAAGGCCCGAAATTCGGGCCTTTTCTATTATCGTTTTCCAACCTTCAAGCGCTGACCTATGGCTATGCGGTCACTCTTGAGGTTGTTCCAACTCTTGAGCTGGCGCACGGTAGTGTGGTACTTGCGGGCGATGTGGCCCAGATTGTCACCGGATTTGACCTTGTAGTAGACCCACTGGGGCGTGGCGGAAGGACGGGCAGTCTGCACCGGCCTGCCGTTTACGGTTTCGCGGCCGTCTTCAATCTTGGTGGCGAAGAACACATCGGTCTTGTAGCGATAGATGCTGTCCTGCATATCCAGGAAGACGCTGCTGTAGTTGAAGGGCAGGCGTATTACTTCGTCGGAGTGGGCCCCGGGAACAATGTCGTTGTAGTACTGGGGATTGAGGTCCCTGACATCGGCCAGGGGAATGCCCAGCACTTCACTGATCTGGCCGAAATGCAGATTCTTGTGGATGTGGAAAGTATCTACATAAGTGGGAAGCGACATGGGAGCGGGCTTGATGCCATACTCGTTGGCATATCGGAAAGCGTACATGGCTCCTACCATGGCCGGCACATAGCCGCGGGTCTCGCGTGGGAGGTATTCGTAGATGCTCCAGAAGTCCCTTCGGCCTCCGGCGCGCTTGATGGCTTTGTTCACGTTGCCGGAACCGCAGTTGTAGGAAGAGATGGCCAGGGACCAGTCCCCGAAGATGCGGTAGGCGTCCTTGAAATAACGGGCGGCGGCGTCCATGGAAGCCAGGGGATCCATGCGCTCATCGGCGTAGGAATCAATGCGGAGACCGTAACTGAGGGCGGTTCGGTACATGAACTGCCACATGCCCTTGGCGCCTACACGCGATTCGGCCCTGGGGTTGAAGGCGCTCTCGATGATGGCCACATATTTGAGTTCCAGCGGAATGTCGTAGCGGCGGAAAGTCTCTTCGATGAGGGGGAAATAGTACTGGGAAAGCCCCATCATTTCCGACATCTTGGCGGGCATCTTTTCCGAGTACAGGATCATGAAATTCTTGACCGTCTCGTTGAAGGGGAGGGTGATGAAGGAATTCATCTCTTCCAGCCGGCGCATGAGCACGGAATCGGGGACATCGGTGGTGAAGACCACGGAGTCCATATTAAACTGCTCGCGACCCGGAATGCGGGACTGGCGATGCATGTACCACTGGGTGAGCAGGGTGTCGGTACTGGCCGATGTATAGTCTTCCAGTCCGGCGGAAACCTTGTTCTCGTTCTCTCCGGAGAGTTCTTCCTCTATGAATTCGCGGTCTGCGGCATCGGCCCTGTAAGCGGCCACCTCCTCTTCAAGGACGGCAATCTTTTTGAGGAGCTCCTCGTTCTCTTTTTGGAGATCCCGGCGGCTTTTCCGGCTCTGTGAGGAGGCAGGAGCCGTCAGGATAAGAACACTACAAACTATTAATACTAACTTCTTCATTTCCTAAAATTTGAGGCCTATGGACAGGCCCACGGCCGGACGTGCCATCGCATAGTCTCCCATAGGCACAACCGAGGGAGCCACCTTCATGCTGATATCGTCGTTGACTTCAAAGTCCTGCATGTAGGCGAAAACGTTGGCATCGATGACTTGCAGCAGGTAGGATATTGCCACGGCCAGGATGGAATAGTCCCTCATGCGGCGGTAGGCGTCCCTGTAATACTTGGCGTTCTCTGCGCTCTGGGGCGGTTTCTCTACTTCCGGGTCCTCTGACGTGGCCTGGTCGTAGATCCACTTCCAGCGCTTGTATTGGGTGTTGTTGTCTATGACAAAATGAATACTTCCGGCCATAAGCCCCCAATAAATAGGGACTTTCCAGAACTCTCCATTATACAGTTGACCCAGACCCGGAAGCAGGAGGGAATAGATGGTAGACTTGGCAGGGTCTGGGTATTTTCCGCCGTTGTCGTAGCATACGACGCCGTCCATGAGCGAGCCCCAGTAGAACAGTCCTGCACCGGCTATGGACAGGGTACGGTACAACTTGTACTTCTCATCGCCCGTATTCTGGTACAGTTTGTTGAAATGGATGCCGCCATAAATACCGGCACCAATTCCACCATAAATAATGGGCAGTTTCCAGTACTGCTTGTTGTAAATTTGGGTGCCGCCTACCAGAACGGCCGAACCTATTGTGAGGTTTCTGAGGGAAGACTTCCTTTTGTGGCCCAGACCTCCGAAGTACTCTTTGAAACTGAACAACTGACTGGTGTCCGTCTTGCTTTTCTCGGTGGTATCTGCGTAGGTTTGGGTGAAAGCGTCACGCTTGAACTGGTCGTCCCTGTATTGGGCCGACAAGGGCAGGGCAGCCAAAAGGCAGCCGGCAAGCGCTATGAGCTTTCCAAATCTCATCTCTGGTCCAGGGCCTTCATGAATTCTTCCATCTGGGCGTCGGAATCGAACTTGATGGTAAGAACACCCTTTCCGTCGCGGTTGCGGCGCAGGGAGATATTCTCACCAAAGAACTTGCCCACATTCTCCAGGAGGCGGTAATACATTTCCGGAAGGGTTCCCGGATCTTCCTTTTGCTTGGCGGAAGGCTCTTTGTCCAAAGCCTTCACCTTTTCTTCCAGCTGCCGTACGGAAAGGCCTCCCTTAACGATGAGGTCGCACAGCATTTCCTGGGTGGCGGGGTCTTCCACCGCCAGGAGAACCTTGGCGTGGCCCACGCTAACAAGCCCTACTTTAAGATCGTGCTGAACCTTGGCGGGAAGCTTCAGAAGACGCAGCTGGTTGGCCACGGATGCGCGTTTTTTGCCCACACGGTCGGCCATCTGCTCCTGGGTAAGGCGGCATTCCTCCATAAGGCGCTGATAGCTCATGGCTACCTCGATGGGATCCAGGTTCTCACGCTGGATGTTCTCCACGATGGCCATTTCCAGCATGCCCTGCTCGGAGGCGTCGCGGATGTAGGCAGGCACCATGTCCATGCCGGCCATGATGGAGGCCCGGTAACGGCGCTCGCCGCTGATAATCTGGTATTTCTCGCCTTTGCGGCGTACCGTGATGGGCTGGATAAGGCCGAAGGTACGGATGCTCTCGCACAGCTCCTGCATGGCCTCATTGTCGAAGCTCATGCGGGGCTGATAGGGATTGGGCTCGATAAGGCCGACAGGAATCCGGAGAACGTCGGAAGTATCCTGAGGCTTGGTTTCGGCCGATACTACCTGCTTGTTGATATAACCAACCGGTTTGCGCAGTTCGGTGAGGTCTTCACCTCCCAGAAGGGCACCCAGGCCCTTGCCCAGGCGGGACGGATTATTCGCCATCTTTATTCTTGTCTAAGACTTCCTTTGCCAGATTGAGGTAATTGGAAGTACCGTTATTCATTACGTCGTAGAGGATGATGGGCTTGCCGTAAGACGGAGCCTCGCTGAGGCGGATGCTACGCTGGATAATGGTGTTGAAGACCATGTCCTTGAAATGTTCCCGCAGCTGGGCCACCACCTGGTTGTGCACCTTGGTGCGGCCATCGTACATGGTGACCACGAAGCCTTCGATGGTGAGGGCCGGATTGATGTCCTTCTGCACGATGCGGATGGTCTGGATGAGTTTGGCCAGGCCTTCCAGGGCAAAGAACTCCGGCTGCACGGGAATCATGACGGAATCGGCCGCCGTGAGGCTGTTCACCGTAATGAGACCCAGGGAAGGGGAGCAGTCAATAATAATATAGTCGTACTGGTCCTTGATGGGCGCAAGGGCTTTCTTCAGGAGGGATTCGCGTTCCGGGGTTTCCAGAAGCTCGATTTCGGCTCCCACGAGGTTGATGTGGGAGGGAATCATATGCAGCTTGGGAAGCTCCGTCTGGATAAGAGCGTCGGAAGCGGAGATTTTGCCGATGAGAATCTCATACAGCGTGCGATGTTCCTCATTCTCGGGGTCGAAATTGAGTCCCGAGGTGGTATTGGCCTGAGGATCTGCGTCAATGACCAGAACATTCTTTTCCAGTACGGCCAGGGAGGCGGCCAGGTTGATGGCTGTGGTGGTTTTGCCCACACCGCCCTTCTGATTGGCTATAGCTATGATTTTGCCCATATTCGTTTATATTTAGCTTACAAAAATAGGTAAAAAAAACGGCTTCCCCAAGAATCGTTCCACAAAGTTCCACAACTTCTTTTTAACGGAATTATTTCCTATATTTGTATCATTTATGGCCGGTACGTGCTACATACAGGTGATACTTCCCCTGAAGCTGGAATGGGAACCTTATTACAAGGTCCCTGAGGGTCAGGATATTGAGATAGGGGACCGCGTGAGGGTGGTTTTCGCCAATGCTTTTTACGTAGCTGCAGTCAGTGCGGTGGGTGTTGTCCCTACCCTGGAACCCACCCGGATCGTCTCCATCGAATCCCTTGAAAAGGACCTCCCAGCCATCACGCCGGAAGAAATCCATTTCTGGAGAACGGCGGCCGATTATTACCTCTGCACGGTAGGGGAAGTGTACAAGGCGGCGTACCCCCAGATGAAGCATACCAAATCGCGTCTGGCCCTGCCTGCAAGGCAAGAAGCGGAGGGCAAAATCCATCTCTCCGAGGGGCAGGAAAAGGCGGCCGATGCCGTCCGCAGGGGCTTCTCTACCGGAAAGACGGTGCTCCTCAAAGGGGGCGCAGGCCGATGGGATATTTACCTGACGCTGGCCCTGGAAACCCTGAGGAAAGGACGGAGTGTCCTTTTTCTTATGCCGGAAATCGCTTTTTTTGATCAAATGGCAGATTCCGTCTCCCGGCAGGTGCCATCGGCCCTTCTCTATCACAGCGGACTTACGGCCGGAAAACGCAAGCTGGTAGCCGAAGTGCTCCGAAAGGGTGAACCCAACCTGGTTCTGGGTACCCGCAGTGCCCTTTTCCTGCCGCATCATGCCCTGGGACTGATCATTGTGGACGAAGAACACGACTTCTCCTATAAGCAGGATGCACCCGCGCCGCGTTATCACGCACGGGAAAGTGCCATTATGCTGGCTCAAATACACGGCGCTCAGATGCTTCTGGGCAGCGCTACGCCCTCTCTGGAATCTGTCTATAATGCTGAGTGTGGCCGATTTGTGAGGGTAGATTTAAAGGACAGCGTCCAGAGAATCCAGTCACAGCTGGATATTATCGACACGGGTGCCGAGTATCGTAAGAAAGGCATGGCCGGCAGTTTCTCGCTCAAGCTTCTGGAACAGATCCGGCAGACGCTGGATGCCGGGGAGCAGGTTGTCCTCATCGGCCCCCGCCGTACTTATGCCGGAGGCCGGAGAATGGAGGAGGAAGTGCAGGAGTTTTGCCCCGATGCCCGTATCGCCCGCCTGGACGGAACGGCCGAAGACCAGGAAGAAACCATTCGCACCTTTGCTAAAGGAGAATTTGACATCCTTCTGGGCAACACCATGACAACCAGAGGATTTGAAAGTGAGAAACTGGGACTGGTGGCCCTTGTGGCAGCCGACAGCATCCTCTCGCGCCAGGACTTCAGGGCCGATGAAAGGTCCCTCCAGGTGCTGGAGCAGTTCCGGGGACGCTGCCGCCGCCTGGTGATTCAGACCCGTGAGCCCGGACATCCGGTCTTCTCGGCCCTTCAGAATGGAGGAGACGCGACTGCCCGGATGCTGGAAGAACGTCGCCTGGCCGGCTATCCGCCTTTTACCCGAATGATAAAACTCGTCGTCAAGGATTCCAACGAAAAGCGTCTGGAATTCCTGACCCGTGAGTTGGCAGGGGAGTTGAATGCCCTTGAAATCCCTGTGGAAGGTCCCTATCCTTCTTCCATCGGCCCTATGCGGGAAGATTCCTGCCGCGAAATTCGCTTGCTGCTCCCTCGGGACAAGGCTCTGACAGTTCGAAAACACGCCATCGGCCAAAAAGTGACGGCTTTTGAACAGGCCCGCAAATACACGGGGCATATAGCAATTGATGTAGATCCGGCCTAGTTATGAAACGATTCCTATATTTGACGCTATTGCTTATGGTATCCTGCAAGCCCTCCCTGGAAAGCCGCCTGGATCAGATCCTGAAGCCACTTTTCCCGGCCGATGAACCCGGTGCGGCCGTGCTGGTGATGAAGGGGGACGACATCGTCTTTGATAAGGGTTATGGAATTGCGCGACTTGATGGCGACGGCATTGACGGTGATACGCATTTCAATATAGCGTCTGTTTCCAAGCAGTTTACGGCTGTTGCTATTCTGCAGTTGGTTCAGGAAGGGAAGCTTTCCCTGAATGATGCTGTAGGCGTTTACTTCCCGGAATTTAAAAGCGCCATCTGGAAGGAAATCCGTATCAAGCATCTGCTCAGCCATTCTTCCGGAGTGCCTGATGAGAGAGGCTATCTGACTCGGGAGCAGAAGGTTTTTGGAGATGACGACTTGGCCGTAGAATACCTAAAAAACCTGGTCCATCTCCACTTTTCCCCCGGAACCGCATACGAGTATATCAATCCCACCTATACCTTGCTGGGTTTTCTGGTGGAAAGGGTTAGCGGAGAGCCGTTTACGGAGTATGTCCGGAAGCATATCTTCGGCCCGGCCGGCATGGACGATACCTATTACTTCGACCGGGACGACGAGCGTCCCGACGCCGCTCACGGGTATGTCTTCGACGATGGTTGGCAGGAGTACGACTTTGGGGAAGAGACCTTCTTTGCCACCAGGCCTGACGGCGGGATGTATACATCGACCCACGAGTTCGTGAAATGGGAAAAGGTACTCCGCTGCGGCGCCCTTTTAGATGAGGAACTGCTGCACCTGGCCATGTCACCCCATACCCAGGTGAGCGGAAGCCCCTGGAGTGATTACCAGAACCGTCCCAATACCTGGTATGGCTATGGATGGTTCCTGGAACCGGCCAAAGACGGCGCCCCGTTAAGGATTTACCATACCGGAGACAATGGGGGCTTTATGATTATGGCCGCCCGGTATCCGGAACAGAATCTTCTGATCCTGATCTTTGCCAACCGCAATGACTGGGACCGTTATGAACTTCTGATGCAATTGGAAAAAGAACTTATAACTATTAACTAAACCTTTATTTTATGACAAACGAAGAGTATTTCTATTCTCTGTTGCCGAAGGAAGAGATTGACCGCCTTCCTTATCTGCCCACCATGGGGCAGTTCGTAGACTGGTTCACCAAGGAATATGCCGACAATCCGGCCATTTCCGACATGACCAACACCATTACCTATAAGGAACTGGGTGAGCGTGTGGCCCGACGCCGCGCTTTCATCGATGGCCTGGGCCTTCCCAAGGGCTCCCATATCGCCATCTTCGACCGCAACAGCCAGGATGCCATGGAACTGTTCCTGGCCGTTACCAGTGCCGGTTACGTGGCCATGAATTTTCCTGCCTCCCTGCCGGAAATGGCCGTGGTAGGCTGCTGCATGAAGTTTGACATCGCCGCCATCTTCGTACGCGAGGAATTCATGCCCCTCACCGCCAAGATCCAGGGCACCAAGGTGCTCCCGGCTGCTTCCATTGCAGAAACGGGCGTCCCTTCGGCCGATATCGATCCCGACAGCCCCGCCGCCATCTTCTTCACCGGCGGAACTACGGGTGCCCCCAAGGGTGCTGTCCTTTCGCACAGGGCCCTCATGAGAGGCAACTTCAACACCATCTTCAAACCGGGCCCCATCATCGGCGTGCACCGCTATCTGGCCCTGCTTCCTCTGAGCCACGTATTCGGCCTCATTGCCGGTTGCATGGGCTGCTTCTATTCCGGTAACCTTATGTTCACCTGCGAGGATATGAAGGCTGCCGTGGGCAAGCTTCCGGCCATCAAACCCACCATCCTCATCATTGTGCCGGGTATCTGCGATATCCTGGCCGGCCTGGTGAAGATGTATGGTCCCCAGTTCCTGGGTGGCCAGCTGCGCATGATTATTTCCGGCGCCGCCAATGTGCCGCCGCGCCTGACCGATATCTTTACCAAACTGGGCGTGACCTTCTGCTTTGGCTACGGCCTTACGGAAAGCGCCAACCTCACATCGGCCAATGCATATCCTCTCACCAATCCCACTTCCATCGGCCGCGTTTATCCCGGTCAGGAGGCCAAACTGGTAGATGGCGAGCTTTGGGTCAAGGGTGACAATGTGTTCTCCGGATACTACAAGGACCCCGAGCGTACGGCTGAATCCCTTACTCCCGACGGCTGGCTGCGCACCGGCGACCTTTGCCGCTTTGACGAGGACGGATTCCTCTATATCACCGGCCGCATCAAGAATATCATTGTGCTGGCCAATGGTGAGAATGTGAGCCCCGAGGCCCTGGAAGAGCCCTTCTATGCCGATCCTTGCGTGCGCGACGCCATGGTGAAGGAAGACACGGTGGAAGGCAACCAGGTCATTGCCATCGAGATTCTGCCTCTGATGCCGGCCTTTGAAGGCAAGCCTTTCGAGGAAGTGGAAGCCTATATGAAGAACCTGGTGGACAAGGTGAACGCCACGCTGCCTACTACCCACCAGATCCGTAAAGTGACCGTGCGTACGGAAGACTTCAAGCGCACCGGCAGTATGAAAGTGAGCCGCGTATGATGACGCGTGAAGAAGTGCTGGCAGGCCTCAAGGAGGTTCTGTCCGTCATCCGGCCCAAGACCGACATGTCTACAGTGACCTACGATACTGAGCTCGTTCGCGAGCTCGGTATCGACTCACTTTCCATGATGCTCCTGGCCCTGGCTTCGGAGGAGAAATTCCAAATGAGATTCCCCGAAGGAAAACCGTTGCCGGTAACCGTCGGGGAAGTGTGTGACACGATTATCCAGGAGAGAGGTTAGAGGCTTTCGGCCTTGATCTCCCTTACATAACTGCGGCGACGTTGATACGGCTGCGGGTCGTAGGGCTCGAAGAGCGTCTGCACCTTGTAGTTTTCTTCCAGCTGCGGGTTCATTAACATCCGCCTGATTCCCAGGCGGATGAAATTTTCATGCAGGTACTTGGTCATGAGCAGGGCGGCGCCTTTGGCCTGGTATTCCGGCAGTACGCCAATGAGAAGGCCCTCGGTGATATGGTTCTTCTTGGCATTGAGCCAGGGGAGGATGTGCATCCAGCCGAAGGGGAAAATACGGCCCTTGGCCTTGCGGACGCCGGCGCTGATGTGCGGCATGGTCACGGTAAAGGCAACAAGTTCGTCTTTCTCATTTACCACAAAGGCCACCAGGTCTTTGTTCATGACCGGGACATACTGCTTGACGTAACCGTCAATCTGCTCTTCGGAGAGTTTGGTGTACTCATATAGCGGCTCAAAGGCGGCATTGAGCACATGGAACATCTCACGGCCGCGCCGGGCCATCTCCTTGAGGTTGCGGGCGAGGAAAATGCGCAGGCCGAAGCGTTTTTCGATGACATCGGCATACATGTACATGGGCGGCAGTTCTTCCGTGAAATTGAGGAAGCGCTGCGTCCAGTCTGCATCTTTGGTGAAGCCCATCCGCTCCAGATACTCGGGGTAGTAGGGATAGTTGTAAATGACGGTAAACGGGCTCTCGTTTTCGAAGCCATCTACCAGCAGGCCCTCGCGGTCCATATCCGTGAAACCCAGGGGGCCTTTGATCTGAGTGGCCCCGCGTTTGGCACCCCATACGACAACCGTATCAATGAGGGCTTTGGCCACATCAAAATCTTCTATGAAGTCTATCCAGCCGAAGCGGACGGTGTTTTCATTGAATTTCTTGTTGGCCCGGTGATTGATGATGGCGGCCACGCGTCCAACTATCTTTTTGCCTTGATAGGCCAGGAACAGCTCCTTTTCGCAGAATTCGAGGGAAGGATTGTCAGGCCCCAGGGACTTGAATTCGTCGCTTTCAAAAGGCGGGACCCAGTTCTCACAATCCTTATAGAGGTCCAGCGGGAAACGGATAAAAGCTTTGAGTAGTTTTTTCCCCTGTACGGGGATAATGGTTGTTTCAGGTTTCATTTTCGCGCGTTATCGTTGGCAAAGATAGCAATTATTGGAAAAATAAGTAACTTTATATGTTGAAAAGAAGAGAATAATGAAAAAGTACGGACTTGCTTTATTTGTACTGCTTTTGCTTTGCTCCGGAGTGGATGCCAGGCAGATTCGTGTTAGGAAAAGCTCCCAGCTGCAAAAGGCTGTGAATGAAGCCTCTGCCGGAGATACCATCGTGCTCCGTAAAGGCGTGTATCGCCTCAAGGAGACACTTTGTATAGAAGGGAAAGAGAATCTGGTCATCCTGGGCGAAGGGGCTACCCTGAGCGGCGGAGAGCGCATTTCCCGCTGGCGGCTTCGCAGGGCACGTGGATACGCCAAAGGCGTCCGTACTTTGAATTTGGGCCGATATCCACTGGGCGCCCTTACCCCGAAGGGAGATCCCCATCTGACAGGTCCCTCCTGGTCGGAACTCTTTGCCGACGGAGTGCCGATGCGTCTGAGCCAATGGCCTGACGAATCTGCGCTTCCCCTGGATACCGTCCTGATTCCCGGAAAGGGCCGCATCCGCCCCCAAACCGGGGATGGTTATGGAGTTATCGGCTTTACCCAAGATCGCCCGTTGGAATGGAAAGACCCACAACTTGGCTGGCTATGGGGCTGTTTCCGCTTCGGATGGACTACCGAGATGGTTCCCGTTGCACACATTGGAAAGGATAAGACGCTGGAGGCGGGAAGTCTCACCAATTATGGTTTTGGCAAGCAAAAGGGAGAGAAATTCCAGCGCTGGAAGATTCTGAATATCCCCGAAGAAGTGACCCTTCCGGGAGAATATGCCCTGGATGCCGAAAGAAAGCGAGCCTGGCTGATGCTTCCGAAGGGAACCCGCCGGATTGAAATAAGCCTTCTAAAGGATCCGCTGGTGAAGATGACTGCCTGCAGCGGAGTGGTGATTTCCGGCGTGGAATTCGCCTGCTCACGCGGAGATGCGGTACGTATGCTTGGTTGCCATGAGTGCCAGATTCAGGAGTGCGATATTCACGGAATGGGACACGTGGCGGCCGTCATTGACTCCGCCTGTCGCCGTTGTGGTCTTTCTGGCTGCGAACTGTACGACCTGGGAGCCGGAGCCGTCGAACTGGGTGGCGGTGACCGGCGAAATATTGTCCGGGGAGACAATTATGTGGAGAACTGCATCATCCACAATTTCAACCGTATCGAGATGCAGTACAGGGTTGGCGTGGCTATGAGCGGTCTTGGAAACCGCATTTCCGGCTGCGAATTCTACCATTCGGCCACTATGGCCATCCTGATGCTGGGAAACGACCAGACGGTAGAATACAACAATGTCCACCACGTCTGTCTGGATATTGAAGACAACGGTGCGCTCTACCACGGCCGCAATCCCACCCAGCGGGGGAGTGTCATCAGAGGCAATTATTTCCACGACATCGAAGTGCCGTTCAATGTCCGGGCACTCTACCACGATGACGGATCCGGTGCGGTGGAAGCCTACGGGAACATTTTCCGCAACATCACTTCTCCGCCCGTTCAGATTGGTGGCGGCAGTGACATCCGTTACCACGACAATATCTTCATGGACTTACCCTGCGCGGCTGTCAAGACGGATGGACGGCTCAACACCTGGGGAGCCGACCGGCTTATTGCCCACAAGGATTCGGTTGATCTGGTGGACGGACCCGCCTTCCGGGCCCATTACCCGGAATTCGCTTCCTACTACGAAGGAGATCCGGCCGAACCGCAGCGTAACGTATTCATCCGCAATGTGTTTTATAATGTCCGCTGGGCCTTTGAGAAGGTAGTGTGGAGCGACCATTATTATAACGATGACATCAGCGGAACGGCCAATTTCATCTCGCATATGAGTGATAACTGGAAAACCGTCGAGAATCCCGGCTTCGCAGACCCTGTCAACCCGTTGGCCGGCTTTGTGGATCGTCCTGCCCTTCTGGAGGTCATTCCCGGCTTCGTCTTACCCGACGTAACACGAATTCCGCCCACGTCGGACGTGAGCGGTAAAAACTTCAACGGGGCCTACGGCGCAGGGAAGGAATTCAGTGGAATCGTAAGCGGCGTGGCCGATGAGGCCCATACCCCCGCAGGGAACATCAAGCCTCAGGAATAAGAAGATTAATAGCGAAGCTCCAGTTCGTCCAGATAAAGGATGCTCTTGGTAGAACCGGTGAATACGCCTCCCCATCGGCTGGAAGAGGCCATGATTCCTATGTAAGTGGGCGTAGCGTCGCTGGTATACTGGATGGGGATATCAAATTCCACATATCCATTGGTGGCGGAACTCAGGTCCAATACGCCATATCCGATAACCCCGGGAGTCTTGGGATCCAGATCAATATCCTTGGTGTTATCAATGAGGAAGGGTTTTTCCCAAACGGTCAGATAGATATCAATGTTTCCGTGATCCGTCGTGCCCATTTTGGATTTCATGCTCTTGGAGGCATAGTCAATGGTGCCAGGCGTATAGGCGTAATACCCGTGCAGGGATTTGGGCCTTTGGTCAAAGGGAACACCGAAAGAAAACTGGGAACCGCTGGTTCCAATCACTTTGACGAATTTACCGGTATACACGCAGGCCGATGCAAATTTGCCGATGCCCATAACACCGATGAATTCACTTCTAAGACGTGCAGCCTTTTTCCCGGGGCCCTTGACGGCTAGGTACTCCTCTTCCGGCTCTGTCACATTCTTTCCAAGGGTGGATGTGCCTTTATTGCCGGAGTCCCAGCCTTTTGCATACCATACTTTGCCATTCTTCTCCCACTGGTCCAGGGAGAGGCCTTCCAACTGGCGCTGGGCATATAGCGCCGGAGAAAGCAGGAAGAAAACTCCTGCGAGTAACAGTACTTTTTTCATCATTTTGCCTGGGTTGCATCCCTGAACATCTTGATCAGTTCACGGACAGAATACTCAATGGAATATTTCTTCATTTCCTCCACATAGGCGCCACGGGCTGCCTCCAGTTCGGCGGGGTGGGAGAGCCACCAGTCAATCTTCTGCGCCAGTTCAACGGCATCCTTCTGGGTAAAGCGGCTGCGTTCATCGATGGCGAACTGATGGGTGCCGGTAATAGGTCCATCGGCGATGATGGGCACCACGCCCTGCTGCATGGCTTCCATAATGGAAAGGCCTTCCACCTCTATGGTGGCGCAGTGGATGGCCAGATCGGCCTTGGCGGCCAGATTTCTGAGCCCGTCCCTGTCCATAAAATCAAAGAGGGGTTCATAGGCCACGACTCCATCTTCATAGAGTTTCTTTGCCATTTTGCGGACCTTTTTCTCTTCAGGACCTTTGCCGGCAAAAAACAGCTGGATATTCTTGGCGAAGGAGCTATGCTTCATAGCTTCCAGGAGGGTGTACGGGGACTTTTCTCCGGACAGACGGCCGATGCAGATGAGCAGGAAGGGCTGGTTCTGATGGGGAACGCGTATGCAGGCATCGGGAACCAGACCATTGGAAATGACCCTCAAATCGGCCTTGAAACCGTTGGCTTCCAGGCGGTCCTTGACATTTTGGGTGGGACACTGGACATACTTCCATTTATTGAAGCACAAGTTCTTCCAGAGATTCAGCATAATCTGATTGGGCAGTTTCCAATTGCCCATTCCCAGGGAAAAGAAGATATTCTCCGGGTGGAGATGATAGGTTCCGGTGATGGGTTTCCCCAGTCTGCGGGCAATCTTCGCCGTCCTTATTTCAAGGACGAACGGCTCTTCCATGTGGATGACATCGGCCCAACGGACAGCTTCCTCTACAATGCGCGTATCGGTGCTGGCAAATTGGTATCCGTTGGTAGTGATGAGGGGCTGGACAATGGGGAAAAAGAACTCTTTGAGTGCGTATTCCGGCTGAGGACCATTCGGGTCATGATTTGGTCCGGACAGCACCCTGACCTCTTCTCCAGCCTCTTTCAAGGCATTCACCGTCCTTCTTGCCGAGGCAGAAAGGCCGTTCCCGGTGGCATAAAAACTATTTAATACAAAAAGTATTTTCATGGAATGATTATAATACAGTCTCCAAAGATACGCATTTTACCTCATCCCGTCAAATCTTTGCCCAGCGATTATTCTGGATCCATACGGTAAGTCTTATCCCTTAGGAGGTTATTTTTTCCACTATTCTGATAGAATGGAACAGATACAGAATCGGGAATATCTCCAATCGGCCTATAAGCATCTCAGCCATTCCAGTACACTTCTGGATAATGTAATCCGGAAAGGACATTTGGCGTTATAATGATTATCGGCCCCTTATATTTTGGAATTCCCGCGTTTTTTCCCAATTTTGTGCAATCCATTTGATGTTGATATGCGATACAGGTATGTCCATTTTTTGGCGGCAGCGTTTCTCTTAGTAGGTATGGGAATCCAGTTTGTCGTATCCTATCGGCAGGCCCGCCATCACGTGCAGGAAAAGATTAATTTGGAGATGAAGCTCGCCCAGGAGAAACTCCGTTTTGAACTGTATGACGCGTATGATGCTGTAGATCAGTTGAAAGAAAGTGTGGAGGACAATCTTTCCGAGCCGGAAGAACTCCTGGAAGAAACATACTCCTTGCTTAAGCATTACACAAATATCTATAGCTGTTATGCCAGTTTTCCGGAGTTTTTTTATCCCAAAAATGGCAAGTGGTTCTGCCCCTGCTCATACCGTCTGGGGGACAAAATCTTTACTGTGAGGTTTGGCGATAAGGATCACGACTATTTTACCCGGGAATGGTACAAAGGTGCGGTGGAGAGCGGCGGAAAAGGCTATTGGAGCCAGCCTTATGCAGACGAGGATTTTGACGAAACCATCTTTACCTATTCCGATGATTTGGTGGATGACGATGGGAATTTGCTATGCGTTGTGGCGGTGGATTTCAGTATTTCCTGGATGCATCGTTTATTGGAACAGTTCAAGCCGTTTGAGGAGTCCGTTATGTTGCTATATAGTTCCAATGGTACTTTGCTCACCTCCAGCGATCAGGCAGACATACCTTCCCAAGCCCGTCTTGGAGACGCCAGGTGGATTCTGTCCCGTCATACGATAGATCCCATTGACATAGACATCGTGATAGCCGTTCCCCAGCGGTATATATGGGAAGGCATCCGTCTGGGTATTCTCCTGCCGTTCTTTATCTTTTTGCTCGGAATCTTGGTCGTAGGACTGCTCCTTCACCACCTATGGGTAGGGCAGAAGGAAAAAGCCCGCTTGGAGACGGAGAAAAAGGTAATGGAGCACGAGCTGGAAATCGCCCACGGGATTCAGATGGGCATTTTGCGGAAAGGTTTCCCCAAAGATGATAAGGTGGAAGTATATGCCAATCTTTTGCCGATGCGTGAGGTGGGCGGTGACTTTTATGATTACCAGCGTATAGGTGATGACTTATGGTTCGTCATCGGCGATGTGAGCGGAAAGGGTGTCCCTGCTGCCATCATTATGTCGGCCACCGTCAACCTGTTCCGTTCCGCCCTGGGACACCAGTCTTCCCCAAAAGCCATCATGGAAGAAATGAACGCTGTGCTCAGCGACAATAACCCTTCGCTTACTTTCGTTACTGCTTTTATCGGAAAACTGGACATCCCTGGCGGTCAGTTGCTGTTCTGTAATGCCGGTCATTGTAAACCCATCTTGAGAAACGGAACTTGTTTGCCTGTCAAGGCCAATATCCCCCTGGGATTTGACGGGAAATATGAGTATGTGGAGGAGAGTTGCAAGCTCGAGGCTGGTGAAACGCTTGTTCTTTATACCGACGGAGTGACAGAAGCGCGCAACAGCGAACGCAAGATGATGGGCATGGATTACTGGTCGCAAATTGTAGCCCGGGGAGGAGACCTTTTGAAAGCTGTGCAAGGGTATATAGGTAAAACCGATCCCACGGACGATATAACCCTGATGACCATCCACATAAAGAATTGAAACGTAAACAGGCATGAACTTTACAACATATATAGTAGAGGGTGTAACGTCCTTTCTGATTAAAGTGCTTTTGAGACCCAAGGTGTATTATGTGGAACCTCCCAAGCGCAAGCGCAGGCTGGACAACCCTTCTCTGCTTATCATTAATCACACCGGCCATCTGGACGGGCCGGTGGTGACCACCATGTTCCGCAAGGACCACATCCATAACCTGGCGGCCAAGGACCGCTTTGAACAGCGTGGCTTTGGGTTTTTCTTAAGACATACCCATTGTATTCCCATAGACCGGCAGAATGGGGACACCTCTTGGATTCATGAGGCCATCAAAACTATTAAGGAAGACAAGGAGAGTGTAGCCATCTTCCCGGAGGGCCGCCATGGTGAGCACCGGAAGCAGCTGCCCTTCCATCCCGGGGCGGCCATGCTGGCAGCTATTTCCCAGGCACCTCTTGTTATGGTTTATATTGACGGACCCCTTAAGATTCTGGGGCCCCGCGCCCGTCTCATCGTTTCTCCCGAGTTCCATCTTGACCCTCCCACCAATGGGATGCACACGGAGTATATCCACGAACAGACCCGGATGTTGGAAGACAAAATGAAAGGCCTGATGGAGGAGTTAATCAAACGTATAGAAGCGTAAACTAACGCAGGTAGCCATATCTTACCAAGTCTTCCCGGCTATGGACCGGGGCCGTATAGCCATCGGCAATGACAAACAGATTGTCGGCGACGCTGGAGATAGCGTCGTAGTTGTGGTCGGTGATGATAATGCCGTGATTTTTGGCCTTTTCCCTTATTATTTGCTGGACTGCTTCAATGTTCACGGGATCAATCTGTGAAAACGGTTCGTCCAGGATATAGAACGGAGCTTCACTCAGAAGCACCAGGCATAATTCGGCCAGACGGGCCTCTCCGCCGGAGAGCTCCCAAATGGCGGAATCGTGGAAGCGGGAATACTTGGGGAAGCGGCTGACAAAGCTCCAATAGTTGACGCCGTAGAGTTCGAAGGCCCGGCTCAGTTTCAGACTTTCAGGCAATAATCGGCCCTGAGGAAGATATTTGATGGAATGGCCGATAACTTGCCTGTTTACCGGCATTTCGTCTATGCTCACCATCACGTTCTCTACCCGCAGGCCGCCCATCAGGGCGCGGAACATGCAGGATTTTCCGGCACCGTTTCGGCCCAGCAGTCCCGTTACCTTCCCGGTTTCCGAGGTAATATAACCGCCGCTTAAGACCGTCTTCTGCCCAAAACGTACCACCACGCTATCCACTATGAGTTTATGCTTATCCATGGAGCAGAAGAACAGAGGTTAAGAGAATGGCCAGGACCAGATAATCTATGACAAGCACGCTCAGTTGCAGTTTCCTGCGGGAAAGCCCCAGGTTGATGTAGAAGAAAATGGCATCCCGGTTCTGGAACTGCCTGGTCAAATAGTAGGTAAGGGCACAGACTATAGACTTAAGGATAAAGGCATCTACAAAAAAGGAATAGGAAAAGCCCGTTTTTAGCAGCAGCGTACAAAACACATTATACACGGCTCCGACTATGAACTGTGCTTTCCCGTAATTCCATGTAAGAAGAATCCTGTCCCGAATACTCATTAGAGCCGTTTTGCCAACTAGTCATCAACAATTATGCCTTTTATCGGGACCTTCCCATCGCGAAAAATCAACTTTGCATAAAATTCGGCATTTTTGGCCCATGTCTCTTGCTTGTGGAGTATTTTTTTCTCAACTTTATAGTTTGAATCCTGCATACAAACATATTCAAATGTTTAATATAAACGAACTTGATAAGAAATGGGTCGAAGGCATAGCCGAACTAAAGGCCCTGATTGAAGAAGGGAAGGCCAATCTGGAGTCCAGATTTTCGGAGGCCGAACTCCGCGTAGCCCGGAATAGCAGCCGCTTGCAATCTGTCGAAGAAGCCATCAAGCAGGCTGAGACAGGTATTGATATGCTTCTGGGACAGTGGGAGAATATCTGCACCCTGAACGACTATCTGGATTCAGGGGAGTGGCAGGCCGATTTTGAGGCCGAGGAGCGTGGGAAAATCTCCAAACTCATCCCCCGCGGCGTTCTGTCCGAGGATGGCCTGTACAATGCCCTGGACCGGCTTCAGGATCTCCTTGGTCAGATGGCCAGCATCGTGGACCACGTGGTGATCCCGGAAGAAGGGGAAGAGTAGAACCTTGTATAATTGTCCATTTTTTACGATGATAGAGGAAACACGATGAAAAGATCCATCCTTTTATGCATTTTCCTGCTTACTTTATCGCTACCTGTTTGGGCCGATAGAGTAACGCCGCAGCAGGCGGCAGCGGTGGCCGAACGTTTTTTATCGGCCGAATCTCCTGCTACCAAATCTTCTTCCGCTTCCATCCGACTTGCCGGCACCTGGCCGCTGACCCATACCAAAGGCGCCGCACAAGAACCGGCCCTTTATCTCTTTGAACGGGATGGGGGTGGCTACGTGGTGGTGGCGGCCGATGATGTGTCTCTTCCGGTCATTGGCTATTCCACAACGGGCCAAATCTCGAAGGGAGAACTGCCGTGCAACCTGCGTTATATGCTGGACTGGCACGCTTCTATGATTGATTACGCCCGCACCCATGGCTCTCAGGCGTCATCGGCCACAAAAGCACAATGGCAGTCTACAAAAGGAAACGATAGTGACGAAGTGCATTTGGAAACGGCCCAATGGGATCAGACCGGTCTTCCTTGGAATGCAATGGTTCCCAAGCTGGGTGGAAGGGATTGCCATGCCGGTTGTGTGGCTACAGCCCAGGCCATCATTTTGCGTCACCATCAGTGGCCGGAAAAAGGAACAGGCACTTTGCCTTCTTATTACTGGTATAGCGGTGGAAAGGAGATGCCTGGACACGCCTTAGGCCATGAGTACGACTGGAGCCAGATGCCGCTTGTTTATAAGAAAGGAGAGTATACGGAAGAGCAGGGACGTCAGGTCGCCCAACTCCTGTACGACCTGGCCATTGCGAACGAGATGGATTTTCACCCGGCTGGGTCAGGGGCAGCAGTTGAGTCTGTTTTTTGTCTTACCAAGTATTTCGGCATCGACAAGCAAATGCGTTTGATGGACTGGGATTACTATAGCAAAGACGTTTGGGAGGAAATGATAAGGGCCGAGATTGACGCCAACCGACCCGTCTACTATGCAGGCACTACAGATTACGAGGGGCATGCTTTCGTGGTGGATGGCTATAAGGGCCCCTATTTCAGTCTTAACTATGGTTGGAGTGGATATTTTAATGACTACTATCTGCTCCGCCCGTCCGTCTCCCTGGACCAGGCAGCGGTAACCGAATTCTGTAAATGGCAAGCTATGGTCACCCACATCTATCCAGACAATGGAGGGGAAGAGTACCTGCAATTTACGGATGACCAACTGGTTGCTTTCCCCTGGGATTTCCGGAGCAAGTCGTTTCCCGTAGGTGGTCGCAAACTGCAATTCTTTTCTTCTGGTGAAGGTGGGGAGGTCCGGTTGGGTTTTGTGCTATATGACAGAGAGGGACGGTTCAAGGCCACTACGGGCGAGTCGTTCCTTGTAAATAGCTCGGATCGGTATGTTCCGGAGGTCACCTGCAACATCACCTGCAGCATCGAAGACGGCGACTGCCTCAAACTGGCAGAGCTTATAGACGACCAGTGGATCCCCATTCAGCAATCGGCCAATGCCTATCTGGAGTTCCATCCTGGACAAAAGATAACCGACCTTATCTCGCTGGACTTCTCGCTGGGGGATGTGGATTATCCTCATCTGCCTAAACATCCTTATTTATACTTGCGTGGGGCAAAGGACATTTACTGGGAAATCTGGTCTGAAGACCTGGGTGAGCGTCTGGCCACGAGCCAGTCCACATTCTCTGATGCAGAGTGGGAGGGCAAGTATTACAGCATGGTTGCCCGCTGGACGAGGGAAA
>JAEEGL014392232.1_pt1 | contig 28138 bp, 23 predicted proteins | sample 9134231 | NCBI WGS metagenome assembly JAEEGL01 (sample SAMN16246548, study PRJNA631951) | gut metagenome | biome: gut microbiome; feature: rumen; material: fiber-attached | host: Bos | place: Iran: Karaj | collected 2018-10
AAAGTCAGACAAGGCAGCAGCAGATGCAGAGTTAGAGTCAGCAAAGTCAGACAAGGCAGCAGCAGATGCAGAGTTAGAGTCAGCAAAGTCAGACAAGGCAGTAGCAGATGCAGAGTTAGAGTCAGCTCAGGAAGCTAAGACGAAAGCTGATGAGGAACTTGGTGTTGCAAACGAAAACAGCGAAAAGGCTGCTGCAACTGAAAAAGAGAAAAAGGAAGCAGCTGAGAAGGCAGCAGACGCTCTGATCAAGGCATCAGAAGCTAAGAAAGTGGCTGATGAAAAGTTTGATGCAGTAAATAAGGCATACAAGAAGGTTGTTGAGATGGCTAAGTCTCTCGAGGCTCTTAAGGCTCAGGCCGGAGTAGAGAGAAGCGCTCTTGATATCATGGAGGACAATCTCAAGAAGGCTGAAGAAGAAGCTAAGAAGGCTGAGGACGAAGCAAAGAAGGCTCAGGAAGAGGCTGAAAAGGCTCAGGAAGAAGCTGACAAGGCAATCGAGGCTGCAAATGAGGACTTCAAGGTAACCGAGACCAAGGAAGAGACCAAGGAAGAAACCAAGGAAGAGACCAAGGAAGAGACCAAGGAAGAGACCAAGGAAGAGACCAAGGAAGAGACCAAGGAAGAAACTAAGGAAGAAACCAAGGAAGAGACCAAGGAAGAATCTAAGGAAGAGACCAAGGAGAAAACCGAGGAGACTAAGGAAGAGACAACCGAGGAGACCGCTTCCGACGACAACACCGATGCAGACGCAGACGATGCAGACGCAGACGACGATGCAAATGCAGATGAGAATGCTGACGCAGACGACGATGCAAATGCAGATGATAATGCTGACGCAGACGACAATGCAAATGCAGATGAGAACGCAAATGCAGATGAGAACGCAAATGCAGACGACAATGCAGATGCTGACGACAACGCAAATGCAGATGAGAACGCTAACGTTGACGAGAATGCAAATGCAGACGACAATGCAAATGCAGATGAGAACGCTAACGTTGATGACAATGCAAATGCAGACGACAACGCAAATGCAGATGAGAACGCTAACGTTGATGACAATGCAAACGCAGACGACAACGCTAACGTAGATGACAATGCAAATGCAGATGACGACACTAATGCAGATGACGGAAACGCAGCAGATGACAACGCAAATGCAGACAACAATGCTAACGGCGGAAACGCTGGCGGAAATGCAAATGGCGGCAATGCTAACGGCGGTAATGCAAATGGCGGAAATGCTGATGACGGAAACGGAGCAGATGGAAACGCTGACGGCGGAGCAGATGCTGATACCAACACCGAGACCATCGAAGATGTGGAATCAGCTCTTGCTGAGGGACTTGGCGATGGCGCAGATGCTGACGGAAACGGAACAGGAACCGACAACGGTAGTGGAAACACCGTAAACATCGGTGATGAGAACTCCGCACTTTCAGAGGGTATCGACACTGTTAATACCAACAGAAAGTGGAACTGGTGGTGGCTTGCACTCGCAGCAGCAGTTGCAGGCGGTGCTACAACCGGTATCGTAAAGGGTACTCAGAGAAAGAGACACTCCAAGAAGTCAGACAATCAGTAATTCTTCTCACTGATCCAAAACTAAATAAGTAATAACAAGGAACCGGGACGAGGCAATCTCATCCCGGCTCTTTATGTTCACTGATTGAAACGTGGTTTTTTTCTTCTTTTTGTGGCTGATTGTCACAAAAATCTGCCGTTTATCCCTAAAAGCTTGAAAGAAAAAAGATTTGTTGTATGATAGGAGAAAAGAATCAGAACTTGTAGTTTTGAGATTAATTGTTTATTAATTGTATTTATTTACTTAGAAGGAGATCAATATGAGTAAATTAATCAACAAAAATGTTATTAAGGCAATGACAATCGGTATTTCCGCAGTGATGACATTCAGCTCACTGAATCTTGGCGCATTTGCTGCTGAGGGCGAGAATAACGATCCCGTCATTCCCGACAGCGAAAAGAAGGAAGAGGTTGCTAATACTCAGTCCGCTCTTACAGCAGCTCTTGAAGAAGTTGGAAAGGCCGGCGAAGAAGTTGATAGCGCTATTGGCGCTGTTAATGATGCTGTTGAAGCTGCAATAGGAGAAGAGAAGAGTCTTAAGGCAGAGGCAGATAAGGTCGGTTTAGCAGTCGATACTGTTACCGAGGCAGCCGGTAATCTTGATAAAGAGCTTGATGATAGGGATTGGAATGATGAACTCCAGGAGAATCAGGACAGGAGGCTTGTTAAAGTTGAGGTTAGACCTGCCTGGGATGAAACAGTAAGGGAAGAATGGACAGAAACTGTAAAAATAAATCTTCGTTTAGATGAAAATGGCGACGAGATATATGACGGCACAGAGGAAGTTGTGCATCCTGCAGAAATAATTCATCATGAAGCAGAATATGAGTACAGAACTGTAGAGTATTTTGATGATGATAACTTGGAGCTTGAAGATGCTAAGGAAGCAATGAAGGATGTTAAGGAAGCTGTTACTCTTATGGATGAAGAGGACACTCTTGCAGCCGGAATCGCAGCATCTGCAAATGCTGACGCAGATAAGATCAATGGTTATGACGATAAGGACGGTAACCATGTAGACGGATATATCGAGATCGCTGATAACCTTCAGCAGGAGGCTGAGGATCTTCTTAAGGTTGAGATCAAGAATGAGACCGCTGAAGGCGAGGCTACAGAGGGCACTGCAGGCGAGGCTACTGAGGGCACAACCGGAGAAGCTACAGAAGGTGCTAGTGGCACTACTGAAGGAACTGTAGGTCAGGCAACTGAAGGAACTGCAGGTCAGGCAACTGAAGGAACTGTAGGTCAGGCTACCGAAGGCACAGCAGCTACTCAGACTACCGAAGGCACAGCAGCTACTCAGACTACCGAAGGCACAGCGGCTACTCAGACTACCGAAGGCACAGCGGCTACTCAGACTACCGAAGGCACAGCGGCTACTCAGACTACCGAAGGCACAGCGGCTACTCAGGCTACCGAAGGCACAGCGGCTACTCAGACTACCGAAGGCACAGCGGCTACTCAGGCTACCGAAGGCACAGCGGCTACTCAGACTACCGAAGGTACTGCTAATCAGACTGAAGAGACCACTACTATATCTATAGTTGATTTCGTACTCGGTGCAGGCGATGCTATCGATGAAGCTATCGAAAATATTAAGGAGGCCGAGAACAAGGGCGAGGCTGACGAGTACAAGCAGGATGCTCAGAATGCATACGATGAAGCTGATGAGTTAGTTAACAAAAAGACTGAAGAATTCGCTAAGATCGAGCAGGAGTTCAATGAGAACGAAAAGAATTATACTGACACCAAGAAGGCTTATGATGATAAGCTTAAGGAAATTAAGGATGCAGATGATAGATTTGCTTCATTAAAGGATCAGGCAGATGCAGATGCAGAGGCCGCTCAGGCAGAACTTGACAGACTTTATGAGGAAGCCACTACTCTTAAGGATGCAACCGACGACGCTCTTAAGGCATACAATACCGCAGGATACGGCTATATTGCTTATCTTGAGAGAGAAATTGAAGTCAATGGTAAGAAGACTTGGGAGAACTACCGTAAGGTTGTATGGGGCATCATGAAGTTCTACTATGTTCCTGATGTTTTAGGGCATGAGGAAGGTATTGTTGACGCTCAGATGGATACTTCGGCTGATGCTTTCAATAAGGAGTGGAAAGCTTACAAGGCTGAAAACGGGGAACCTAATGTAACATATACCGATGAAGAAGGCAATACATATACCAACTCAAGAGGAGATACTCTTAATTACGGAACAGTACATTATACTGTTACAAAGGAAGATGGTACAACAGAAGACAGGACTCTTCTTATAAACTACAAGACTACAGATGCGAATAATCAGAATTCCAAGAATTATAACGGCGTTGTTATTTTTGAGAAGACTCCTCATGTAGTCCTTGATGGCAAGGATCTTGCTCAGGCTATAGTTAGCGCTATAGATGCAAACGGCTACTACGTTGATGAGGAGACCGGAACTGTTTATGGTAAGGTTGGCGATAATTATGTAAGATACACTGACGGAACCAAAACAGAAGGTGAAGCTATTCCTGAAGATGAAGTAGAGGAAGTTGAAGGTCTTTCGCTTGCAGCAGACGAGTCCAAGAATGATGTAATTGTTAGCGAAGAGAAGGTTTCATATGATATTGATAAAGAAACCGGCAACGTTATCAAGACCGTATCTAAAGATGTTACTACGACTACCTATACCGGTGTAAGCCTTACTACAAACAGCAATGGTTCTATCGATGCAAAGGCTGCAACTCTTGAATCTGAGGAAGCTGCACAAGATGCTTATAAAGCAGCTATGCAGGATAAGATCGATAAACTTGAGGCTAATCAGACCATTACTGTTGGCGAGGGTGATACCGCTAGGATTTATAAGAACGGTGATACCGCTGATTTAACCGGATTTGAACTTGATGATACCGGAAGTGAAGATGTAACCACCGGTTATACTGTAAGAGGAACATACGAAAAGGTATTTGTCGCTCATAAAGATATTTCGGGCTGGGATTACAGTGAAAAGGGAGCCAAGGAAGAGTTTAATGATGCGGTTGATGATTTTGTTGACAAATATGAGTATGTGGATGAGTTTTTAGATCATCAGCAGTCTTATGAATATGTAGGCAAAGACGTAACTGGACCGAACATCGAGCAAGAGAGTAGATATCACTATAACTACTCCGGAAGTGTTGATGTTTCTTATCAGAAGTTAAGTCATGTTAATATCGGCGATTATTTTGCATTATTTAATGATATCAGGGATGCGTTTACAGGAGAAAATTCAAAAGCATTAACCGAAGAAAACTTAGCGGAAGAAATGGCTAAGAAGGGACAGAGATTAGTTCACTTAGATGGCTATGACATTACTAAGGGATTCTTAGGAATTGGCGTTGCAACAGCATATTATGTTGACATCGAATCTGAGGAAAAGTCTTTTGATGTTTCTGAAGAAATAAAGAGTGAGGATGATGCTAAGAAGGCATTTGCTGCTTCTCTTGAGGGAACTAGCAAAAATGTGAATGTTATTTCTGCAACAGCAAATACAGGATCAGTAACCAGATACGGCTACAAGGCTCTGAATTATCTGATATCTACTACTACAGTTAATACTCAGGCTACCGGCACCGTAACCGATACATATACAGTTTCTACTACCGTATATGATACAGCAGCTTCAACTTCTACAGTTCAGCTTAGAAACGACAAGTGGTACAGCGGTGATGTTATTCTTGTAGAATATGATGACAAGAATGATAAGGATAACCCGCTCAACCACTACACTACAGACGGAAAAGAGGGCAATGCTACAAAGAAAGTTACTGTAGATGCTTCGAAGAATGATGACTTCCGTAATAAGGTTGACAGCTCCAGAGTGATCATAGATAAGTATGTTGAACTTGCAGAAAAGGCCGGAAAGGCTCAGCAGGCAGTTCTTGATGCTAAGACCGAGATCAATACTCTCAGAACACAGATTGAAGCTCTTGAGAGCGGATATGATGTAAAGAAACTCAACGAGTACAAAGCAAGCCTTGAGGCTGCAAGCGAGACTCTCAAGAAAGCTCAGGAAGAGAGAGATAAACTTCTTGATAAACTTGTGGAAGTTGAGAATGAGTATCAGAATAAGCTCGATGAATTCGATGAAGAGCAGAAAACTGACGACGAGCAGAAAACTGACGACGATCAGAAGACCGATGACGATCAGAAGACCGATGACGATCAGAAGACCGATGACGATCAGAAGACCGACGACGATCAGAAGACCGACGACGATCAGAAGACCGACGACGATCAGAAGACCGACGACGATCAGAAGACCGATGATGATCAGAACAACGGCGATGATCAGAACAACGGCGATGATCAGAACAGCGATGACCAGAGCGACGATGACACCAATAAGAATGTTGATGACAATACCGACGTAGACGACGACGCTAACGCTGATGACAGCAATGCAAACGCTGACGACAATGCAAATGCAGATGACAACGGAAATGCAAACGCTGACGACAATGCAAATGCAGACGACAACGGAAATGCAAACGCTGACGACAATGCAAATGCAGACGACAACGGAAATGCAAATGCTGACGACAACGCAGATGCAGATGACAACGGAAATGCAAATGCTGACGACAATGCAAATGCAGATGACAACGGAAATGCAAACGCTGACGGCAATGCAAATGCAGACGACAACGGAAATGCAAACGCTGACGACAACGCAAATGCAGATGACAATGCAAATGCAAACGCTGACGACAACGCTAATGTAGATGACAATGCAAATGCTAACGCTGATGACGACGCTAACGCAGGTGCAGACGACGATGCTAATGCAGGCGCTGATGATGCAAATGCAGACGGCGGAAATGCAGACGGTGGCAACGCTGATGGCGGTAACGCAGGCGGCGGAGCAGGCGGAAATGCTGACGGTGGAAACGCAGGCGGCGGAAATGCAGATGGCGGTAACGGAGCAGATGGAAACGCTGACGGCGGAGCTGAAGATGGCGACGCTGACGGAAACACCGAGAACATCGAAGATGTAAATGCAGCTCTTGCAGAAGGCCTTGGAGACGGAGCAGATGCTAACGGAAACGGCAATGGTAACGGAAACACCGTAAACATCGGTGATGAGAACTCCGCGCTTTCAGAGGGTATCGACACTCTTAAGACCAATAGAAAGTGGAACTGGTGGTGGCTCCTCTTCGTAGCAGCAGTTACCGGCGGAACCGGATACGGCATCTTCAAGGGCACCAGAAGGAAAAAGGAAAACGCACAGAAGAATTCCGACAATAACAACAACTGATTCTTTTTCAAATAATAGAATTTAGCTATGGAAGAACCGGGACGGGGGAAACCCCATCCCGGCTCTTTTATGCTTTATCGGGAATGGTCGCTGTATTTTTCTAAAAGCCCTGAAACTTTTCTAAAATATGATGAATGTAGCGCTTTTTAAGAGTATAATGTATTAAGGTGTTTATTTATTGACATACATAGGAGAGTACTATGAAAAAGAAATTTTCAGCAAGTATTGCTTTAGCTCTTATATCAGTTATAACTCTTACAGGCTGCAGCCTGTTTCGTAAGGAGCCTGACATAATCGATACCGATCCCGGCGTATTCAATCAATCCTCCGGAACGCAGTCCGGCGATCAGACCGGGGAGGGACAGGGAACCGAAACGGATCCGGTACAGGATCTTCTCGATGAGATTGATAATCTTAATCTTGATGAAGATGATGCAAATCTTCCCGAGTGGCTTGTGGAGGCAGCAAATCAGATAGATATAACCGTGACGGTTATAAATATGTGCGGTGTCGACATCGGCATGGTTTCGACGATAGATCCCTATACTGAGGAGCAGATGGATCTCGGAAGTCTTCCTGCGGATCAGATTATCAATATTTCGGAGACTTGGCCGAGGGATAAGACTACATACGATCTTGCAATATACAATATGGCGGGAGATCTCGTCTCTGTCACGGAGGTCGATATTACAGGTATCACTGAGAAATTAACTATTACTCTGTCAGGTGATGGGGATCTTAGTGATATAAAATCCGAGGTCGAATAGACCGGTACAAAGGCTGCCTTTTGAAGATTTAACAATTTGTTAATTGATATTGACAGGCAGAAATGGTAGAGTATAAGTAAGTATAAGCATAAGTTTTTGTAAAGGTTCGGATGGGATCCCTTAGGACTGCCCATCATTGCGTATTTATGGACAGCAACCGCTTCAGTCAAAATACAAACGGAAATTATTACGGCTCGCCCGATAATCCTATGGGGACCAATCCATCGCTTGCGAGAGGATCGTTTATCTGTGGATTTATCTCTTTGGGACTTGCCATTACAGCTGTTTTTTCCATTTTCTCGATCCCTGTATCTGCGGTCGGAATGCTCCTCGGATTTATGAGTTCGAGGCGCGGAAAGAATTTTCCGAGGAAGGCGACAACCGGAATTATCGCTTCGTCAGTGGGGCTTGTTATCGCCCTTGCAATTACCGTTTCGGTTATGGCGACGGTTTTCTCCCAGATACCGCTTAAGACCTTTATTGATCAGTACAGTAATATGTATGAACAGATAGAAAACGGAAACTACGATTACAGCAATTTCGCTTTCGATTACGACGGATTCAGCAGTTTCAAGGATTATCTGGACAGTGCGGGCACTATTCAGAGATAGCTCTAATAAGTCAGGTACATGCTTATGATCGGTACTAATTACAATTCATTTGCATATGGCCTTGGCTATTACAAGCCGGGATACGGGACGGATTCGGGGAAAACCGGATCTGCTTTTGATGCAGGTCAGGATAAGAAAGAAGAGCAGCTTAAAAATCTTCCATGGAACCTCGAGGAAGAGGATAAAGATAAGCTTGGAAAGCTGACCGGAGAGGATGGCAAAAAGGCCGGTAGGATGCGCTCCAAGGGGCATATCGATGATCCGAGCTGTGAGTGCGAGACCTGTAAGAACCGCAAATATCAGGACGGCTCAAATGAGATGGTTTCCTTTAAATCTGCTCAGAAGATCGCACCCGCTGCCGTTGCTGCAAGGGTTAGAGGACACGAGCAGGAGCATGTCATAAATGCCTACGAAAAGGCGGCTCAGAAAAACGGAAAGGTTATAAGAGCTTCCGTCACTCTTCATACGGAGATCTGTCCGGAGTGCGGAAGGACCTATATAGCGGGCGGAGAGACAAATACGCAGATCAAGTATTACAATGAAGAGAATCCTTACCAGAAGGATCTTAAATCTGCGGACAGACTTAAATACAGCGGAATGAACGCAGATTATGCGGTATAGAAGGTTTTAAGGCATGGCTAATCATTATCAGCCCTCGGCTGTCCTAAGGGATAATGCCAAGGGCTTTCTAAATGGAAAATATAAACTAACCATTGGTTCTACAATGGTTTTTTTAGGATTGACGTGGGTGTTTTCAAGAATCACATCAGATATAGGATCTGCGCTCCAGAGTCTGTTTATCAGAGGCGGGGCTACGGGCTTAACCGCGTCTGCATTCCTTTATTTTATCAACAATGTGATAGGCTTTATTCTTACTGTTTTTCTCTCTGCTTTGGAGATTGGTCTCTGTCTTTATTATCTTAAGATTGGAACGGGACAGATGCCGAAGATTTCCGATATATTTTACGGTTTCAGGGAAGATCCGAAGAAAAGCTTTAAGGCATCTGCGCTGGTGAATCTTCCCAGGGTACTGTCGATCATTCCCGGAATGATCTCTCTGAGGTTTTATCTTGATACTAAAAAGACTAGTTTTCTTCTTGCAGCAATTATACTTGAACTGGTTGGAGCAGCAGTTTATATATTCTTCTCGATCAGTTTTAAAATGACTTATTTCATCCTTGCGGATTTTCCGGAATATACTGCGATGGAAGCGGTTAAGGCTTCATGGACAAAGATATCGGGACACAGAGGAAGGCTGTTTGGACTGATGCTCAGTTTCATTCCGTATTATCTGCTGGCTGTCGTCAGCCTCGGCGCAGGCTTCCTGTGGCTGTATCCACTGATTCAGGAGAGCTACGCACAGTTTTATCTTGATCTTATGAATCCAAAGAAAGTCAGCGGTGAGTGGGAAAGGACGGTATAGCAGTGGCTATTGTAAAACCCATGTATATTTATCCCATGAATTATGTTTTTCAGGAGATAAAGAACGTCAAAACCAATAGCACCTATGGGTACGAAGCACTTCTCAGGCCGGAAAACGGCATGGATGCCCAGACCTTTGTCAACGCGAGGATCGCGATGGGCGGAGAGCACCAGCTTGAGCTGGATACCTTTTTTAATGCGACTGAGACCTTTGCCAATCTTCGTATTCCGGGCTATCTTTTCATAAACAGTATGCCGAATGCGGTATTTACAATGCAGGAATCAAATGTTTTTATCGACAAGTTCGGAAAGGAGATTCTTGCCCGCATTGTAGTTGAGATCCTTTCCTATCCTGCGATAAGCCGTCAGTCGTGGTATACCAAGCAGATGTTCATGCTGAAGCATGATATGATGTGTGCGATCGATGATTTCGGAGCCGGACTTAACATGGATTTTGCATCGGTTCAGTTTTACGGGCCGGATATCGTAAAGATCTCAAAGAATATAATCCACGAATTTACCGAGAATCCCCAGCGTATTGAGTATGTCAAGAGAACTGTCGGATATCTTAAGGATATGGGCGTAAAGGTCCTTGCGGAAGGTATCGAGACGGTCATTGAGTATGAGATGCTTAAGGAATACGGTATCGACTATGCGCAGGGGTACTATATCGGAATGCCCTGCATGCCCGATCCGCCACCATTTATCGAGGATGGCGATACCAGAAAATATACGGATTATTAAAATTTGAATTTATTATGCAGCCGGTGAAATTACTTCGCCGGCTGTATTGACTTTACGGATTTTTTTTCGTAAAATGTTTTTCGGTTCCATTCAAACAGGGCGAATTGTATCGCTCAAAAATAAACTCAGGGCGGGGTGAGATTCCCCACTGGCGGTAAAGTCCGCGAGCCAAAACGGCTGATTCGGTGAAACTCCGAAACCAACGGTTACAGTCCGGATGAAAGAGGTGAAAACATGAAAGAATTTTTTGAAGGTATTGGCTCTAATTTTCTGTCACTTGAAAAGAACCTGAAGCTCCATGTGGGTTTTGTTATCAGTTTTCTTGCGATAATCGTCGCATTGTTTCTCATAGCTTTTCTGCTTGAAAGAATAGCCGCAAAGAAGAGGGGAAGTAACGAGAAGATCTTTACTACCCGTAAGATCGCTATGGTCGGAATGTTTTCCGCTATCTCGACTATCCTTATGATGTTTGAGATCCCGATGCCCTTTGCACCGGTTTTCTATAAGCTTGACTTCTCGGAGCTTCCGATCCTTATCGGAACCTTCGCCTTCGGTCCGGCTTCGGGCGTTATGATGGAGTTCATCAAGATACTGTTAAAGCTTCTGATAAAGGGTACAAGTACCGCGTTTGTCGGAGAGCTGGCGAATTTTGCGGTAGGCTGCAGCTTTATCATTACGGCTTCGGTCATCTATGATTTCAAAAAGACAAAGAAGGCTGCAATCATCGCCTGTGCCGGCGGTACGATCTTCCTTACGGTATTCGGAACTGCGTTTAATGCAATTTATCTGCTCCCTGCTTTCGCAGAGCTTTACGGAATGCCGCTTGATGCGATCCTTGCCATGGGAGCTGAGGTAAACAAGCTCTGCAATCCCGAGAGTATCGTTAGCTTTGTTATCGTTTGTGTAGCTCCGCTTAACTTTATTAAAGGTCTTGCCAATTCGCTGATCGTACTTCTGGTATATAAGCCGTTAAGTCCAATAATCAAGGGAAACAGAAGAGAGAAGATAAGCGAAAAAGCGGCTGTAAAACAAAAAACAGCAGGCTGATGTAAAGCTTAATCAACGTGTGTTTTTCAATTTTATAACTGTCATACGGATGGAACCAAAAACCAAAATCAATCCTTCGCGGATTGATTTTTTTTGCTTATTTTGGTACAATTAATTGATATTGTATAAAAATGGTCTGACTATGCCCTTCGGTCAGTTTTTGAGGTGACGGAATATATGGTAGAAGTTGAAATTCAGCTGACTCCCGGTGATCTTTACGATTTTAATTTACGGCATTCATACTCCAGTCTTTCGGGAATATTATCGACTGCAGTGGGTCTTGTGGGAGTTATTTACGGAATATATGCGAAATACTGGCTCCTTTTGATAGTCGGTGCGATACTCCTTGTCTATACACCGCTTGTGCTGCTTCTTAAGGCGAATCAGACTTATTCTCTGACTCCTGCGATGAAGAAGCCTCTCAAGTATTCTTTTGACGAGAGCGGCCTTACGGTGAGCCAGGACGAGAACAGCCAGACCTATGAATGGAAGGATGTTGTCAAGGCAGTTTCTACGGGAAGAAGCATAATAATCTATACGACCAAGTATAATGCGACGATCATCCCGAGATCGCAGGCGGGGGAGAAGCTTCCTCTTGTCATTCAGGCGATATCGGCAGGGCTTGAACCAAAGAAGAATAAGATCAGAAACTGAAGACAGACTATTCGGTCAGTAGCAGCAGATTCAGGAAAGTGCAGAGCATTTGGATATGGAAGTATTTGAAACCTTTTCTCCCGGGAAGACCTTCGAACTGGCGAAGAATTTCGGCAGTAAGGCCGGGAAGGGAGAGATAATCGCTTTAAACGGCGATCTCGGAGTCGGCAAGACATTGTTTACACAAGGATTTGCCGCCGGACTTGGGATAACGGAACCGATAAGCAGCCCCACCTTTACGATCCTTCAGGTATATGACAGTGGCAGGCTTCCGTTTTACCACTTTGATGTATACAGGATAGGCGATCCCGAAGAGATGGATGAGATCGGTTTTGAGGAATACATTTTCGGAGAAGGTGTATCGATCGTCGAATGGGCAGAACTGATAGACGAACTCATACCGGATGAGGCAATAAGGATCACGATCGAAAAAGAGCCGGAAAAGGGCTTTGACTATCGCAGGATAACGGTATTATGAACATTTTAGGAATGGACAGCTCGGGGCTTGTTGCGAGCATTGCTCTGTACCGGGACGGAATTATAGTAGCCGAGTACACGACAAATTATAAAAAGACACATTCGCAGACACTTCTTCCGATGCTTGAAGAGCTCGGAAAAATGACCGAACTCGATATTAAGACAATAGACGCGATCGCGATAGCATCAGGTCCCGGCTCGTATACCGGACTTCGTATCGGAAGCGCTACCGCAAAGGGAATCGCCCTCGTGACAGAGAGTCCGATCGTTGAGGTCCCTACTCTCGAGGAACTTGCATATAACCTTTGGGGGACGGCGGATCTTATATGCCCTGTCATGGACGCAAGAAGAGGTCAGGTTTACGCGGGAGTATATGAGTTTGAGAGGATCAGCGCTTCAGGAAACGAACAGACTACGGAACTTACTTCTGTGATAGGCGGCGGCGCAATGCTGATAAATGAGCTCATAGACAGGCTGAATGAGATCGGGAGTGCAGTTATATTTTTGGGGGACGGAGTTCCCGTTCACAAAAATCTCCTTGCTGAAAAGCTAAAGGTTCCGTACAGATTTGCACCCGCAAGCAGAGCGTACCAGAGTGCCGCAAGCATAGCAACTCTCGGCGCTGAGTATTTTAAAAAAGGGAAATTTGTCAGTGCCGATGATCACGCACCGAAGTATTTCAGAAAGAGTCAGGCCGAGAACGAAGGACCTAAGCAGTTTGAAGTGTGAGCACTTTTGACGTTGGAGGACTTATGCCTGTTGTCATCCGAGGAATACAAAGTTCAGATACGAAGAGGCTTTCGGAAATAGAAGAGGCATCTTTTTCGCACCCCTGGTCCGAGGAGTCTTTTAAAGAGCTTCTTACAATCGATTATGCGCGTTATCTTGTCGCTGAAGAAGACGGAGAGGTTGTCGGTTCTGCGGGAATGAGGATCATTGCGGGAGAGGGAAATATCGACAATGTGGTCGTTGATGAAAAGAACCGAAACCGCGGTATAGCCGGGATGCTTATAGATGAGCTTATTAAGCTCGGCGAGTCGGAGGGGATATATGATTATACTCTTGAAGTCAGGGTATCGAATTCTGCGGCAATAAAGGTATATGAAAGAGCCGGATTTAAAGGCGAGGGAGTAAGACCGCATTTTTATGAGGATCCCACTGAGGATGCCCTGATCATGTGGCGGCGGGGGAACGAAATAAGATAAAAGGATGTGTCACTTAAGTGACACGGATTCAGAGGATATTTGTTATGCTGGATGTATGCCTTTTGGGAACGGGCGGAATGATGCCACTTCCGTACAGATGGCTGACTTCGCTCATGCTCAGATACAACGGACACAGCATTCTCATCGACTGCGGGGAAGGCACGCAGATAGCGATGAGGGAAAAGGGCTGGAGTCCGAATCCCATAGACATTATATGTTTTACGCATTTTCATGCGGACCATATAAGCGGTCTTCCGGGAATGCTTTTAAATATGGGAAATGCGGATAGGACCGAGCCGCTTCTCATCATAGGCCCTAAAGGCGTCTCAAAGGTGGTTGCGAGCCTGCGCATAATCGCACCGGAGCTTCCTTTTGAACTGAAATTTTTAGAGATCACTGAGCCCGAACAGGTCTTTAATTTTGACGGGTTCAGGCTGAAGGCTTTTAAAGTGAATCACAGCATGCTCTGCTACGGCTACACAATGGAAATAGACCGGGCCGGAAGGTTTGACCGGGAGAGGGCAGAGAGCCTTAATATCCCTATGAAGCTCTGGAGCAGGCTGCAGAAGGGCGAGACCATTATAGAGGAGGGAAAGACATACACTCCGGAAATGGTTCTCGGAGAGACAAGAAGAGGTCTTAAGGTCACATACTGCACGGATACAAGGCCGACAGAGTCGCTTAAGGAAGCTGCAAAGGATACGGATCTTCTCATACTTGAAGGTATGTACGGTGATCCCGAAGAAGCTGACAAGGCAAGGCAGAAGAAGCATATGACCATGCAGGAGGCTGCCGAGATCGGACGCATCAGCAATACCAAGGAGCTATGGCTCACGCATTACTCACCGGCGATGAACTGGCCGGAAAACTATAAGGATATGGTAAAGTCGATCTTCAAAGATGCTCATATTTCCAAGGACGGAAGAAGCAAAGAGCTGAACTTCGATGATGAATAATAAAAGGATTTGAGGTAACCCGTTAATGAAGCTTAAGCCACGTGCTACAAGAATTACAATCATAATAGTTCTGCTTATACTGGCCGTGGTGGGCTACTATGCCTTTTTGTCGAGCCGCGCCAAGTCGCAGAAAGCAGAAGCGAGCATGACCGCGATCGAGGCCGCGCTCTCGAGAAATCTTGACAAGGATTATCCTCCGACGCCCAAGGAGGTCATGAAGTATTACAACGACATAATCAAATGTTATTACAACGAGGAGTGCACCGACGACGATATCGAGGCACTCGGCCTTCAGTCCAGGGGACTGTTTGACGAAAAACTTCTTGCGGCTAACGAAGTCGGATCATACCTTATTAAACTCAAGGAAGATGTGGCGGGATATAAACAGGCCAAGCGGAAGATTACCAATGCGGCTGTAACATCGAGCACGAATGTCGATTATTATGAGCGCGACGGCTATTCCTTTGCCAGACTTCTCTGTACCTACAATATGAACGAAAACGGAAAGAACGATACAATGAAGATCGTATATCTTCTCAGAAAGGATCCGGATAAGCGCTGGAAGATATACGGCTGGGATTTCGAATCCAATGTTGATCTTAACGGAGACGGAGTTCCGGGTGACTGATATGAAGGATATTAACATACTTGCAATTGAGAGTTCCTGCGATGAGACGGCGGCAGCAGTCGTCAGAAACGGACGGGAGGTTCTCTCGAATACAATTTATTCACAGATAGATCTGCATACGCTCTACGGCGGTGTTGTGCCCGAGATAGCTTCGAGAAAGCATATCGAGAAGATAAACCAGGTAGTTAAAAAATCTCTCAAGGATGCGGCTGTTTCCCTGAGCGATATCGATGCGATAGCTGTTACCTACGGGCCCGGCCTTGTCGGCGCACTTCTTGTGGGAGTGGCAGAGGCGAAAGCAATAAGCTTTGCGAGCGGGATACCCCTTGTCGGAGTACATCACATAGAAGGGCATATCAGCGCCAACTATATCGAGCATCCTGATTTAAAGCCGCCTTTTATGTGTCTTGTGGCATCGGGAGGGCATTCGCATCTTGTGCTTGTAAAGGATTTCGGAGAGTATGAGATTATCGCCAGGACTCATGATGATGCTGCGGGAGAAGCCTTTGACAAAGTGGCAAGAGCTATAGGCTTAGGTTATCCCGGAGGCCCGAAGATCGATAAGATATCCCGGGAGGGAAATCCCGATGCCATCGCATTTCCAAGAGGAAAGGTTGAGGGCAGTGAATATGATTTCTCCTTCAGCGGACTTAAATCTGCTGTACTGAACTATCTTAATGGATGCAGGATGAAGGGCGAGGATTTCTCTCAGGCCGATGTGGCCGCGTCATTCCAGAAAGCAGTAGTGGAGGTACTTGTCACGCATTCGCTCCACGCCGCAAAGGATTATGGGATAAAGACCTTTGCAATCGCCGGAGGTGTGGCTTCGAATTCACATCTGCGAGAGGCTTTTGAGAAAAGCTGCGCCGAAAAGCATATAGAATTTGTACATCCATCGCCGATACTCTGCACCGACAATGCGGCGATGATAGGAGCTGCGGGATATTACGAATTCATCAAGGGGTACAGGAGCGGCAGTGACCTTAATGCCGTACCTAATTTACAGATCGGGGAAAAGCAGGGAGTATTCCTGCCGGATTAAAAATGAACGGAACTGAAAATAAAAAACCACACTGCACTGCGATCCTTCTTGCAGGGGGGCAGGGAAAACGTATGGGCGGAAAGGTGGCCAAGCAGTACCTTGAACTTAATGAGAAGCCGGTACTCTGGTACAGTCTAATGGCTATCGAGAATTCCGAGTATATCGATGAGTGTATTCTCGTCATAAGGCCTGATGACTCAGATTTTGTAAGGGATGAGCTTCTGGCTAAATACTTTTTCACAAAGGTTACCAGAATAGCCGATGCCGGAAAGGAAAGATATGAGTCGGTGTGGAGCGGGCTTGTAAGCCTTAAGGGGTATAATTGGAAAGCCCTTACGGCTGAAAAGCAGGAAGAGCTACTGACAGACGCTTCGCTTTGTGAGGATCTTCCGACGGACTATATCTTCATTCACGACGGAGCAAGACCTTTCCTTACCGAAGAGACCATCAAAAACAATTACGAAGCCGTATTAAAATACGATGCCTGTGTGACTGCGGTAAAGAGCAAGGATACGGTCAAGATCGTATCGGAGGACGGCACGGTGGTCTCTACACCCGACAGAAAAACCGTCTGGGATATACAGACGCCTCAGACCTTTAAGGCTGATCTGATATTTGAAGCCTACAGAAAGGCGTTGTACGATGAGAGGGAGGATCTGACCGACGATGCCATGGCGGTCGAGATCTCAGGACTTTCTAAGGTCCATGTCGTCGAGGGAAGCTACGAAAATATCAAGATAACAACACCCAAAGACTTGACTGTCGCGGAGATTTTTTCAGTATAGGACAATCCTTGAAAACTGATATTTATATAAGCCTATGATCCATATCTTCATTGTGAATCCCGCTGTGTGTGAAGTGGGATATGCTCAAAAATTAAGGAAAGAACTTGAAAGCTACAGGAACCTCAGTTACTATGTCTTCTCCACAAGAAGACCGGGACATGAGAGGGAACTGGTTGAGGTTCTGTGCCGTTTTTTTGACAACGAAGAGCTCAGATTCTACTGTTGTGGCGGCGAAGGCACGCTGCGTAACATGCTCTGCGGTATCAGCGATCTTTCAAGGACGGAGGTTGGCCTGATACCCTTCGGAAGCAGCAATTTCCTCAAGGTTTTTACGGACGATCAGTCTCATTTCAGGAACCTCAAATCCATGATATACGGCGAGGTTGTCTTTGTCGATTATATAAAAAGCAATCTCGGGCTGGCGCTTAACAGTATTTCCTTCGGGGCAGACACGGAGTCATTGCGCTTCGGAGAGGGGATTAGGAGCGTCGGGCTCGGAAGGCATAGATTCCCGTTTTTCTTAGCTTCGCTTCATGCGGCTTTTCTTGCCATTTCAAAGCCTTTTGATATCGTAGTGGATAATTTATCCATCGCAGGTGAAAAGACGACGCTGTTCTTCTTCGGAAACGGTGTCACGATAAGCGGAAAATACATAGTCGGGATCAGCGGCGAGGCTGATGACGGATATGCTTCGTATGCTTTTGTTGGAGCGAGAAATCCGTTCCAGAAGCTGAAGACATTCGGCACGTCTATCTCAGGAAATATACCTGAATTTAAGAAAATTGCAAAATGCGGCCTTACGAAAAAGCTTAAAGCGAGAAGATCAAACGGCGCAAGCTTTATTGTCGAAATCGACGGCGAGATTATTAATGCCACGGAGATCGATGCGCAGATCATAAGGCAGGGAATCAAATTCGTGATTCCCAAAAGAGGGGTATAGCGCCTATGAATCGTATGGATAGAGAAACAAGAGGAATAAGAACCTCGAATGTCCTGTGCGTGCTGGCGTGCTTTACACTTATCCTTGCTACGCTTCTGACTAATCCGGACAGAACAGATGTAAAGATGAGATCGGCGATGATCTTTGTCTCCGTTCTGATCTATCTGACAGGATTTATCTTAAATCTTATTCCGAAATGCCCTGCAAGATTATTGAGCATATTTATAGTGATGAGCCTGATCTATGGTGGCTCGGTCGCCGCTTTTTATGCCGGATCGACAATGATATTTGCGATAGTGGCCATGTTCAGTGCGGGGGTGGCATACTTTAACAAGGAACGGATAACGCTGTTTATACATGCGTTGGTAACCTGTTCGATACTTATTATTTTTTCAATTGATATAAAGACTGGAACGGGTGCCGATTTCATCTTTGACAGCGTAAGTAATTTCCGGCCCATAGAGGTTGTCGCCGCTATCCTCGGAATAGTAGTTACGGATGCATTTTTCTTAATGATGAACACCGGAAGGATAAAGGCGAATGAGAGTATCGAGGAGCAGGAAAGATCCACCGATGAGCTTATGAAGATCATCGAGGCGAAGGCGGATGAGGCCAGAAAGGCAACCAAGAGTAAGTCAGATTTTCTTGCCAGCATGTCCCATGAGATCAGGACTCCCATAAACTCCGTTCTCGGAATGAACGAGATGATCCTCCGCGAGACAAAGGAGCCGGACACGAAGAAATACGCCGAGGATATTCAGCACGCAGGAAACATGCTTCTCGGACTGATCAACAATATCCTGGACTTCTCAAAGATCGAGTCCGGCAAGTTCGAGATTATGCCGGTTAAATACGATCTCGGAATGATGCTCAACGACCTTCAGATGTTTGTTGCAAACAGGGCGAAGAGTAAAGGACTTGACCTTAAGATAGACGTGAGCTACGACATCCCGAGAACTCTGTACGGAGACGAGATAAGGATAAAGCAGATCATCACCAATATCCTTACCAATGCCGTAAAGTATACTGATACCGGAAGCGTGACCTTCAAGGTCGATTTTGATAAGGCTGACGAGCGTTCGATACTTCTCAATGTATCCATTACGGATACCGGAAGGGGAATGCGCAAGGATGACCTTGATAAGCTTTTCTCTCCTTTTGAGAGAATTGAAGAGCTCAGAAACCGTCACATAGAAGGGACGGGACTCGGAATGAGCATTGTTCAGCAGCTTCTTGCGATGATGGGCAGCAGGCTTTTCGTGAGGAGTGAGTATGGCAAGGGATCAACCTTCGCCTTCACTATCCGCCAGGAGGTCATCGACTGGAGCGAGATAGGAGACTTGAGGAATGTGCTCACACAGGCCAAAAACGAGACTCCCCGGGAGAGCGAGCAGTTTACGGCACCTGAGGCAAAGATACTTGTGGTCGATGATATAAAGATGAATCTCAATGTTATTGTCGGACTTCTCAAGCGGACAAAGATCCAGGTGGATGTGGCTCTTTCCGGAAACGAAGCCATAGAGATGGCGAGACAGAAGGATTACGATATACTGTTCATAGACCATATGATGCCGGATATGGACGGTATTGAGACGCTTGACAGGATAAAGAAGGACAGATTTGCGCTCTGCCGGAACAAGCCTATGGTGGCTCTCACGGCAAATGCTATTTCGGGTGCAAGAGATTTTTATCTTGAAAAAGGCTTTGTCGATTATATTTCGAAACCGGTCAATTCAAAAATCCTGGAGAAGATGATAATAGAGCTTCTTCCCAAGGAACTTGTCGCAACGGGAAGTAACCGTTATGAAGAGTGATTGTTGAAAGAAACGGTAAAAAGTAGTACAATGAAAAATGGTTTTTTTTTAAATTTTCTTTACAAAAGGAGACATTAAGATGGTAAAGGCAGTCGTAGGCGCTAACTGGGGAGATGAAGGAAAAGGAAAGATCACAGATATGCTCGCTGAGAAAGCGGACATCATCATCCGCTTCCAGGGAGGAGCCAATGCGGGACACACTATCGTGAACAATTACGGTAAGTTTGCTCTCCACACACTTCCTTCGGGCGTGTTCTATTCACACACCACAAGCATTATAGGAAACGGAGTAGCACTCGATATCCAGAAGCTGTTCAACGAGATCAAGGACATCACGGACAAGGGGGTTCCGATGCCGAAGATACTCGTCAGTGACAGATGCCAGATAGTAATGCCTTATCATGTGCTTTTTGATGCATACGAGGAGGAGAGACTCGGAGGAAAATCCTTCGGTTCGACAAAATCCGGTATCGCACCTTTCTATTCCGACAAATATGCTAAGATCGGTTTCCAGGTGAGCGAGCTCTTTGATGAGGATGTGCTTAAGGAGAAGGTTAAGAGAGTCTGTGACCTTAAGAACGTGCTTCTCGAGCATTTATACAACAAGCCGGCGATCGATCCCGCCGAGCTCCTTGAAACTCTTCACGGATATCGTGACATGGTAGCTCCTTATGTATGCGATGTTTCGGCTTTCCTTGACAAAGCTTTAAAGGAAGGAAAGACTGTTCTTCTCGAGGGACAGCTTGGAACACTTAAGGATCCCGATCACGGAATATATCCGATGGTTACTTCTTCATCGACTCTCGCAGGATACGGAGCGGTAGGAGCAGGCGTTCCTCCCTATGAGATCAAACAGATCGTTACAGTATGCAAGGCATACTCTTCGGCGGTCGGAGCCGGAGCTTTTGTATCGGAGATCTTCGGAGACGAAGCAAACGAATTGAGAGAGCGCGGAGGAGACGGAGGAGAGTACGGAGCTACCACTCACAGACCGAGGAGAATGGGCTGGTTTGACTGTGTTGCTTCAAGATACGGATGCAGACTTCAGGGTACCACTGATGTGGCATTCACCGTTCTCGATGTTCTCGGATATCTCGATGAGATCCCCGTATGTGTGGGATATGAGCTTGACGGTGAAGTTATAAATGATTTCCCCGTGACCTCAAAGCTTGAGAAATGTAAGCCCGTGCTCAAGAAGCTTCCGGGCTGGAAATGTGAGATCCGCGGTATCAGGAAGTATGAGGATCTCCCCGATGCCTGCCGAGCTTATATCGAGTTTATCGAGAAGGAGATTGGATACCCCATCACCATGATAAGCAACGGACCTTCTAGGGATGATATCATCTACAGGGAATCTCCGCTTAAATAAGTTCAAAAATCGGGGGGAAATTCAGGGGTTTGGAGCAAAGGCAAATGGATGCTGAAGAGACTGTTTCACAAGGCAGGATATCAGTAATAAGACGTATCATCAAAACCGGGGCTGCTAAGACAGCTCTGGTTTTTATGCTATTTATTTGCTGCTTTTGCTTAATCCGAACCGGTGTGTTTGCTGCGGATTACGCTTCGGAATACAGCGGCATAGTCTATGATATCGAAAACAAATTGGGCTGCAGTGAAGTAAACTGCGTAACTCAGATAGACAATGGTTATATCTGGGTTGGAACCTACACCGGAATATACCAGTATGACGGCAATTCATTTTCAAAGATAGAGCTCGACGAGAGTATCCACAGCATCATGACGATGCTTCCCAACGGACGCGACGGAATCTGGCTCGGGACTAATGATTCGGGGCTTGTCTATTATTCCTTCAGATCCGGTGAGACAAAGTTTTATACAACAGCCGACGGTCTTGGATCGAACTCCGTAAGGAGCCTCTGCTACGGAAGATCGGGTGAGCTTTATATCGGCACCAATTCATATCTTTCCGTGCTTTCGTCCGACGGAGTGCTTTCCACTTACAGCGGAAGCGAGAATCTTTATTATATCAGGGGGATAACCTGCAGGGCCGACGGAACTATCGCGGTCGTTACAAACGGCGGAAGAGTATTCATACTTAAAGAAGGCGTTGTCAGCCAGTCATTTGAGAGGGAAGAGGACGGCTGCTTATTTACCTCTGTGAGATATGTATCAAGCGGAGATCTCATAATCGGAAGCTCTGACGGCATGCTCTTTAAGGGAGTCATCTCAGGAAGCAGATTAGAGGTTGAAAAATTCAGGGACGCCTCAGCGATCGGATCGGCTGTTTTCATATATGAGAACAGGGAGGGGAGCATAATTATAGCAGGGGAATCCGGTCTTGGTTATTTCGATATAAACAACAGATTTCTTACTGTAAAAAGAAATGATTTCAACAATTCACTCTGCGGGATATTTGAGGATTACCAGGGCAATCTCTGGGTAGCATCATCAAGACTCGGAATACTTAAGCTTTCGCAAAATCCGTTTACCAATATTTTTTCCGTAGCCGGCGTTGATGACAGTGTCGTTAACTGTGTCCTGATGCATAACGGGAATATCTATGTGGGCTGTGATGACGGACTTGTAATACTGAACGGTCTGTCCCGCAGAAAGGTTTCCGATGAGAATCTTGAGTTTCTTGACGGAATGAGAATAAGGCATATTCTTGAAGATTCCAAGGGTAACCTCTGGATATCCACATACGGTGGGGCGGGACTGATAAAATACGACGGAAATAATGTTACTGCTTTTACAGAGAGTGAGAGCGGTACTAAGGGAAATAAATTCAGATATGCGATAGAGCTGGAGGACGGACAGATCCTGGCTGCAAGCTCAACAGGTCTTACTTACATTAAGGACGATAAGGTCGCCGGAACAATAGGTGCAGACGACGGGCTTGAAGTCGAACAGATACTCTGTCTTTACGAGCTGCCGGACGGAAAGGTATTTGCGGGCAGCGACGGCGACGGCGTATATATCATCGAGAATGGTGCTGTTACCGGAAAGATAGGTGCAGATCAGGGGCTCGAGGGACCGGTTGTCTTAAGGATAGTTGCTTACGAAGATATTTATTTTTTTGTGACGGGAAATGATATTTATATCTATGAGAACGGTGAGTGCAGGGCGCTTCATCACTTTCCCCACAGCAACAATTTTGATATCATAATTTCATCCGACAAAAAAGCCTGGGTGACTTCGAGCGCGGGAATCTATATTGTGGATGCCAAAGAGCTCGTAAGTGACAGTGATTATATAGCAGATCTTCTGAACAGTTCAAGAGGACTAAATACTACACTGGTATCGAACTCGTGGAATTACAAGGACAGCGGGGATTATGTCTATCTCTGCTGCTCAACGGGCGTTAAAATGATCCAGATGCAGAGCTATTCTGCGGTAAACAACGATTTTGATGTGGATATCAGGGAGGTTAAGCTTGACGATGACAGGATCTTCCCCGATGAAGGAGGGATATATCATATTACCTCCGATGCAAAGAGAGTTACATTTACTCCCGCGGTTTTAAACTACAGTCTCTCGAATCCTTATGTAAAGATGTATCTTGAGGGCTTCGAGGATGACGGAGTTATCCTGGGCCAGAACGAGCTCAGGGAAGTCAGCTACACAAACCTTGCTTTCGGAAATTATATTTTTCATATTCAGATCCTCGACAATCATATGAAGGTCGTCAAGGAAAAGACGGTGATCCTCCACAGAGATGCCAAGCTCTACGAGAGATCCCTTTTCTGGATCGGCGTGGCTGTCGTGGCTGTGCTTGTCATCATGGCAGTCACATGGGCGCTTACGGAGCGCAGGAACGGAAGGATAATCAGAAGGCAGTACGAACAGATACAGAAGGCAAAGGAAGAGGCAGAGAGGACCAGCGAGTACAAGACGCTCTTTCTCGCAAATATGTCCCACGAGATCAGAACTCCCATCAACACGATAATGGGTATGGATGAGCTGATCTTACGCGAGGATGTTTCAAGCCAGGTAAGGCAGTATGCCAACGACATCTACATATCCAGCGATTCGCTTCTCAACATAGTTGACGATATACTCGATCTGTCAAAGATCGAATCCGGAAAGATGAACATTGTGCCGGTTGAATACAGCGCGGCGGAGATGTTCAGGGAACTCGGAAATACACTGAAGGTAAAAGCTGATGAGGCCAAGCTTCAAGTTATACTTGATTTTGATCCGAATATTCCGGACAGGCTTTACGGCGACAATAACCGCGTAAAGCAGGTAATAACCAATCTTCTGACAAACGCTGTAAAATACACTGAGACCGGAACGGTCACATTTAAAGCAGAGCTTGTTTCCGCGACGCAGGAGAATGCCGATATAAAGATATCCGTGATCGATACCGGTATCGGTATAAAGAAAGAGGATATGGCGAGACTCTTCAGGGAATTTGAGAGACTTGACGAGGAGAGAAACCACAGCGTAAAGGGAACGGGACTCGGACTACCGATAACCAAGCAGCTTCTTGAGCTTATGGGCTCAAGGCTTGAGGTGGACAGTATCTACGAGGAGGGCTCAAATTTCCACTTTACTATAAGTCAGCAGGTGATAAGCCCCGAGAAAATGGGCGAACTCGATCTGAGTGCTATCACGGAAAGCGGCTTTGCAGCGTACAAGCCCTCATTTATAGCTCCGGATGTAAGCATTCTTGTTGTTGACGACACGCCGCTTAATCTGGCTGTGATAAGAGGTCTTCTGAGATCTACAAAGGTTCATATCGACACGGGAGAGAGCGGACTTGTCGCTCTTGAGAGAGTGAAACAGCGCAGATACGATCTGATCCTTCTCGATCATATGATGCCGGAGATGGACGGTATCGAAACGATCGAACAGTTAGGGCGTATCAATCATAAATGCATGGGCGTTCCGGTCATCGTGCTTACCGCAAATGCGATTGCGGGCGCAAAGGAAAATTATTTAAAGCTAGGCTTTACCGATTATCTCTCAAAGCCGGTATCGGGTAAGGATCTTGAAGCCATGCTCATCAAATATCTTCCTCCCGATAAGGTTCATAAACCGGAAGCGGAAGAGCTGCCCGAAAAGAAGCGCAGTGATGACAGCTTTGCGGGACTTCATCTTATCGATCCCGATAAGGGAGTCAGCTTTTGTGCAGGAGACAGTGAGCTGTATAAGAGCGTACTCGGAATGTTTGTTGATGAATATGACAAGGAGACCGAGGAACTGCAAAAATACATAGATCTTCGGGATTCAAAGAAATTTGTTACTCATGCCCATAAGCTGAAGAGTTCCGCGAGAACAATCGGAGCGGATGAGCTCTTTGAGAAGGCCAAGGACCTCGAGGCTGACGGCAAGGATGAAAACTGGGATTCCATCAAGAGAAAACACAGCTCGGTTATGGAGCTTTATCTTGATGTCGTAATGGAAATTAAAAATCGGATGCTGTAAATGAAATGACCGGGACTATATTGGATTATCTAATTGAATACGGTGATGTCCTTTTCGCTGAGATGAGATTTACAGAGGTGGATGCGGCCATTTTGTGCAAGCTGTCGTATTTTCATTTTGACAATGTTGTGCCGGATGTAGATTCCGGAATGCCTTCCGTATCCCTGTCGAATATCATGCTGATGGAAGACCATGATGCTATCTTCGAAAAGGGAAAGTACGAGGAGACTTCAAGGAAGCTCGTGGAGCTGATGTTAAAAGGAAGAAGGTTTAAAGAACTAAGGCTCGCATGCTTTTCATCCTGTTTTGACAAAGAGGCGCAGACACAGTTTGCAGCGATTACATTTATGACGGGCCCCAGGAGGATGTATGTTGTTTTCAGAGGGACGGATTCGAGCCTTATAGGTCTCAAGGAGGATTTTAATCTGCTTTACACGGATCATGCTAAGTGTCATGATTACGCAGTGGATTATCTCATAAAGGTCAGCAGGAAATACTCACATAAGATGTATGTGGGGGGACATTCAAAGGGCGGTCATCTCGCGGTATATGCGAGCATGAACATGCCGGATGACATTAAGGCAAGAATACACCGTATCTACAGCATGGACGGGCTGGGACTGCGCCCCGGACTTATGAGGGACGGAAGATTTGCATCCATAGAGGACAGGCTTTATAAGCTGCTTCCCCAGTCCTCACTGATAGGGATGATGCTCGAGGACGACGGGCATTACGAAGTTGTAAGGAGCAGCGGATTTTCCCTTGTACAGCATAATATCTATACATGGGAAGTTGACGGAAGGAAGTTTATCAGAGAAAAGAAGCTTGCGAACAATGCGGTTTTCATAGAGCATACCTTTAACGGCTGGGTAGAGAGCCAGGATGATGAAAACAGGAAGCGCTTCATAGACGGAATATACAGTCTCATAGATGCCTGTCAGGCGGAGAAGCTCAGTGATATCTTAGGGGACGGGGGAAAGCATTTCGCTGTTATACTCTCAGAGATCAAGGAACTGGATGAGGATGACAGAAAGCAGCTGGCTGAGGTCTTTAAGGCTTTCAGGGTTGTCGCCGGACATTACCTTAAGGTCGATGTGGGGGCGGGAATAAAGGAAGGCGCAAAAAACGAGACTAAAAAGATCATTGAGACGGGAAAAAAAGCTCTTAAAAAGAGCGGCAGAGTTATAAAAAAAGGCCTTCTGATGTAAGGCCGGGAAGGAAGAGAGTATGAAGGATATAGCAGGTGAACTTACAGAACTGCTGAATGTCAGAACGATGTTCACGATCCATATCGGTAAGCTTGATATACCTGTCAGTGAATCCACGGTAGTCACTTGGATAATGATCGCATTGGTGCTTGTCATATGTCTGATACTTGGGACAGGTCTTAAGGTCAGGAATATATCGAAAAGGCAGGCCGTTTCGGAATTTATCGTAACCAAGCTTGAAGCAGTCGCCGGGGATATGATAGGCGAGGAGGGAAAAGGATATGTGCCGTATCTGATAGCGGTGTTCATATTCCTGCTCTTTTCAAATACCTGCGGCATATTCGGATTCAAGCCGCCGACAAAAGATCTTAATGTGACAGCAGGACTTGCGATAATGAGTATCCTGACGGTGCAGTTCGCAAACATTAGGAAGCATAATCCGTGGGGCTGGATAAAGAGTTTTACAAAACCGGTGGGAGTTGTAACGCCGATCAACATACTTGAACTTGTGATCAAGCCCTTATCGCTGTGTATGCGACTTTTCGGTAACGTTCTCGGAGCATTCATAATCATGGAGCTCATAAAGACGGCCCTGCCGATACCGGTTGTTGTACCGGCCGTATTCAGCTTATATTTTGATCTCTTTGACGGCATCCTTCAGGCGTATGTTTTTGTATTCCTGACGGGAATGTACATCAAAGAAGCGATAGAGTAGCAGATAACAATTTTTATAAACGGAGGAAATAAAAATGATAGCAATAGGAGCAGGAATCGCAGCACTCGCATGCATAGGTGCCGGTATCAGTATCGGTATCGCAACGGGAAAGGCAGTAGACGCAACGGCACGTCAGCCCGAGGCAAACAGCAAGATCATGACTACACTTATTTTAGGAGGCGCTCTTGCTGAGGCAACCGCAATTTACGGATTCGTTATCGGTATTCTTATCATCTTCATGCTGAAGTAAGTACAAGGAGTAGCGTTATGCTGAAAGTTGATATCAATTTATTATTCACGGTCATAAATCTGGTGATCATTTTTGTTATCATACGGATATTCCTTTTTAAGCCTGTTAAAAAGATAATCGCAAAGAGACAGGAAGAGGTTCAGGCTCAGTATGATGAAGCCGAGAAGGCTAAGAAGGAAGCCGAGGAAAGCAGAGCAAAGTACGAGGAGCAGATGAAGGGTGCGGAAGCTGAGAAGGCTAAGCTCTTAAAGGAGAGCCGCATTCAGGCAAGCAACGAGTACGATAAGGTCATCACAGAGGCAAAAGAGACTGCTGACGGGATCATTGAAAGCGCAAGACGCGACGCTGCTGATGAGAGCGAACGCATCAGGAAAAAGGCCAATGAAGAGCTCGGAGATCTTGTTGCCAAGGCTGCTGCCAAGATAGCTCAGTCAAAGGAAAATCCCGAGTCCGACAGACAGATGTATGAAGAGTTTCTCTCACAGGCTGAAAGCGGAAAAGCACAGTAAAAAAGAGGGTGAAAGAGTTGAGCAGGAAAAAAAGCTTTGAATGCACTCTCCGTTATGTTACTGAGCCCAGTCCGGAGCAGCTGGAGAGAATAAAGAATTTTATATATAAGAAA
>JAEEGL010863565.1_pt1 | contig 28137 bp, 18 predicted proteins | sample 9134231 | NCBI WGS metagenome assembly JAEEGL01 (sample SAMN16246548, study PRJNA631951) | gut metagenome | biome: gut microbiome; feature: rumen; material: fiber-attached | host: Bos | place: Iran: Karaj | collected 2018-10
AACTGGTTTTGATATTTCAGGTTGAATAAATTGTTTATTATCAGAAAAGTCAAATTTGACAGATGTATCAGTCATTTTTGATATTTCAGGCTGGATAACCTGTTTATTATCGAAAAAATCAAATTTGATAGCATTATCAACTGGTTTTGATATTTCCGGTTGAATAAATTGTTTATTATCAGAAAAGTCAAATTTGACAGATGTATCAGTCATTTTTGATATTTCCGGCTGGATAACCTGTTTATTATCAGAAAAATCAAATTTGATAGTATTATCAACTGGTTTTGATATTTCAGGTTGAATAAATTGTTTATTATCAGAAAAATCAAATTTGATAGCATTATCAACTGGTTTTGATATTTCAGGTTGAATAACCTGTTTGTTATCTGAAAAATCAAATTTGATTGTATTATCAACAGATTTTGCTGTTTCAGGTTGAAGAACCTGCTTGCTAACAGAAAAATCAAGTTTGATTGCAGTATTTTCAATCGGTTTTGTTTCTTCAGATTGAACCGGTTGTTTTTTATTTATATTAAAAATTTTAGAAATATCAAATTTTGTATTATCTGTAGTTTTTATTTCGCTTTCTGAAGTCGTTTTTGCAGAATTATTTTGCATAAATTTGATATATTCTTTAATATCAGAACTCATTGTATTTAAAGATAACGGTTTTTTATTTTTAATTTCAAGTTTCTGAGGATTAGACATGTTTTTATCAAAATTATCAACATATTTTTGAATTTCCTGTTCATAAATTATAGGATTGTTTTCTGAGATATTTTCGTTCAAAAACAGCTCAGGATTTTGCATGCCTAAATTATGTACTTCTTGATTTGGTTTTAAAATTTCTTTATTATCTTGAATTTGAATTTTAATATCACTTGATTCTTCATTTAAATTTTCAAAAGTAATAGTTTCTTCTGCTTGTTGGTTATTTTCAACTTGAAGAGTGTCTTTTTTCACATCTTTTGATTTTGACAAAGTTTCTTTTGTTTTTCCTTTATCAGGATTGCTCAATTTTGTTTCTTGTTGCTTTGACTTATCAAAACATTTTTTTGTACTATCCAAGATGTTAACGAAAGCATTGCTGTCGCCACCTTCTTTTTTTTCTTTTGAAGATGCGCCTAAATTTTCTGTTTTAATTCCAATTTTTTGTAATAAATCTATCATGACCGTCCTATCTTGAATATCTCATTAATCCAACTTCGTCTAACTCTTTTCTTTCGGTGGAATCTATGTTTTTCATATACTCCCTGAAATCTTTTTCTTTTAATTTCTCCAGCATGGTCTTCTTTCTCATGACATCGAGAAGTTCATTATTCTTTTTATCCAATAAATCTTCTGTATATTGGATAAGTTTTTTCTGATTTTCCTTATCAAAAGTTCTTGTTTTTACAAAAACTTTATTTGATTCAATCAACGTAATATCAAGATTTTTTGAGTTGATTAAATTTTCAAGTGATTTTTTTGCACTTTCAATAGAAAATACAATTTCATCCAAAACATCCGTTTGACTCTTCAAAAGAAATTTTATTTTAGAACATTCTATCTGTTTCTCTTGAAGTTCCTTTTCTCTTAATTCAAGTACATTCTGTAACCTAAATCTGAACTTTTTCAATTCAAACCTCTCCCACCTAGTCACATTATTAGGTTAACCGATTATTTATAGCAATACATCCTCTAAAAATATGAGAAGAGAAAAATTTATTAAAAATAATAATTTTTTGAAATTTCTGCACTATTATAGCAATACAGACCAAAATAAATTAATTTTAATGCAAAAATTATTATACCAAATTTTCTTTTATTGCTTTTACAGCTACTTGAGTACGATCATCAACTAACATTTTTTGTATAATACTGCAAACGTGAGCTTTGGCTGTATGCTCTGATATTTTTAGAACAGATGCTATTTCTTGATTAGATTTTCCGTCAACAATGAGTTTTAATACTTCATACTCTCTTTCTGTAAGATTAGCATGTGTTGCCTTAAAATTTGCTCTTGAAGAGTTCTTTGAATTTAGGTTGTTTTTTCTCACAAGATGGGCAATATTTGAATCAAACCACACTGCACCATCCTTTACCGAACGAAGCACCATTATAAGATATTCCGTTTTTATATCTTTCAGAGCATAAGCATTCGCCCCGGCTTCTATTGCTTGATTTACTTCATTTTCATCACAGTGAGAAGTAAGCATAATTATTTTTACATTGGGATCAAATTCTTTTATTTTTTTTGTTGCCGTTATCCCATCCATCTCAGGCAAACCTATATCCATAAGGATAACATCAGGCTTTAATTCTTTAGCAAGCTTTACAGCTTCTATTCCAGTTTCGCCTTCTCCAACTATTTCTAAGTCCTCAAAATCTTCAAATATAGATTTTAATCCTACTCGTAAAAGTTTATGATCTTCTATCATCAAAATTTTTGTCTTTTGGTTCATAATAATCTCCATTAATTTTATTAAAAATATAATTTATTTTTTGGAAATTATCATTACCCTTTATGAAAAACAATACTCTAATATTTTATTAGCTATATTTGTTTTTAAATCTTGCTCTAAAGCAAACATTTCACCGTTTTTATTTAAAATAATCACTTCATTATATTCACTGTTAAAACCTATATCTTTTCTGGATATATCATTAGCTACAATAAAATCAAGTTTTTTTTCGGAAAGTTTTTTCTTTGCATTATTAATTAAATCCTCACTTTCTGCGCAAAAACCGATTATAATTTGATTATTTTTCTTTAATTTCGATATTTCTTTTAATATATCATTGTTTTTTACTAAATTAAGAACCAATGTTTCATTTTTTTCCTTTTTTATCTTCTTATCAAAGGACTTTTCAACTTTATAATCAGCTACTGCGGCGCACATGATAAGGATATCGGAAGTTCCAAAATTCTTTTTTATTTCTGTTTCCATTTCCTGTGCACTATTAACATTAATAACGGGATATGGTTTTTCACAAGCAACTGTTGCTATCAATATGACATCCGCTCCGCTGTTATAAGCACTGTCTGCAATTGCTATGCCCATTTTTCCGGAGCTGTGATTTCCTATAAAACGTACGGAATCTATATTTTCTCTGGTGCCGCCTGCTGTAACAATAACCTTTTTACCTTCCAAAAAATTTTTAATATTTAAGGCTTCGCAAGTCTTTTCTGCTATTAACATGGGTTCAGCCATTCTTCCTTTACCCGTATAGCCGCAAGCTAAGAAGCCTTCTTCCGCATCAATTATTTCAAAATTTGGCAATTCCGATAATTTATTCAAATTTGCTTTAATAATCGGATTTTCATACATATTTGTATTCATTGCTGGTGCAAGAATAATTTTTTTTGAAAAAGCACAAGCTATGGATGTTAGCAAATTATCAGCAATTCCATGTGCTATTTTGGAAATAGTGTTGGCATCAATTGGTGCTATAACAAAAATATCGGCCCAGTCAGCAAGGGAAATATGATCTGGTTTCCATTCATTGTAATCAAATTGATTTTCATAAACTCGGTTCTGAGATAATGTTGTTAAAACAAGCGGTGTAACAAATTCTTTTGCATTGGGAGTAATAACAACTTTAACATTTGCATTTGATTTTTTGAAAATTCTAATTAATTCGGGAACTTTGTACGCCGAAATCGCACCCGTTATTCCGATTAAAATATTTTTATTGTTAAAATTCATCATCTATCTCCAAGTTCTCAAAAAGCTCTTGTAATTTTAATTTAAGCATAAACGGAGAATCATAGTAAAGTCTTTTGTTAATATAATCTGTGTTTAGTTTTTGAGCAATATATTTTATTTCAAAAGCCGATGATATAATAATAAACTTTGCATTTTGACATGAGTTCTGTAACTTCAAATTTTCAATAAGCCATTCTCCGGCATATTTTTCTCCGATGTTTTCCATCTGCAAATCCGATATAATAATATCAAAATGGAAATCCGCTTTATTTGCAAATTCGTATGCTTCTTTAGTTGATTGAAATTCATAAATTAAAAGAGAATAATTTTTTAAATACAAATCCAAATTTTCTTTATGAAAATTCAACCATCCTTTTTCATCATCCGCAATTAAAATATTCAATTTTTTATCACTTATACTCATCAATAAAACCTTACCATTTTTTGAATATAAAAAATGCCGCAAGTATTATAAATACAAATCCAACAAGATAATTCCATTTGAATTCTTCTTTTAAATAAAGAACTGCAAATATACTGAATATAACAAGCGTTATTATTTCTTGTATTGTTTTCAACTGCGCTGCGCTGTATACACTGTGTCCTATTCTGTTTGCCGGAACTTGAAAGCAGTATTCCAAAAATGCTATGCCCCAGCTGACGAGTATTACAATCCAAATAGCACTGCCTTTAAATCTTAAATGTCCGTACCACGCAAATGTCATAAAGACATTTGATATTGTTAATAAAATTATGGGTAAAAAATATCTAATCATTTTTTCATTTCCTTTGTACAAAATATAGCACAAAAACAAATTCATAAAGAGCATTTCAAACAATGATAACAATTTGTTCTTCTATTTTTTTTATATTAATATTATAATTGTTATATTGGAATAACGGAGAAGAAATGCAACATTCTGAGAATAACATAAAATCGGTTAAAGAAGCTGAAATTACAAAAAAAATATCAAAACTTCAGAAAAAAACTCTTTTGGATGATGCAATTTCCGTTTGCCAAAATGCGCTTAATGACGATCCTACAAATGCCCAATACCACGTATTTTTAGGTGACTTATATATGCAAAAGCACCTTGATATTTATAATATCAGACAGTATGTTGATGAAGCAATTACAGAATACCAACGTGCCTTGGAAGCAAATTTAAATTCCGATGTTATACATTACAAATTAGGCTGTGCATTTTATTACAAGGGTGAGCTGGATAAGGCAATAAATAATTTTGATATTGCTATAAAGTATAAAGAAAATTACGGTGAAGCTTATTATATGAAGGCAAGAGCTTTAACAAGGAAAGACAAACTTATTGAAGCTGCGGAAGTTATTGAACTTGCGATAAAATATTTAGGCATACATTCTTCGGAAGCTCATTCTCTATGTGCGACTTTAAATACCATTGTTTACCGAACAGGGTTTTCAAACAGTTTAAAAAGATTTAAGCATAGACTTTTAGCGCTTATATTGTTTCCTTTTTCTGCTGATGCAATAAAATCGTTTAAAGAAAAAATTTCAAATTTAATTAATTTTACTCCCACTTTGATTATGGGAGCTTATTATGAACGTACCGGCGCACAAGACTTGGCTATTGAACTATATATAAACAAACTTGAGGAAGCTCCCGGTTTTTTAGAACTATACATTATTTTGGGTAATGCTTATCAATCAATAGGAAAATTTGAAGAAGCAATAAATGAATACAGAATGGCAATATGGCATGATCCTCTTAATATCATGGCTTATCGCTCATTATGCCAGTTGTATGAAAGAATAGGTGAAACCGATAAAGCAATTGAAACTTATCAAAAACTTATAAAAATGCAGCCCAGTTTTTCGGTTTATTATTGTAATGTTGCACATCTTTTGTATGCAAAAGGCGAAATAGATGAAGCTATAAAATACTACCAAAACGCTATTACATTAAGTCCTAACAGAAGTACGACAGGGGTTTTGGCACAAATGCTCGGTTATGTATTTCATCAGTCCGGCGAAAATTTAGATGCTGCTATTTGTGCTTACCAAAATGCTCAATCGCTCTTACCTTATGATATGGATACTTATATAAGTTTGGGAAGTGTTTTTTATGATAAAGGAGATTATCAGAATGCACTTTCTATATATAAATTGGCACTGGGACTTGACCCCAAAAATGCGAGAATTCATTGTAATTTAGCTTATCTTTTATGGGGACTCGGTGAAATTGATGAATCTGTAAAAGAATACAAATTGGCAATTAAATATGACAGCGATTACGATATAGCTTATAACAACCTCGGAGTTATATACCTTGATGATTTAGGAAAAGTTAAGGAGGCTATTGACTGTTTTGAAAAAGCTACTCAAGCTAATCCAAATTATGCCCTCGCTTACTACAATTTAGCAAGGTCGATGGTTATTTGCGGAGATAAAATTGAAGCCGCTAAACTATACCAAATAGCCTATGATATAAACAAAATTACTGTTGAAATGGATCCTGCTGATATCCAAGAAAAATTAAACAGCCTGTTTGAATAAACTAAAATTTTTTATTCTGCATTGTTTACTATAAATACCAAAATACATAAATTTCGGATAGTCGAACTGTTATTCAAATTAGAGGCAAACAAAAATGTCTATGAATTTGTTTATTTTTTCCCTCATCTGAATTTGTAAATTTACTATTGTTCATTAATAAAACCCTTGCTGCATGTCAAACTTACCTGACTTGCATTTCTGCTTTTAATAAAAAATTATTCTTAATATTCTTACTTTAAGCCTAATTTTTTCTTTGTATAATTGACAAGTCCGCCTTCATCAATAAGTTGCTTTATTGAGCCTTGGAATTTTGTACAGGTATATTCCTTGTTTTGAGTCCGATTAAAAATCTTTCCTTCTTCCAAATCAACTTCAATAATATCACCTTTTTTAACTTCATCAGGAAGTTTATCATTTTCTAATATAGGCAAGCCTATATTAATAGAATTCCTAAAAAATATTCTGGCAAAACTCTTTGCGATAACAACAGAAATGCCGCTTGCTTTTATCGAAATCGGGGCATGTTCTCTTGAACTGCCGCAGCCAAAATTCTCGCCCGCAACCATTATATCTCCTGACTTAACCTCCTTTGCAAAAGTTAAATCAATATCCTCCATACAATGTTTTGCCAATTCATCAGGCTCACTGGTATTTAAATATCTTGCCGGAATAATTACGTCTGTATCTACGTTATCTTTATAAACCCAAGCTTGTCCTTTCATAACTTCTCCTTTAATCTTCTTTAAACAAAATATTCAATCCGACTTCTTCATTAAAAATCCTGTCAATTTCTCCGTTTAACGGTACTATAATTACTTCAACGGTTGTAGTGACTTGTGCATGGGTCAAATGCCCTCCATAAGATCTTAAATCAGTATCAGATATTGTTGCATGAAAATGAGTATATATTTCTCCGTCTTTTGTTGATATGTTACCGGTTAAACCAGTTAATTCAAAAGGTTTATGCAAAGTCATTTCTTTATATTTTTTTGTATTTGGATCAAAAAAGCCTAATGCGACAGACTTTACTGCCCCAATGCCGGAAACTGATGCCAACTTTATATTTTCTTGCAGACAGAGTTTTTTTATTTCTCTGATGACTTCTTCATTTTTATCAATTCTTACAACATATTTATCATCAATTTTTTGAAATTTCATATCTGCCTAATTCCTCGAAGCAATAATTTCTCTGACTTTTGATTCAACTTCCTGCAAAACATCGGGATTTTGTTCAAGAAATTCTTTAACTTTATCTCTTCCTTGTCCGATTTTTTCATCATTATAGCTGAACCAAGAACCGGCTTTTTTAATAACATCCATATCTACAGCAACATCAATTATACAGCCGATTTTTGAAATACCTTCACCGTAAATAATATCAAATTCTCCAATTCTAAAAGGAGGTGCAACTTTATTTTTAACAACTTTAACTTTTACACGATTGCCGTATTCTTGAGCATCTTTTTTAAGAGTTTCTATTTTTCTGATATCAAGTCTTACACTTGCATAAAACTTAAGAGCATTTCCGCCTGTAGTAGTTTCGGGGTTTCCGTAACCGCCTATTTTATTTCTGATTTGGTTAATAAAAATAACTGTTGTTTTGGTTTTGCTGACAACGGCAGTCAATTTTCTCAATGCCTGACTCATTAACCTTGCTTGCAAACCCATATGAGCATCACCCATATCACCTTCTATTTCAGCTTTCGGAACAAGTGCCGCAACGGAGTCTATAACAATAACATCAACAGCCCCTGAGCGAACAAGTTCTTCCGTTATCTCAAGTGCCTGTTCACCTGTATCAGGTTGGCTTATCAAAAGTTGATCAATATTAACTCCAAGTTTTTTGGCATACTCAGGATCAAGAGCATGTTCAGCATCAACAAATGCAGCAATTCCGCCTGTACGTTGAACTTCTGCAACTACATGCTGAGCAAGGGTAGTCTTACCACTACTTTCCGGACCATAAATTTCTATAATTCTGCCTCTGGGAATACCGCCTATACCTAATGCTATATCTAAAGATAATGCTCCGGTGGGTATAGCTTCAACTTGTGCGGATGCTCTGTCGCCAAGCTTCATAATTGAACCTTTACCGAAATCTTTTTCAATTTTTGAAATAGCGGCATCAAGTGCGGCTTGTTTTTCCTTGCTAATTTGAACTTCTTCAACTTGAGTATCAGTCATTTTTAATTCCTTTTTTAAACTAACCTTTATATATTGTTATTCTACCTTAAAAAGAGTTATTTTTACACAATGTAACTATTTTTTACAATATAATATCTTATTATCAAAAAATTTATTTTTTAGATTTAATACTATTGTGTTGTTAATGGGAGGAAAAATTATGAACAAAATCAGTAATATTAGTTTCGGTCAAATTATACTTTCAAAAAGAGTAAAAAAGGCAATGGCAGAAAGTCAAGAAAATTCCGAAATATTAAACGATTATAACGCAGAAAAGCCTGATTGCTATATTGATTTATATACCCCTAGAAAGAATAACCTACATTATCTGAGAGCGGTGAATTCATATAATATAACATCCGATAATATATTTGTAGAAATACCTCTTGGCAAAAGAAAGATTCCTTATATATCTGATATATTAAATATTTATAGCAAATTTAAAAAGGCAGTTGACAAACACTTTGCAGAAAATATAGAAGATACACCTTTAGAAGATCTTTCTTCCTCTTCTAAAAAGGAAGCTTAGTCCGCTTTATGTTTTTTCTTGCAAAATATAAGCTTTCTTAGGACATTATTTTCATCGCCGTGGTGGTATTTTATAGCATGTTCGGCATCGTCATGATAATCGATTAAATGCTCATGCATGGATTTTTCGAGTTTTATCAGTGCTATATTATATTCATATTGAGCGTTAATATTTTCGATAAGTGAGTTATAATAGGATTTTCTGGTTACTTCCATCGTAGTTTCAGATGCATTTCCTGCCAAATAATCATTATAATTAAGCTTAAAATTCTCTGAAGCTATATTCATTTTTTCTTCTGAAACAGGAATATTTTTATATGTCGTTTCAACACTATTTAAATTCTTCCTTACCGTATAATAGAGATTTTTTTTGAATGTATCAATTTGGGTATTAGCTAAATTCAATTGTGCTTTAGCAGCACCGACATCATATTTTTGTTTTAATGCGTTTAACGATGCATCTGCCCCTATTCCGATATTAAAATGGTTATTTCTGCTATCTAACGTCCTTACAAAATCATATCCTGCTCCGGCATTAATCTCAGGATAAAATTGTCTTTTAATACTCAGTAAGGCTTGTTCCATAGCATCACGTGTTGCAACAAGAGCATGAATATCAGGACTGTTATTGTATGCAATTTCTACCGCTTTATCATAAGAAAAATTAGGGTGTTGAAAGATAGTATCATCTTTTGAAATTTCACCTTTCTTTATATAATTTACATTTTTAAAAACGGTTTGGTGTTTTGGATTATAAGAAAATGATTGAGTTTCATAGATTGTATATTTAGGCGCATTTTGAAAATACATTGCATTATTTAATTCTTCCCATGCATTTTTCAAATTATCCTCTTTGATTAAAAGATTAGATTTTATTGTCAAAAGTTCTGTTTTTGCATTAGTTAAATCAGATTTATTTTTCTTTCCTGATTTTACAAATTTTTCAATATCATTAACAATATTTTGTTCAATTTCAAAATTTATTTTTTCCGCTTCATATTCCGCTTTTGCTTTTAAAAGCTTATAATAATGAGTTTTTATTTCAAAAACACTTGAACAAACACTGTCCTCAAATTCATATTGTGCCGCAATTTTTAAGAATTCTTCCATTCTTATATTTGCCATGGTTTTACCAAAATCCCAAATCATCTGTTTTAGATAAACTCCAACATAAGGTAATTCTCTGGAAGTTTCTTCAAAATCATCCACATTTGTATTGAATTCTCTTCTGTAGCCTGCTTGAGCGGATATTTCCGGAAAAAATATTGATTTTGCCGCATTCGCATTATTTTTAGCAATATCAACCATATAAGCATGCTCTTTTATAACTGGACTATTTTGCAATCCTATGGATATACAATCTTTTATAGAAAGAATTGCACCGTCGGTTATTGTTTTTGGTGAAGCAACATGATGGTGGGTTTCGCAACCGCAATGTTCTTGCTCATGTATTGCAAAAACAGATGAACTTACAAAAAAACATATACAAATTGCAAATAAAAGTTTATATTTCATGTATTATTCCGAATTGTAATAATTTTGTTTCCATTATAATACAAAATACATGATAATTATAAATAATAGCTGCACTCTGAATAAAACTGATTATTTTTTGTAAACTTTAGCGTGTTCCTCATTAAGAGATAACCATCTGGTGGCATTATTTGAAACATTTTTAGGTTTGTTTACAATAACGGTTCCACCATATTTGCCTCTGCTTATTTCGATAATACACTGTTTCTGTAAGCTTTGCAGTGCTTTTCTTATTGTATTTCCGCTTACGTTTAATTCTTTTGCCAAAATGTTCATAGGAGGAAGTTTATCTCCTATATTATATTTTGTTGCAATTGTATTTTTTAAGTATTCTTCAATTTTTTCATAGTTGTAGAATTTTGCATGTTGAGCCGGAGCAAAAATCATGTCCTCAAGTCTCATAGAAGCTTTGTCTTGGTTTGGCAATCTGACAATAGTTGTACCGTAACGACCTCTTTTTGCACTTAATATTCCTTCGTTTATTAAAACTTTCATTGCATCATGAACCGTTTTGATACTTACTTTTAATTCATTTGAAAGAATTTTGTGAGGAGGAAGCTTATCTCCCAATGCAAAATTTTCTTGAATATAATTTTTTAAATCTCTTTGAGTCATATCAACAAGTGTATCTGTTTCAATATTTATATCCCCTTCTTCTTTTATTTGAGGAATATTTACCAAAATCCAGTTTGCTTTATTCCCTCTGTTACCCATAGATTTAATGATATCTTTTGTGGAAAGATATTCTAAAGCAAGTCTTGTTGTGTTAGTAGCACAGCCTATTGCAACTGCCAAATCTCTGGATGACGGAAGTGGTTTTCCTACTTCGCAATTATTATCAACTATATATTTTTGAATTGCTTTTATTGCCAAATCTCTTTTTGATGTTTGCTTTCTTAAAACAGAAGTTTCATTATTTGAATCTTTTATTAATGTACCTATACGTTGTTTGCTTTCAACAAATCCTTCATCTTCTATATAACGAATAGCATTTTGTACGGTACCAAGACTTGAACCTAAGTGAGCTGCAATATCTGCTTTTTTAGGAAAAAGCATGCCCGCCTTAAATTTATTTGTTTTTAAACCTTGTTTTATCCAATTTTCAAGCCATTTTGCAATTAAAATATCTTTAGTAACTTTTGAATTCTTAAATACCGGCAATTTCTTAGGTAATAAGTTTGTCTCTACTCTTGTAAGAGATGATTTTTCAATTATTAATTTGTCTGAAATGTGCTCTAAACCATTTTTTGCTTTATTCATAAATCCTCCAATATGCCCTGATAATATCCTAAAATTATATTACCTAATTATAAAAAAATAATCAATTGAAAAAAATTGCTATTTTCTTCAAAAATAAGTTTACATTTCTCAATATTTGGACAGCGCAATGTACAGAAAATTTAATTTCAACATTGTAGTTGTCAAAATAATATGCTAATATTTGCTATTATTTTCTGCATTTTATTAACAAAATATTTTTTTACTGTTTTTATATTTATGTGAGTTCAAAATGTTGTTTTGTTCTTTTGTCAAACAATTCAACAGTTGATCATAACAATTCAAAAGGAGGTATAGCATGCAAATTATTCCTGTTCGGTTCCGACAAACAAGACTCAATAATATTATCAATAAAGTCGAAGAACAAAATAATTTCAAACAGATACAGTTTAATAATAATATATATTTTACAAAAGATAATTGTGCCGCAAGTTATTTTTTGGCATTCAATGGTGTTAACAGAAAGTATATGCCAAAAAACGATTTACAATTAAACAATATCAGAAAAAATTATAAGGAAGGAAATATTAAAATTGACTATACGAATATGGCAAGAATAAACGAAAAAGAACTCATTGAAAAATTTTTAGCAGGTGAGGATAAAAATCTTGATATAAATCGTATTCTTGGTTCAAACGGTACTACATATATAATAAAAGACGAACAAAATAATGCTGTAGTTATAAAAGCTCAGCACATAGAACAAGACGGAAGATACCCTGACATGGTTACGAGATGGAAATATCCTGATTTTGATACGGAATATGCTATGCTAAGTAAACTTCCTCCGGATATAAATTCAACAACCCTCATTGCGGATATAAACGTAAAAGGTAAGGATGCCAGACATCTCCTTGCTATTTCTTACATTGATTCAACAAGATTAATTGATACTCCTTCCAGCTTATCAAAAGAGAGCTTAAAAAATTTATATAACAGTTTCTTTGAGCTGGATAAAAAAGGCCTTTTTCATAGAGATTTAAATGCTACAAATCTGGTTGTAAAGAATAAAACAAATAGAATTTTCATAATAGATTATGGAGCAGGAAAAACTTTTGACAAAATGCATGAACTGGAAAACAAAGCTGATGAAATAGCTTATGATACAAAACAGGAAGAAAGAAAAAATTCCCCTGATATTAATAAATTAGCGGATTTGAAGCAGCAATTAAAACAAAATATAAAATACAGAAGATTTAAAGGTGTGGAACTATCTAATCTTGAAAACTTTGAGTCTTTGGGATTTTTACCTGTTCTCATGATTTTGAACAGAAAATTACCGCTTTCAGAAGGAAAAGAATATATTAATCATACAGATAAGTTATTTTTAGAACATTTACAGTTGAGTTCAGATTATCATAAAAAGAGATTGGATATATTGGATAAAAATTCCGAAGCATATAAAAACGAAAAGATATTAGCGGATGTTCTTGCAATAATTAATCCGGATATTGATTTTGAAAATGACAAAAATGCTGAATTGGTAAAAGATATAGCAACAATAGAGTTATTCAGGATAAAGATGGTTTTTGCGCATAAAGCATCAAGATTGTATACAGATAGTGATCAAACAAATTATAAAATAGCTGCTTATTGGAGTAATGAGTTTGGTGCAGATTGTGCTTTTGCAAAGCAAAATTTAAATAAATTGTCTGAAAAATATAAAGATAACAAGCTTCTATCTGATTATATAAAACTAAATACTCAAATCACGGATTTTTATCAAAAAGAGATTTATCCGTTTGTTCATAACAGGGTATCAAGCGAAGCGTTTCAGACATATACTGAGGACAAAATTAAATTTAATAATGACAGAACAATAATTGACGGAAATTGGCTTGACAGTGATCCGAATATATTTGCCCCCTCTTGTTTTATCCCAAAGGCAGTCAATGAAAGAACAAGAGGAATGTTTTATTTCTGTTAATAAATTGAATTTTAATTTTATCGGATTTATGTACAGTTGAGCTATATTTTCCTCAAAATATTTATGTTAATATATTTCTGAGGAAAAATAATGACAATTTTTGAGAAGGAAAATTTAATAACTTCAAAGGAAGAACTTAAAAAAGTTTTTTTTAACGGTTGTAAAAATTCTCAAAAAATAGGTATGGAATATGAAAAATTAGCCGTATATGATAGTAATTATACTGCAGTTGATTACTATTCTGATAAAGGTATAAAAAGTTTTTTATTAAAATTAAAAAATATTTTACACTCTGAGCCAATATATGAGGAAGAAAATATTATCGGATTAGTTGATGATATAGGGCAAATTACTCTTGAACCCGGAGCACAGGTTGAATTAAGTATTTCACCAAAAGAAAATATATTGGATTTTTATGAAATTATTGAAAAATATAATAAAATAACTGATTATATTGCACATGAAATGAATTTTTCTTTTATATACTCAGGACTACACCCTATTTCTACTTATGAAAATATAAATGTTATACCCAAAAAAAGATATAAATATATGGGTGAATATCTTCCCAAAAGAGCTTCACTTCCGTTTGTAATGATGAGAGAAACTGCAGGTATTCAAATAGCAATTGATTTTGAAAACGAAGAGGATGCAATAGAAAAATTTTCTCTCGGACTTAAATTATCACCTTTCTTAACAGGACTATTTTCAAATTCTCCCTTTAGAAACGGAAAGCTTACAAAATACAAATCTTTCAGAGCTTTAAGCTGGTTAAACACAGATAATGAGCGCTGCGGTTTGATTTCAAAACAACTTATTGAAAATCCGCAAGAATATTCTTTTAATGACTATATAGATTATTTAATAAATATTCCCATGATATTTTATAAAAATGAATTTGTCGGTTCAAAAATATTCAAGGAACAACTTTATTCAAACAATCCTCCTGATTTAAATGATTGGTATACTCAGATAAGTCTTAATTTTTCGGATGTGAGATTGAAACCAAATTATTTGGAATTAAGAAATCATGATTTGCAACGAAGTGAATATTTATATGCAATACCTGCAATATATAAAGGCATTATGTATTCAAAAGAAGCAAGAAACGAAGTAAATGAACTGTTAAAAAGATATAAATACGAAGATTATAAACTATTAGCCTCCTTGGTACCTGTTTTTGCTTCTGATATATGTTATAAAAGATTAAGAATGTTTGATGTTTTAAAAGAAATTGTTAATATATCTAAAAGAGAATTAAAAAAATATAATTTTGGAGAAGAAAGATTTTTAGAACCGATTGAACAGCTCATAAACAATAATTTAGTTCCTGCTGATATTGCTATAAAACAATCAAATAAAGGTTTCACAAATTTAATAAATTATTTGGCAAATAAGGAGTTATAAATGGAAAGTAAAAAATATACCAGATGGTATGACAAAGAAGAAGATTTGAGCATTGTTATGAAGGCTCTTGAATTTGCAGATGATGACACAAAACTTGCTGTTGCAGCAGACCTTATTCAAATGGTAATGGCAAAAAGAGATACAGAAACAGATGAATTTATAGAAGAAATTAACGAAGAATATATCCCTGTACGCAGAAGATGGTATGACAAATTTGAAACTCTTTTTTCTGCGGTAGAAATGCTCAAATATATTTCGCCGGATGAAAGAGCTGAAACATTAAAAGAAGTTATTAACTCTTTAATATATTTTAGAGATAGTAATAAATAAAATTATTTGTTATTAAATACTTTTTATACTATAATGAACTTATGGTTACAAAAACGGTAAATACAAAAAGTAAAGCAAAAAATACAAAGAGTACAGCCAAAACATCAAAGAATAATTGTGTTCCTTTTGATCCAGGCTTTGCTCCTTATGTTCTTTCCTTCATGGAAACATATGAATACCTAAATGCAGAAGTCAGAAAGTTTAAAAATATTACTCAGCGAAAAATGAAATATCGTTCTTATGAACAGCCATTATTCAGGCTATTGAATAATATTACGAGTTTCTATTTCGGAGGAATGCTTTATGGTGTATATCTAAACTGTTATTATGCAGAAAATCCTATGGAAATAGAAGGTAATACTTTTTTGGGTGAAAATGTTGAAAATCTTATAAATATTCCCGTTTTTGAAGAAGTCAGATGTGTTGAAAAGTTTCTCTCTTTCCACAATTCGAGTCCCTTCTCAACAAAGAAAACAGAACCTGAAAAAAGCTTAATAATGACTGATTATATAGAGTTTATAGAAAAGAACAAATATTTTACCAACATGAAAACTACTGCAGATATAAAAATTCCAAATGGTTTAAAATTTGTTAAAAAATATACAAAAGAAGAACTTGAAGAACTTTATCAAACTATATTAGATATTATTAAGTCAGAAAAACTTGAAGATATAACCCAAACAAAATACTTCAAACAATTTATTTCTAAAAAATAATATTATTTTATATAGTTTATACCAACACAAACTCAATAAAAAGATTTTATTCTTTTTGTTGAATTTCTTGAGGCTGAACTTCCGGTCTTAATGCAGGAATAGAAGGTTCATTTGAAGGCTGAATTTCCGGAAATTTCTTATCTTCCTGAGAAGGAACTTCTTGTTGAATTGCTTCTTGAATAGTGTTGTCAGAATTGCCGTTGTTTTCAGCATCCCCATTATTTTCACCTTCATTATTCTCTGTATTTTCATCATCTTTAACAACTTCTTCAGTAGCATCTTCTTCTGCCATACGGGTAAATTCATTCGCATTAAGCTCAACTTTCGGGAATGGGAATGTTTTCGTCGTAGAATTTTGAGTTGCTATCCTCATATAATCAGCCCAGATTTTTGCAGGCAACCCGCCTCCTGATAAGCCGTTCATGGATTTATTATCATCATTTCCTACCCAGACTCCTGTAACAATTTCGGGAGTAAATCCTACAAACCACGCATCTCTGTAATCATCAGTTGTACCTGTTTTTCCTGCTACTTCGCCTCCAATATCTGCCGCTCTTCCGGTACCTGCCTTAATTACCTGTTTCATCATTTCAACAACTTTTGCAGCTGTATCCAATGTCAAGACTCTTTTATAAGAAGGATAAGCAGAATAAATTTCTTTTCCTGTAGGGCTGACAATTCTTTCTACTGCATAGGGTTTAACAAAAATACCTCCGTTTGCTAAAACACCATAAGCATTAGTAAGTTCTATAAGTTTTACTCCGTTTGAGCCAAGAGCAATAGTAGAGTCATTTTCCAAAGGAGTAGTAATACCAAGCCTTCTAGCCATTCTTATGACCTCTTGCACACCTGCATCAACAATAATTTGAACGGCAACAACATTTGATGAAACAGCCAATGCAACAAAAGCAGGAATTTGACCTCTGTATTTATTACCGTAATTTTTAGGCTTCCAAGAACCATATTCAACCGGAGCATCCTTATAGAGCATGTTTGGCGACATACCTTGTTCTACAGCAGTTGTATAAACAATAACTTTAAAAGCCGAACCAGGAGGACGAACAGACTGAGAAACTCTGTCAAACTGGGATTTTGCGTAATCTTTTCCCCCTATATATGCAAGAATTTTTCCGGTCGTATTTTCATAAGAAAAAAGAGCAACTTGCTGTTTGTCTCCTTTCAATCCGTATGCATTCATATCAGACCAAACTTTATCCTGCGCAACTTGCTGATATTCATAATTTAATGTTGTGTAAACTTTATATCCGCCTTGGCTTATTTCATTTTCACTATAACCTAATTCCATTAACTCCCTCATTACATAATCAGAAAAGTAAGGAGCCTTGTTTTGCGAATATGAAACATAGTCTTTTCTGAGTTTTATCGGGGTTTCGATAGCTTCTTTATATTGTTCTTTTGTAATATATTTATTTGCATACATTCTCTTTATAACTTGGTTTCTTCTTGCTTCTGCTAATTTTGGATTTTGATATGGAGAATATACGGAAGGAGCTTGAGGAAGTCCGGCAATTAAAGCCGCTTCAGCTATGGTTAAATCCTTAAGCCTTTTATTAAAATAAACATCGGCAGCGGCTGCAACACCATAAGCACCTTCACCTAAATATATGTTATTCAAATACATTGTAAGAATTTCATCTTTTGATAATGTTTTTTCTATACGGTGAGCAATAATTAATTCTTTTATTTTTCTTACATAAGTTTTTTCCGAAGAAAGAAACAAATTTCTTGCAAGCTGCTGAGTGATTGTACTTGCGCCTTGCTTATTAGTACCTGCTTTTACGTTTACTATTGTAGATCTTAAAAGTGCTAATAAATCATATCCTTCATGCTTATAAAAATTTTTATCTTCGATAGAAATAATAGCATCCTTTAATATTTGCGGGATTTCATCCTCTGATACTTTTGTTATTTTATAAACCCCAAATGTCTTGATAACAACATCATCTGAAGAAATAAATTGTGTAACATAATTTGGAATAAATTTATCTAAATTCTTTATTGGTTTTAATGAACCCATATATAAATTAAAAACAATTGCACCTGAAATCACAATTGCTATAAGTGCCGCAAATAAATATTGAATTGAACCTCTTCTGTGACTTTTCATATTAAAATATCCTAATTCCCATTCTTAATTCTTACAATAATTTTAATACGATAGCAAAAAATATGCAAAAAATTAAGAAAATATTACTTATAATACAAATTCTCCAAATATATTTACCATTGCTGTCCAAAATAAAATTTTACTGTTTATAAATAAATCTAAATTTATAATTAAAACTATTTTTCATAATTTATATTATCGGAATAAGTCTAAGTTATTTTATATAAAAGTCTTTGCGAGAGTGCAGGTAGTATTTTACAACACATCCATGCACTGCATTGAATTTTCTCCATTTTAATGCACGCTACAGGCTACAATTCTTACCTTATACCCACGGTTCATTTTCCTTACCCAGAACGTAACAAATGTTGGACAAACTATCATCAGTATCATTATTTCTTAGCTTTTGTGCAAATATTTTAATCATTTCCTTATATGGATCTTTTTTTCTATAAGCTTTTGATATATCCCAAATATGATTTAAATCATATCTCATAGTAGGATATGGAACTTTATCCACAATGAATCCTTTGTCATAATTGCTACGTACCTCAAAGTAAAAATGGTCGTTTTCGTTAGTATTTTCCAGTATATACTTATAATCCTGATAAAGCTTTGACTTTTCAATGGCTTTACTAAGATAACTTTTAGGACAATTTCTTTTAACGGCTTGCCACATATTTTCTTTAAGCATTGGAGATAAAACGCCAAAATTCACATTATAATTACTATTAATACTATTTACTTGCATTATAACCTCATAACTTCTGCCCTGTATATGTATATATATAAACTTATAAAAATAAAATTTGCTACCTATACAGAATTTTTTTTACAATTAGGGGAAATATCTCTGTGTCTACTTGCTAATATTACTTATCAAATATTAATATACCCAGCCATTTAGCTTAGTAAATAATAATACTTATTTAAAAACCGATGCACTCTGTGCATCGGTTAAAAAATATTGTAATAAGATAACCTGCATTTTTGTATTGTACTATTAATAAAGGCACTCCTTTAAATGGTTGATTTTTTGGGGAAAGAATTAGAAATAATATTTAGTACATTAAAATTAATGCGCTAGCTTTCGTTTTTTTCTAGGCCTAATTGTTTTTTTGCTTGAAGCTTTAATAATATCAATACTATTAGCTTCATATATAGCAAGATTATTTTCTGTAATTCCAGAGCGTAGTTCATTTCTATATTCATCATAAACAGTAACTTTTGCTAGTTGCTTACCATTTTCTGTATAGGTATTTATATCATAAACAAGTTGTCCATTTTCATTACTATATGCATAATATTTTATATCTTCAATATCATATTGTAGATCTAAGGTTATAAGATTTTCTTTACTAAAATTATTTAGGGAATCTAAATCTTTGTCATAAAGCTGAATATATTCTGTACTACCATTTGAAAAAGTTTTGTCTAAAGTTATTTTATATTTACCTGTTTCTTTAATAAATTCATAATACATTTTTAGATCATAGTCATCTTCTTTTTTTGTAACTTTACAATAATATGGTTTTTTTTCTAATCCATTATATTTAGCTTCTAAATATAAGTTGTTATTCTCATTTCCTAATGTTTCAATTTTTGAAATCATAAAACCGGTAGAAGTATCTGCTTCAAATTTTGTGTTATATACAATTCTTTTATCCCCAATTTCAAGCACTTCATCATCATATTCAAAAGATAATTTATGATCATCTATTTTAGCAACTTTTTTAAAATTAATTTTTCTTGCTTTTAAATTATTCCTCCAAATAATAATAGACATTTCCGGATATTTTACTACCGTATTTTTAGAAATAGGATTTATTTTGTCCAATAATCTTTTATTTACGGCTAGTTTGATCTGTTCTGAAATGCTTTCACTAGAATCCCATATTTCTGTCAACCTTTCTCCGTAACCACCAATTATACAATTTACATAATCCTTAAATACTATTTCGCAGAAATTGGTTGCTAAAGTAAGTGTAGTAGAAGAATTTTGTCTTGTTATTGTATCTATCAAATAACAACTAGCTGTTCCTTGTGCAATTTCACTGAGTGTTGCTGATAATTTTACCAAATATGGATTATATTTTCCTGTAGCAATTACTTTATTTGCCCACTCAGAACAATTACTACTTATTTTACCACCAATATAAGTTAACATACCATCCTTAAAGCCATCAACAAATATTTCATATGCATCTTTAAGTCTAAATTCGTTAACATTTGTAATTTTTTTTAAAATATCAGAAGTTAGAGTTATTCCTGAGTTAGATAAAGTAGCTGCCCATATACCTCCTCCACTTATAGTAGTAAGAGCTAATTTACAAATAAGAGTAAGAACTTGTTCTCCGTGAGTTCTATTTTTCATAGCTTTCATAATCGTATCTGTATACTTACTAATTGTACTATCTCCAAATACCTCTCTTGATTTTTCTTTTAAAAGATTTCCCAACAAATCGATGTTAAAGCCAAATTTTTCACCAATTCCTTGCAAATTATTTTTTTGGAGATTATATTTTTTTAAAAGTATTTCAGAAGATGTTTCTAATAATTTTTTATTTTCTTTTATAATATTTTCAAAATCTTTTATTGTTTTTAGATATAGATTAATAATTTGTGAATGATGAGTATTGATTTTAAAATTCTGCCAATTTAGCTCTGTATACTTTGCTGTATCATTAAGGCCGTTTTCTTTAATATATGTTGCAGCCATATTATCAAGAAATTTTATTACTTCAATATCATCAGTATTTTTACCTAAAATTGTTGCTATTGCTTTTTTTAATGCATTTTCAATCCAAGTCGGCAAGTTCTTATAAGCAAAATTATAGATTGAATCTATATTTTTAATTGATAAAGTTATTAAAGCATCTTCAAGTTGAAGCTCTTGTGTAAGAGGCACAAGCATCTTTGTTAATTCATCATTTGCTTCTTTTTTTGCATTTGAATATACATTAGTAATAGATTCATAAGTAGCAACTTCTTCATATTCTCTGGCATAATCAATTAATTCAATTATTTTGTCATAATCATATTGGACTTTCTTTTTTGATTTATATTTTACTTTGTATAGATCATTTTTTTCAGTTTGATATATATCATACATTCCATTCTCTTTTTCTTGTTGGTATAAACCTTCATTAGCGAATATATCATCAGAATCAATATTGTTTATTGCAAAATTATTTAATTCTATTTTTTTTGTAGTCCTTATTATACAATATGGATCTAATCGCTCAATTTGATCTTGTGTAAGATCTTCTTCTACAATTTCTTCTTTATAAAAAATATTAGAATAAAAATTTTGAAAACCGTTAGGATTTTTTGTAATTTCGTTTTTTATTTCTGTTTGGAGTTTGCGAAGTTCATTATATATAGCATCTCCTGAAGCAATACAAGTATTTTCTGTTATATTATCTAACCAATCAAAAAATAGTTCAATTCCACCAACCTCATTATTTATTTTAGCTTCCATTTTTACTGTTTCTTCAATATTTTTGTCCATATATTCAAAGAAACCTTTTGTTTGAGAGAGATAAGTATGAGTTAGCCTTATTTGTTCTATTGCATTAGAAATATTATTTCCTATAATATTAGAATAAGCTTTATTATAATCATTTGCTGTATTTTTAAGGTTTTTATTAAATAAATCAGTAATTTTATCGATAGACATATCCTCGATTTCAGAACAGAAATCATATTGGTTCCATCTACTATTTAAACAAATATCCTTTATACTACTGAAGATATCAATTAAATCGTCTTTTGTTATTTCATCTGTAATTTTGATATATTCATCTGTAAATATGAAATAATAGAATTCAATTGCAGTTTTATCTTCATCACTATAAGTTTGTTTATTTATTATATTGTTAAATTCAGCAAGAAATGATGCCAATATAGAATCATCTGTTAAATTTTTTAATAATTGACTATTTTGTTCTAATTTTGGAATTTCTGCTGCTACTATATCAAATCGACAAGGATCTATACCTGTTAAATCTTTGTAAGCATTGATAGCCTCTTCGTATAGAGAAATGTTTTCTGCGTTGTTTATATCGAGATTTGGAACAGAACTTAGTTTATTTGTTACATTTTGTAGTCTTATTAATTTATCATAAACTTCTTGAACACTGGGGTTTTTGAAGGTTATTCCGCCGTTTTCAAGTGTAGGTTCGTAGTTATTTTCGGCTTCTTCTTCATATTCTTCGTCGATTTCTTGATTTGGAGTATTAATCAAAATATAATCCGTACATTCTTTGAGCTCTTTTTCCCCTGCTGCTTGCAATATTGTGTTAAGAATTTTACTTATCTCAAGTCCTACGAATTCTGATATAGTTTGGAAGGTAATTTCATTGGTAATTTGAGCGAAATCAACGGGGTTATTAATACTTGTTGCACTGGTGGCGGTTACTTCACCTGCTCTCTCTAAGGAAGAGGTTCCTCCAGCACCTGCGGCGGCTGCGGCAGAGAAGGTAGATGCTTCTCCGGCTCCTTCCACTCTTCCTGCTCCGGGGGTTTCTGCGGGGTCATTGACTTCTTCCGCTTTTCCGATTTTGTTAGAATAGTAGTATTTATAATCAATTACATCATCGTTGAGCTTAGTAGTTTCTGTAACATATCTCGTCTCAGTGTCGATTACGGTGGTTACGGTTTTAATGTCACCTGTATATTTATAGTTGTCATTTCTGGATTGTCTATTAAACTCAATCCAATAATAATTGTCATATCCTTCTTTTTCATAATATTTACTGACTGTTTCTAAGGGATAATCATAGTATGTTATTTCATATATTGGATCTCTTCTTGTTCCGCCTGTTTGAATTTGAATTTTGTAATTTTTGGTCGTTTCTTGAAGAACATCACCTTTTGGAGTTGTTATAGTTTCTTTGATATTAGAAAGAGTTCTTTCTGTAGCAGGTTCGGGAGTATCTGTGTTAGAATCATCAGAAGAATTATCAGTAAAGTCTTCATTTGTATTTTCAGAAGAATCGTCAGAAGTTTCTTTTGGCGGATTTTCTATAACAACTTGGTCATATTCATAATAAGTTGTTTCTGTATTTCCATCTTTATTAACGATTTTGTGAGTTATTTTGTCAAAAGTATTGTTTTCTATGTCAAAATTACCATCTTCATGTGTACTTTCTATTAAATCCCCTTTTACAGTTTTTATATCTACATATCTGTGAGGAACCTCAGCTCCACCACTATAATAATATGTCGAAGTGAAATTTCTATAATCTTCTTTAACAACATTTCCTTCTTCATTTAGATATTCTTTAACATATTTTATACGACCATCATTATATTCATATATTTCAGAAGAGAAAGTTTTATCATATTTTGCATCATAAATGTAGGTAATTGTTCTTGTATAATCTTCATTGTAATATATAGTTTCGGTAGTTTTTTGCGATCCTTCATAAGAAACAGTAGTTTCAGAACTTTTCTTTGTTTTTGTAGAATCTGTGTAAGTAATTTGTGTATATCCGCCATCAGGATTGTATGTTTTTGTTATCCATGCTTTTTCTTCTTCGGTTTTTAATTCTACATCTCCAGTATAATGGACTGTATAAGATTGTTCTATTTGGAAGGCGGAAACATCTCTGGTTGCTCTTTCATAGTCATACATAGAATATACACTACCATCATCTTCTGTATAAGATATTTCAGAAACGACTTTATCATACACTTCTTGTTTGAGGCATGATATATAAGCAGGTTCACTATATGTGCATGAATATTCATTACAATAAAGTGCTCCACCACGTAAACCATGTCTTTCATTATTCGCTGTATAGCTATGACTAATCAGACCGGACCAGCCATATATTTCTGCATCATGTTGCCAGTAGTCAAATTCTGGTTGAGTATAAGATGCAGATATAGATTTCCCATATTCTGTTCCGGTTCTCGTTAAATGATCTCCATTTTTTTGCTGAGAGCTTTCTGCCTTCAATTCTACTTTCAAAGCTCCAAGCAATTGTGACATTATATTGTCAGATGATATGCTTTCAATTTTATTTTGCAAAGTATCACCATTCAGTGCAAAATCTTTTGCAGAAAGCGTATGGAAGTAATCATAATAAAACCCATAATCTAAACTATCAGACGAATGATCTATAGAAGACATATTTTCGCTTGGAACTTTATGTTCTTCAGGTTTATAGATTTTAGAAGAATCCCAAGTGACATTGCCGAGAGCGTCTGTCACTCTGTTTGTATGTTCACAAAGAGCATAATCAACAGAATAGGAGTATGGACTGATATCACATAATCCTAATCCATTATATATTTTAGTTCCATTAGGGTTAATAACTTCGGTATAATCTTGGTAGCCATTTATAGCTAATTTTTCATTATAGTCTGGACCTGAAACATCAAACGATTTAACAGTGTTAGTTTTTTCACCTGTATCGGTATTTGTTTCTGTTGCATTAAAAGATCTGCTATATTTGAAATCCGAATCTTTGGTACCGGAAAGACTTATGTTTTCTGTTGAATGATAAGTTTCCGTACCATATTCATTATATGTATAATATTCTGTTTTATCAGTAATAGATGTAGGAAGATATTCTCCTGTCTTGTTATCATAATTTGTTCCTATATCTCTTGTGAATATTTCTGATTCTATTAATATTCCATCTTTATATGTATCTGTCCTCGTACTTATTTCACCATCAGAATATTCAACTGTATATACTTCTGTTAGTTTATTTCCTTTTTCATCATAAGTTATTTCTTTAGAAGAATCATATATAGTTCCTGCTGGATGCCAATAAGTACCTGCGTTATCATTAGTAATTGTACAGGTATAAGATGTTTTATTACCATTTTCGTCATATTTTGCTTCTTCTACCTTTGAACATGGGAGATTGTTAATATTAATACCGCAATGTATCTGTTTTAATCTATTCCCGTTTTCATCATAAATTGTTTTTGAACTAAAACCGTTTTCATAAGTTACATCTGAATTTGGAGTATCTTCGGTATAATTTTCGTTATAATATATACTTTCAATAGTTCTTGTTTCATTATTAGAAAATCTTTTAATAGTTGTTTGAGATGTAGGTATACTTGAGGAGTTGTATTTAGTTGATTTTTCTATACTGCTTCCGTCAAGATTAGGTGTGATTTGTTTGCAGCAAGTTTTATAGCCTAAATCGGGATAAGAAGTATAGGTTAATCTTGAAGAACCTCTTCCTACATAATAATTATATTGTCTGATTTCTTTTATACTACCATCCTCATTCCTGTCTGATTCAACAATAACAGTATTACCTACCTTTGAAGAAGTAACTGTCATTTCTCCATTTATAAGTTCTTCAGTATATGTTGATATACAAGCATTTGCTTGTTGTTCTTCAGGTGTAATATTTTCCATTTGCGTTTCATCAGTAAATGGGAAATAAATTGTTGTTATTGATTTTGTAACATTTTTTTCTGAATCATATTGATATTGATAAACTTCAGTCGATGTTAATACTCCATCTTTATAGTTATTTTTAGTATAAGTATTTTTTGTACCGTCAACATTAAGCCGGTAATAATAATTTTTTGTAAATATCTTATTATTGTTTTCATCTAATGTATATTCTTTTTCTGAAATTGTTTTTAATTGATTGCTTCCTGGGTTTATAGTGATCCACTCTCTTATACTGCCTGTTGTAGAACGAGTATAATTATATTTATAAGGAATATTATTTATACTTCCTGTTTCTGTTTTCTCTTTTAAAATACCATTGTCATAAAAACTATTTTTTGAAGAAAAGTATTGTTTTTCATTAGAATAAAGGTGTATTTCTGAAGAGCATAAAATTGATACTTGTTGATTTGTGGTTTCATCAAGATAGTAACCGTAACTGTTTGTTTCTGTAGAAGTTATTTTCCCCTGTATATCATATTCTTTTTTAGAAGTTAGCATATATTCGCCGTTTCTTAAAGCATATATTTCTTCTGAATAGGAACCGTTAGAGTTTATTACAGTTATAGATTTTCCGGTTACAGTATTATTGGTCGTAATTGATTTTGTTTCAGTTATTGCACCAGTTATATCATCGACTTCTATTTTGTAAAAATAATCACCGATTTTTAAAGATATATTACCTTTTTCGTCAGAATTGAAATGCAGTTTACTTTTATCTAAATTTTTATCACTTACTTGTATTTGAAAAAGACTTTTCCCGTCTTGAAGTATGGATAAATATGAAGAAGTAGAGTTATCAGAATAGGTTATTTTTTGAGAATTACCAAATTCATCGTACAATTCCGTGTAGGCTGAACATATTTTTCCGTTACTTATGTATTTATATTTTTTTTCTAGAAGCTCAGTTCCATCGTAAAACTCTGTGGTAGTTTCAGATCCGTTTTTATATATTTTTTCTTCTGTTACAATGGTTTCATTTGTAACGGAATCATATTCTGTTGTTTTTACAGCATAAGGAATATTGTTAGTACTATATACAATATCCGTATACTTTGTTACATAAGTTTCTTCTAAATCACCTGATAGTACTGCTGTATAAGAATTATACGGATATTTTTCAAGTAGTTCTTGAATTTCAGTATTACTTGCATCTTCTTTTTTCAAAGCTTTTAAAAGCTCAGTGATATCTTGCGCTTCAAAATAATCTTCGACCATAGAACCATTTTCAGCCTCTTCTACATTGTATTCTTGAACCTTGAATAAATGTCCGTTATAGGTTTCATAATAAGTTGTATTTTCGACGTTATCAGCAGAAGTATATATAGAAAACAAATTGTTATCTTTATCATAAATAGTATCTTTAATAAGCAAACCGTTGATATCATATTCATAATTATGAGTATATTCATTAATAGTTTCTGTTATAGGGGTTCCTTCAGTATGAGTACTTTGTGTTGTGTCATCACCTTGAGTATTGTTGCCAGTAATATTCTCTTTAGTTATAGCCGTTTCTTCTCTACCGCCTATAACTTTTCCTTCTTCGGCTTGAACTTCACCACCTTCGGTTTGAATTTCATTAGGGTCAATGGTTGTTGAATTTAAGAATCTTCCTTTTTCATCATAGTTTTTAATAACAGTAATACCGCTGGGATAAAACTCTTTCGTAACCATACCTGTTCTTTTCCCATCTTCATAACTTGCGGTGGTTTCTTTTGAAACAGTACCCAGCGCCTGATAATATTTAGTAACATCTTGCGATTTTTTACCGTTTGCATCATACTGTGTAACTGTATTATATTTAAGCTTTCCAGAACTGTCATAACCGCATTCAACTGTTATAACGGATTTTGTATCATTTTTACCTGTGATTTTTTTAATTTTATTTCCGGAATAAGTAATTTTGTAATTTACTTCTCCTATATTGAAAGAAGTCGGCAAACCTTTGGCATTTGTAGTTACATCAGCAAAACTGCTGTCTGATTCTATCCCTAAATAAGTGCAGATAGAGTTATTAATCTCTAACTGTTGAACAGAATCTATTGTTGTACTTGCAGCAACACGTGCTGTACTTTGCGGTTGAACAGTTTGTACCGTCGGCGCAGGCGTATCAAAAACAGGAGCATCTTCTGTTTTTTCATCTATGAATTGGTTATCAGAAGTATAATTCTTTACTGTTTGGGTTCCGTCACCGTTTATAGTTGTGATGGTTCTTCCTGTGATTTTGCCGTTTTCATCATAGTTTGTTGCTGTATATTCTGACAGCTTGGAATTTTGGTAAGTATATTGGATTATTTGAGATAACTTTTTATTCTGTTCAACAGTAACCTTATTTACATTCTGCCCTATGTATGTGATTTTGTAATTTTTACCTTCTAAAGTAAAAGAACTGAGTTTTCCGTTAGCAAGAGTTCTTGGGTTTTCGATTATATCTTTTTTATCTGCAACATTTAAT
>JAEEGL011753105.1_pt1 | contig 28134 bp, 28 predicted proteins | sample 9134231 | NCBI WGS metagenome assembly JAEEGL01 (sample SAMN16246548, study PRJNA631951) | gut metagenome | biome: gut microbiome; feature: rumen; material: fiber-attached | host: Bos | place: Iran: Karaj | collected 2018-10
ATAAATAGTGAAAATATATTGAAAAAAATATTAAGGAAAAACAATACCGATAAAAATTGTAATTAACTGCAATTACCCAAGATTTTGTAAAATATACAGTATTTATAAAATAAGCAAATAAAAAAATCAAAAACACTAAATATATATTTTTTTGTCTTTTGGAAATAAATAAATTTTTAGATATCAAAAATATCATAATTGAAACAAAACATCCTTTTATTAAAGCAGATCCGGAATTAATAAAATTTGCAGGATGAATATTAAAAAGGATAGGCAATTTAAAATTTATAAATTTAGACAAGAAAAAGCCAATATATCCTCCGCCATGTTCAGAATTAAATGACAGACAAGAAAAAAGATTTTCATTAGGAAAATAAATAGAATAATGAGCATCATCATCCCAAAAGCAACAGTTTGCTGACAAGAACGTAATTATCCAAACAATAATTACTAATATTAAAAATAAAACATAAAAATATTTTTTATTATCTGTTATATTCAATTTTTATTCCGATTTTTATATTCTTAAATTTTAACATTATATGCAAAAAAGAGAACCAAAAGGTTCTCTTTTTTGTTAACAAAATGTTTATGTTATTTTGCGGATTTTGCAGTGTCAACGATAATTGAAAATGCTTCAGGTTCGTTAACGGCTAAATCAGCTAACATTTTTCTGTTAATAGCTACTGATGATTTTTTAAGTGCATTCATGAATTTTGAATAGCTTAATCCATGTTGTCTTACGGCTGCATTAATTCTTACAATCCATAAACGACGCATATTTCTTTTTAAATTACGTCTGTCTCTGTATTGATATTTTAATTTTTTCATTACAGCAGTATTTGCAACTTTAAATATTCTGCTTCTTGCACCTTTAAAGCCTTTAGCAAGTTTTAATATTTTTTTATGTCTTTTTCTTAAGACATTACCACGTTTAATTCTCATTTTTCAAATTCCTTTCTTCTTAATCCTTAACCTGAACACTTCGCATAAGGAAGTTCTTTTAATACAAGTTTCTTATGTGTAGCAGAAACTTCTATCATAGAAGAAAGTCTTCTTTTTCTTGACTGACTTTTGTGTTGAAGTAAGTGGCCTTTACCTGCTTTTCTTCTTAAAATTTTTCCGCCGGCAGTAATTTTATACCTTTTTGCGCCGCTGCGGTGTGTCTTCATCTTTGGCATAGTTTTCTCCTTTTTTTCTTTACTTATACCAAGTGCATTATTACGTTTAATCCGCCTGCAAACAGTGCCGGCAACTTATAGCTCTAACGCACCCTTTCGGTTAAAAATGCGACATGCCTCCGCATATTCAGACCGTATATTTTTATTCTAAATCAAACATGCCTGTATGCAAGCAGTAAAAAAGAAAGTTAAAATAATTTAACTTTCTTTTTTATTAAATATTATCTTTGTATTAAAGAAATTAAGGCGCTAAAATGGTTACAACATTTCTTCCGTCCATAGAAGGTTTCTTTTCAACCGTAATTTTTTCATTTTCCAAATCAGTAAGAAATCTGTTTGCCAAATCATATGCCAAGTGGTTATGCTGCATTTCTCTGCCTCTTAACATAACAACCAGCTTTACCTTGTTTCCTTTAGCTATAAACTTTTTAATGGCGTTAATTTTGACATTATAATCATTAACATCAATCTTATAACGAACCTTTATTTCTTTGATTTCAACGGTATGCTGTTTCTTTTTTGATTCTTTAGCTCTTTTTTCAATTTCGTATTTGTATTTACCGTAATCTAAAATCTTTGCTACAGGGGGTTCTTGATTAGGAGAAACTACAATTAAGTCTAATCCTTTTTCTTCAGCCATCACAAGCGCTTTTGATGTTGCTACCACTCCGTGGTTATTCCCTTCGTCATCTATTAATCTGACCTCTTTTGATCTAATATTTCTGTTAATTAATGGCTGGTTTGTATCTTTACTAATTGTTCTATCCTCCTATTTTGTAACGAATTTATTTTAACAGATATGTTCAAACTTTGCAATCCTTAATAATAAAGAGGGGCAAAAGCAGTTTGTCCCTCTTTATTATTTTATTTATAAATTATTCTTCCAAATTTTTATAGAATTTATTATAAAACCAATTTTTCATATATTCTTTATCTTCATATTCTCGCCCTTCCGATAATAAAGGATATAATTTGTGCTGTCTGTAATTAGCTTTTCCGTCAAGAGCTTCAATTAATCCATCGCCTGTTTGCATATTATATACATTAAAATCCAAATCTTCCGTAAATAAGTGTGAAGCATATTCTTTTGCATCAATTTGACCGTCTTTGTTTATATCCATATTAGACATTATAATATCTTGTCTTTGTTTTATAATTTTATTAGACACATTTTTACTTGCCTGTGCTCTTAATTCATACATCTTCATACCTTCTATATCAGGTACTTCATCATTTAATGCAATAAGTAATTCGTCAGCATTAATATGGTCTTTATCTCCGTCATAATTAAGGAGATTTATTGAATCAAATAATTCTTCCCAAGCAGCTTTATCTTCCGGTGTTAATGAACTTACATCTACACCTACAGCTGCAAAAAATTCTTCTTTATTAAAAACACCATCTCCGTCTTTATCATATTCCGGTATTACATCTTCTGCATATGCACTTCTGTATTTGTCATATAACATCTCTGACACAGGTAACAAATCTGCATCTTCTTCAGTGTATGTGAGCATATCAATTAATTCATCTTTGTCTAAGGTTCCGTTTTTGTCTTTATCAAATAATTCAATATTTGCTTGAGCAAATTCTTTCAAATCTTTTGAATATGTTCCTGCATTAAAATCAAACATTTGAAAATCTTCAACTTTATCATTAGAATCAAATTTATCTACATTTTCGGTGTTATTTGTCCATTTATTAAATTCCTGTGCGCGTTGAGATGCTGATACAATTTCCATAAATTCCTCTCCTTAAATCCTCAATATCATTCTGTTATACTCTAATAAAGTTTTTTTTAATCAAAAAAATGACTTCTACTTCTGTTTGAGTTTTACATTTATTAACAATCGAATGCTTGATTTTTTATTTTGTTTTATATAAACTGAATTTTGTAACCGTAGACAGCGGGGGGGAGGGCATAAGAAGAATATAGTTCCGATTATGCAAATCCCTTAAAAGATAAAAATTACCCTGCCGAGGATTAACAAAAGTCAAATAAGTCAATTATTACAGGATTGGTTTAATATATTTGTTGATTGGAATTTACGGTTTCGTAAATTCTATATTTTTATATGGGATTTACGAAAAAATAGGTCGATATTACAACAAATAAGGAGCAAAAAATGTCAACAAAAGCCTTCAAACAAGAAAAAATTGAAGCAATGAAAGAAAAATTTGCAAAGGCTAAAGTTGCCGTAGTTACCGAATATAGAGGATTAACTGTAGAAGAAATTACAAATCTCCGTCGTGCTCTTCAAAAAGAAGAAGGCGATTATATGGTAACTAAGAATACCTTAGCAAAAGTTGCATCAAAAGGAACACAATATGAAGTTCTTGCAGATGCATTAAAAGGACCTGTTGCTATTGCATTCGGGTTCAAAGATGAAGTTGCTCCGGCTAAAGTTATGACTAAATTCATAAAAGATGCTAAAAAAGGTGAAATTATAGGCGCAGCTTTAGACGGCAAATTCTTAGATGCAAACGAAACAAAAAAACTTGCAACTCTTCCTTCAAAAGAAGAACTTTATGCAAAAATACTTGGCAGCATAAACTCTCCTGCATCAGGCATCGTTGGTTCAATCAATGCTGTTATGAGCGGATTGGTTAGAGCTATAGACCAAGTTGCAAAACAAAAAGCAAGCTAATTAAAACACACGTAAAACTACAAAAATAATTAAAGGAGAAATAAAATGAGCGTAGAATCTATTTTAGAATCAATTGAAAAATTAACATTAATCGAAGCAGCTGAATTAGTAAAAGCTATGGAAGAAAAATTCGGCGTATCTGCTGCTGCACCTGTTGCAGTTGCTGCTGCTGCTCCTGCAGCTGCTGCTGAAGGCGGAGCTGCTGATGAAGCTTCTGAAGTTACAGTTGTTTTAGCATCTGCAGGTGCTAACAAAATTGCAGTTCTTAAAGAAGTTAGAGCTATCACAGGTCTTGGTTTAAAAGAAGCTAAAGATTTAGTAGACGGCGCACCAAAACCAATTAAAGAAAACGTTAAGAAAGAAGAAGCTGAAGCTCTTAAGAAACAATTAGAAGCAGCTGGTGCTACAGTTGAAATCAAATAGTTTTATTTGAAAATTTAAAATACTGCCTGTTTTACAACAGGCAGTATTTTTTTATTAAAATTTTAAAATATAAAGAGATGTTAACTAAAACTATATATATGAGCAATTTTAAATTTTTATTGTTTTATTAAAAACAAGAAAAAAGGAAAAGGAAAAATTTATGTCTTTAGTTTATCCGGGTATCGATACCCCCCACATAATAAAAAAAGCTATGAACTCAAAAACCTTGGCAACTCTTGGAAGAGAAGAAGATGAATATCAGGCAAGATTAGACGGAACAAAACCGAAAATATCATATCCTAAAATAAAAACACCATTTGATAAACCCGTATATAATAAACAAACAATTCAAGAAATAAAGGAATATTGTAAAGATAAGACTCCGGATGAAATTCTTGAAGCAATGGGAATAAAAATATATTACGATAAAAACGATAATAAATATTTAAGCCACTATAGATGGCCAAATGTTGCATATTCTTTTAAAGCAGCAGACATAGATGAAGAAAAACTCTTAGAAGGTGTAAAAGGAATAATAGGTAATTGTGATTTAACAGGCTCTTATTTAAAATCTCTGGGGGAAGTTTCCACTATCGGCGGAACTTTAACAATACCTTTATATTCAAAATTAGAAGATTTAAGCGGATTAGAATCTGTTCATTATGTAGATTGCAATGCGGAAAATCCCGAAGATGTTATAGCTATATTTAAGAAGCTGCATTTCTCACCGGATAAACTAAGAAGCATTCCAAATTCATATATGACAGCTGCATTTTATCACCCTGCCGTATCTGAAGCATTAAATATAATGATGGCAGAACAAGCATACAAAGAATAATTGATTTTTACATAATAAATAACAGGACTAAGTCTATAAGCTTTTATTTATAGACTTATTTCTAATATTCATTTTTCTCTTTATATTTAAAATAAACATATAAAAGGGAGGAAAAAAAATGAAAAAAATAGGACTGCTAATATTTTCAATTATTTTAGCTTCATTGTGTGCTTTTGCGGATTGTAATCAGCCAAATGCACCTGTCAGAGAATGGTATACAATATCACCGCAAAAATCTTGCGAAAAGCCTTGTGACAACCCTTGCGAAAAGAAAATGTACACACGAGAATGCCCGAAAGATACATTTTTATGCACCGGAAAAGAAATTGATGAACTTTTTAAATGCATAGGTTTAAGCGAAACTCAAATATGCAATGCTAAAAAGCTGCAAGATAAATATGAAACTGAAGTTTTAAGCCTCAATGAAAGAATTAAATGTGAAAACAAAAATTTATCCGACTTAAAACGAAGCTGTAATAAAGGCAGTGAATACAGAAAAACAAAAAGAACAATAAAAGATTTAAAAAAAGAACGTAAAAAGATATGCAAATGCTATGAAAAACAATTTAAAGAAACTCTCTCGGATGAACAAAGACATGCATATAATAAATATACAAAATAGAAATAAAACGGTTGAAAATATTTTCAACCGTTTATTTTTTCATCCAAATAAAGGGTTTACTTTTTTAAAAACATCATTAATATATTAGTACGGCAAGCTATATATTAAAGGAGTAAGTTATGAGTTTATTAAACGGACAATCCCTAATTGCAACTGCAATGGCTGGTTTGACAGATACATATTCAACATTATTAAACGGTAACAGTAAATCAGGAAACGGATTAACCCTTGAAGATTTAAATAATATTTCAAATACAACAAGATTAAATTTGGGAACAAATGCAACATTTTTACAATATCTTACTGCAAATTTCAACACTCTTGATAAAGACGGTGACGGTGAAATTACAAGCAAAGATATGTCAAACTTAATGAATACAATGCAATCAAAAGGACTCACATATAATGAAATCCAATCATTATGTGCATCCGGCAATTGTGACAATACCCTTCTTTCAACAGTTCTGACTTATTTCAATAAAATAGATTCAAACGGTGACGGAAGAGTAACAAGCGAAGAAATAACAAAATTCAGTATTAATTGCCAACGTGATGAAGTTGAGCAAAAATATAAATCATACAGAGCATCTCAAACAAGCTTATACTATAGTGACGGAGTAGAAGATGATTTAACCAGCGTTCTGGATACTTTAAGACCAAATCTGGATTCATCTAAGTCATAAAAGTATTATATATAAAGTTTAAAGGCTTGCAAATTGCAAGCCTTTTCGTTATTTTCCTTTTTTTGCCGGTTTTTCAATAGTAACTTCCAGTACCGGCATTTCATACTCGGGTCCGTATTTATGAAGCAACACGCAAGAGCGGTGCTGTCCGTCTAATATAACATTTTCCGAATTTATTATAGGAAGATTTTTTGAATTAAATCCGTTATTGTTTATATTATCTATCAATGCCTGAAACTTATCCACATTCATATCATAACCGTTTTCTTGGTTGTTCTTTTCACAATATTTCGAATATTCTTCAGGATTTCCGTTTTGAAGAAACTTATACGGAGCTACATCTGTTAAAGACATTACCGTTCTGTGCCAATTTCTTTTTACATCCTTTAACTTTATTGTTGTAATTCTGTACGAAGAAATATTTTTTAATTCCAAATAACGATAGAAGAAATCATAGTCTATTTCAAATCTGTCATCATCAAGTAATCGCAATGCGGAATTTTGTTCTCTTTCTTTTCTTTCCTCTTCATATGTCGGATGATTAACTGCAATACCGTAAAATTCATAACCCATCGGTTCTATACCGGCACATACAATACGTTCTAAAGCGTGTGCAAGAGAGAATGTCCCTCTTTTGGTTATTTCAAAATCCTCAATAGTTATATGCAAATTTTGTATTTGTTTTAAACATTCTGCTTTTATTGCAAAACAGCTTCCGGCAATATATTTATAATTATCTTTAAGCTGTATGCCGTATTTCCCTGCAATATTTTTTGTAAATGACTGTTTATGTTTCGGGTCATTGATAATGAGATTATCGGCTGCAACAATACCTATCTTGTTATCATTCAATAATTTATCAACAACAATATGAACTGACATAGGCGCAAGCAAACCATTGAATAGATTATAAAACCAATCTTTATATTTAAATATTTGATTATAAATATATATAAACGGTCTGTTCCAACCTTTAGAATGTAATTTATAAACTATATCATACTTATCCAAATCTATAGTATTTAATATATCAATAAATGCACCTATATCATAACCTTGATTTCCATATATTTTAATCTGTACATCAGGTTTATATTCACGAACTTTATCCAGAGTTTCTTCATCATAAAAGCCGTCTACACAGGTAACTATTAAATCATAATTATAGCAGGATAAATTATCCAAATATTCCTTTATAGCTTCCCATTCATGCATATAGAATAAATGCAAACATACAAGAATTCGTGCATTTTTATTTTTCTTGTATAAATCATTACTTACTGCCATTGCAATATTTTGAAGTTTTGAAGAATATTCTTTTTTTGTTTCTTCATTTAAAAGTTTTAACTCTTCAATTTTGTTTTCCAAATTTTTAAATTGCTGTCTGATTATAAGTTTTCTGCTTTTGAATTTTATTTTTAATCCCAAAATTGTTATTACTTTATGAACATCAACATTCTCTGCCGAAAATATTTTTCTTATACGCTGAATTTGCTTTTTCTTTCTGAAAAATCCCTGAACCAGCTGATATTTTAGTAGCTGCATAATAGGGAACATTTTATTTCTAATAGGATATACAGAATACCCCTGGCTGACAACCAGTGATAAAAAGCCTCTATCCACACCATCGACATATGTTCCTCTTTTATTGTTGTTTTGTTCCAAAGAAAAATCAGATTCTACAATTGTTGAGTCTCTCAATATATTAAGGAGTTCTGCTCTTATCATAAACATAGAGCCTAAAACGAAATCTTTACTTCCCTTTTCAATATTTAATCTGCTCTTAAACTTTTTAAAATTAAATCTTTTATCATTATTAGAATATTTACTTACCGAAAGAATAAAATACTTAGAAGCTAATAATCCTATGGTTTTATCTTGTAATATTTTTAAATTATTTTTAAATCTTTGTTTTGAACCTATTAATGCATCTACAAGAAGATTTCTTTGTTCAAATCCTTTAAATATCCTTCCGTAATATATTTTTAAAGGCTTGTATTCCAGTGTATTTAATTTAATAACATAATCATAATCCGCAAGAGAAACCATTCTTATCACTTTTAAAAACGGATATGTATCATTTCCGATATTTTCAACTTTGATTACTTTTGCATCTTTTTTAAAAGATAATATTTTATTATTAATTTCTTCTCTATCATTATAAAGAGTCACATATAAATCATATTCACAGTTATTTATGTTCTTTAATCTGTCTAACATAAAATTCAACTGCTCTTCGTGATTTAAATGAAGATGTACTAATATTTTCATATTCTCTCTCAATATTATTCGTTTTATATAATCTATTTTTACACACATATATATGTGTGTAAATACTTTGAACATTCTATTAAGAGATAGAAGAAACTGAAAATAATTATTTTTCTTGTACTATTTCTTTCGGTTTTATTATTTCGGATGCACTTTGTTCTTTATTGGCAATATCATCTTTAACTTCTTTTACAGTATTTTTAACAGCAAGCTGTTTTTGAATTTCTAAATCTCTTGCTTTTTTTATAACATCAGTAAGTTCTAATTGCTGTGCAAAACCTGATATTCCGGCATTATATACAAACAATAAAATACAAAAAATAATTTTCCTCATAGTTCCTCCGTTTTTTATTTATATTGGAGTAAACTACAATATTATTAATTCTCCGACTGTATAATTCCGTAGCGTTGTTTTATATTAAATATTTTTTCAACGGAACTATCAATTTTATTTTCATCAATAAGTCCTTGTTTTACTGCAGTTTCAATATCTTGGACAAGGGTATATATTTCTTTTGTTGTATCTCTGAAAATAAACATATTAACTCCTGCATTTATAGCTTTTATAAAGGCATCAATTCGGTTCATTCCCTTTATACCGTTCATTTCCATATCATCAGTAATAATTAAACCCCCAAAACCAAGTTTTTTAATCAAAATATTATTTATTATTTTTTCCGAAACAGATGCAGGGGTACCAGAATTATCCAATGACGGATATAATACATGCGCTGCCATTATTGCGGGAATTTCGGCTTTAATTGCTTCTTCAAACGGTCTTATATGTATATCGTTTAATTCTTCTTCCGTCAAATTTATAACGGGAAGCGTCAAATGAGAATCGCTGTTTGCCGCTCCGTGACCGGGGAAATGTTTGCCGACGGTTACGATATTATATTTTTCATACTCTTTTATAACCAGTTTTCCTGCAGCTATAACTTCATCAGGATTGGATGAAAAGGCACGTTCACCGATTATAGGGTTTTCTTCATTTGTATTTACGTCAAGAACAGGTGCATAATTCATATTTATTCCATAGCTTTTTAATTCCAATGCTATTTCTTTTGTTTGGTTTTGCAAATATGAAAGTCCCATATTATATGCAAGTTTTGCACTTAAATACTTTTTCCCGTTGTGGATTTTTTCTGTTCTTTCAACTCTTCCGCCTTCTTGATCAATACTGTAGAACATAGGAATCATTGCATTATAAGCCAAATCAGAGATTAAGTCTTTAAATTGTTTTTCGGAATCTATATTATGAGTAAAGAAAATAACTCCGCCGAGTCCCGAATGCAGCATTTCAGCGAAATAATCATTAGCAGCAAAGTTTTTTCCGTTAAATCCGGTAATAAACATCTGCAATATTTTTTGCTTCAATGTTAATTCTTTAGCATTCATTTCTATCTCTTTATTTTAAATATTCTAAATTCAGAGGGTTCAAGTTTTTCTATTTCTATTGTTTTTACATTTGGTGCGGAATAATGTTCTACAAAGTCTTTTTTATCTTCTTCGTATACATATTCTGATGCGAGTTCAAAATCTCCGGGAATTTCAATTTTTTTATTTTCTACGGCGTTATTTGTTTTTATGGTATATTCCATTATTCCTTCCGTATTTTGTTTTAATATTTTCTCATTGGAAGGAAGATAATTTGCCGCAACTATAATACATTCTTTTACTGCTTCTTTAGAAATCATCCAGCTTATAAAGCCGTTTTTATTTTGAGTAATTATTTGAGCTTCTCCGTTTATAGTAAGTTCATTATTAACAGATAATCTTCTTATTGCATCAAATTTATTGTAGAAATTTTCATTATCATTTCTTATTAAAGAAACTTCCTCTTGTATAGTTGCTTCAATGCCGTCTTTAGAGAAGGACTCATCACCGTCTACGTACATTACAGGTCTTTGAGCCAATTTCCCTCCCGGTAAAAATCTGAATTTAAACCATTTAAACAAAGCTTCATCTTCATCCATCAAACCTAAATATCTGTTTACCGTTCTAAATTCGCCATCTTGGTTATTATATGTTTTTAAAATTGAAAGCAAAGAATTCTGAATTACCGTGGAATTATAGTCTTGAAGTTCCCTGTTATTATTTATGACCTCTGCAGGAATTTTCTCATAGTCGGTTTTTGTATCATTTCCCCATAGAATATCAAAATGCATTTCCTGATGATATTCCTTAAAATAAGAATTCCAAAGCCTATATTCCGCCATAGATGCGAAATACGGGACTATTTGTTTCATGACTTCGTTAATTCTGGTCAATAACATTCTCGGAGCTCTGTAACTTATAGGTTTTAAATCTTTTTCGCTCATTTCATCCACAATAAAATCGGTATGAGAAATTCTAAATCCGTCAAAATTATAGTCTTTTTGAAGCTGTTTTAAATATTCGACATAGAAATTCATAACGGGAATATTATATTCCCCGTTTTCCAAATAGACGAAATATAGAGGAGTCTGGCAATCAGATTCTGCAAATTCAGATACATCGTGCCCTTTAGAATTATAATGTTTAAATATCGGATATGCACCGCCTTCTGACATTTTTTCAAAAACCGGAATACCACTTGAACACCAAGCGCCGTCAGGAAGTGTCCATAAACCTTCATCTATTAAAGCATTTATGATTTCTCCTCTGTGTAAGATATCCTTATCATTTTTTATTTTATTCGGTTTAACCTGTTCAACATTTGAAACTATATTAGCAACTCTCTTTTGCAATTTCATTTGCTGTTCTCGTTTTGTCATATAATCAGAAAGTTCTTTTCTTTTTTCTTCAAGTTCTTCCGTAAAACGATTATAAATAGGCATAAATTCCGCAGTCAAATCAACAGAACCGCTTTTTAACGTTGTTCTGTATATATTTCTTACTATAGTTACATCATCTTCATCAAACTCTTTTGAAAGTTTAATTGCAACAAAATCAAGGGCTTTAGATATCTCATCCGTTAAGAATTTAACGTCAATCCAACGTGCAATTTCAGGGTGAGCAAGTACTGTTTTTGAAAATCTTCCGTTTTGAGGGAACACATCATAAATTACGGGATGACCTGCCAGTTGAGCAAGTGCAATAAAAAGCTGTATTTGTGATTTTCCGTCTATTCCTTTATCAAGCAATGTTTTATCGGTAAGCTTATTACTTACTTCTTCAGAACCTGCAGTCAGATATGCATTCCCAAAATCTCTGGGATGAAAAGGTATAAGATATACCGTAGTTGAAAGTATATTTTTTTCTAAATTACCTGAAGGTAATATAACAATTTGTCTTAGCCAATCAATAAATTTTGCAGGCGCGGAATCTTTTGCACCATCGCCAAGTGCGGCAAGATTTATTAATTTTATATCGTGCTGCTCTTGCTTAATCCAATCCGCATCAGTATATCCAAATCTTGCAACGGCACTGGTTTTATTATCTTTTATAATTAATTTATTTTCTTTTAAAGTATTATTAACTTCTAATTTTTTATCCAAGCAGAAAATTACTTCCGCATCTGTTAATTCTTCCAAGGCTCTTGCCTGTGAATACGGCAGATACCCGTATCTTTCTATAAGAGCAGATAACTCTTGTTTTCTTTCCGATTTAATATCTTTATCAGAGTATAAATCTTTAATTTTAGAATATTGGCTGTTGAAAATCTCGGATTTATCTGTTTCTTGTTTTTTAAAAAGAAAATCAAACATGCTATCACCCTTTACCATATGCAGAATATTACCTATATATCAAATATAGTATTATTTTCGGATTAAAGCAAGCCTATTAATCTAAAGGTTTAGATTAATTTATAAACCATTTGATTGATGTCTCAACACAAAAATATTTATAAAATGATTCAAGAGGGTAGTAATTCATCGGTGATTTATGATTCAAGGAAAAGGATTTAATATAATAAATAAAATTTTTACACTTGCGTTTGTACTTATTCTAACGGCAAGTAATTGTTATGCTGCAGAAACATCACTAGCCGGAATTGATGTTGACAGGGATAATAACGGTGAATATAAAATAACCCTTAAACTTGACGGTTCGGCTCAAGTAAAAAAATCCTTTGATGCGGATGGAGGACTAACAGTATTATTAAGTTCCACTCTGCCTTCAGAAGCTGTAGATATTGCGTATGATAATGCTTCAGGACTTAATAATGTTATTGTTCAAAAGAAAAATAAAACTAATACTATGATTTCTTTTGAAGGAGAAGATATTCAAAATGCTCAAATCTATATAAAAGAATTATCTACAGGAATGGTAAAACCTCTTGAAACTAAAAACGGAATATTAAGCAGTATTCTGTTTACAGCAGATAAGAAACTTTTATGCACATCTTTATCTGCCGTATTATTCCTTTTCTTTATAATGCTTGCTTCAAGACCGAAATCAACAAGATACACTCCCGAAAAACTCAATAATGCGGTAAAAAGAAGAAAACAAAGAACCGTAAATACATTAAGGAACAAAAATCTTGCTCAAACAGGAGATATCCCTTCTATTAATTCAGGTATTAACGGAAGTTTTTATTCGGCAAGATTATATATGACCACACCAAGCGAATTTATAGTTAATAACCAATACAAAGAAGAAAAAATCAGAAAAGCAAGTTAAAATAAATTTTTAACTTGCATAATTTTAAAATTAATATTATTATTTTAAAGGTGTGCAACAAATAAATGAGCAACAAATTATGCAGGTAATAAGAGCATCGGAATTATTCAAAGACATTGAAAGCATTGACAACAAAGAGTTTGAACAATCACACAATATCAATTTGGATTTTTCAAATATTGAATCGATTGACCTTAAAGCCATAAAAATATTGTTGGATATCCAAAAAGTGGCACTATTAAACAATAAAACTCTTTCCGTAAGTAATGTTAATCAAAACGTAGGGCAAATGCTTGATGTCACAGGGCTAAATAAAACTTTTGCAAATTTAGCCACAAATCCGATTACAAGGAAGTAGCCATAAATGCAAATTCAATTCTATATAGTGGCAACCCCCATCGGAAACTTGGGTGACATTTCATACAGAGCCGTTGACGTATTAAAACAGGTTGATTATATCGCGTGTGAAGACACTCGCGTTACAAGAATACTTGCAGAAAAATACGGATTTAAAGCAAAATTATTTGACTGCCATAAATTCAACGAAAAAGAACGAAGCGAAAAAATAATATCATTAATAGATGAAGGTTCATCAGTAGCACTTGTATCAGATGCAGGAACACCCGGAATTTCAGACCCGGGAAGTGTTCTTATAAAAGAATTGTATAAAAGAAACATTAAAATAACATCCGTTCCGGGAGCCTGTGCTGTTGCAACTTTCTTAAGTCTCATTCCCAGAGATACTGAGGAGTTTGCATTCATAGGCTTTATCCCTCGGACGAAAAAACAGCAATCTGACATCCTGAATAAATACAGACATACAAACTGCGTATTTTATGATTCACCAAATAGACTTATGGAAACCTTGAAAAATATCAAAGAAATATTTGGAAATGATACTAAAATTGCCGTAGCAAGAGAACTCACAAAAGTTTTTGAAGAAGTAAAAATGGATTCTGTTGAAAAAATTATTGATTACTATGAAAATAATCCGCTAAAAGGAGAGATTGTTGCTATGATTTTTGCTGACAACAAAAATTGTACAAGGGACAGTGAACTTATTCAAAAAATTAATATTTTAAAAGAACAGGGCTTTTCCCAAAAAGATATTTCTAAAATACTCTCAAGTTTGTATGGTGAAAATAAAAATAAAATTTATAAACTTGCCATGAATTAAATAGCAATTTAATTCTTTATGGTTTTTATTATTATTGTTACAAGGAGAGAGCATGTATATAAATAGGATATTTCCGAATGCAAATTTCGGAAGAGCTTTTACGACTGCAGAAAAAAAACAGTATAAAGAAATAATTAACCGTGCCAAAAAAGAACTTAATATTCAGGATACTACGGCAATAATTTTTGATTTTAATGTTCCTTCAGAAAAAGGTTTTAATACCGGTATAGGTACAACCTTTTCAGATTCTGCCTATAAATTAGGAGAATTTTTAAAAACTATTGCAGGTATTAATTCTATACAGCTACAACCTCAGGGTAAAGTTTCAGCAGCAAACACATCTCCATATTCAGGTACAAACTATGCATTCGGAGAACATATAATAGACCTAAAAAAATTAACTTCTCCTAAATATGCTTCTCTTTTAACAACAGACGATATAAAAGCAATTGATGAAAATTACCCTGCAAATAAAGAACAAAGAGAATTTAAGACAGATTATGAATATGTTTTAGGGCCGGAAAACGGCATCCAGAATAAACTTTTAAACAAAGCATTCTCCGTCTTTACGGCAAATGTTGAAGCAAAAGAAGATAAAGCAGTTAAATTAAATAAAGAATTTACTGATTTTAAGACTAAAAATGCCGATTGGCTTGAAAAATATGCATTATATACAATACTTTCAGCAGAATACGGAACTAATGATTTCAGAAAATGGAATGAGCTCGATAAAAATCTTTATTCTAAAAAGAAAACCTCAGAAAGACAAAGAGAACAAAGAATTGCGAAAATAATTGAAAATCATAAAACAGAAATAGGATTTGAAAACTTTAAGCAATTTATAGCTGATAAACAGCAAAAAGAGAGCAAAAAAACATTTAATTCCAATGATATCAAGCTATACGGCGACTGTCTTATAGGCTTCTCTCAAAGCGAAATGTGGGGAGATATTGATTGTTTTCAAGAAAATTTATACTATGGAGGCCCTGACCCGAATTGTCCCGAAACAAATAATATTCAAACTTGGGGACTGCCTGCCGTAGATTACACAACTCTTGGAAAATGCGACGAAACTGGCGATATTTCCAAATTAGGAGAAGCCGGAAAACTTTTATACAATAAATATTCCGCATTTTTCAAAAGATATGACGGAATAAGGGTAGATGCCGCTTGGCAATTTGCAACACCGTTTATTTATCAGGCTGTAGACGGAAATTATGAAGAAGTAAAACAGCCGGAAATAAACTACACGATATTCAATATTATGAAAGCAGCCGCTAAAAATGCTTCAAATAAAGAAAGACCAATTGACAATAATGCAATTATGCTTGAACTTGTAGGACTCTCAGCAGGTAAAAGCCGTGAAATGACCTTAAATAAATATCCTCATTTATATACTACAGCTTATGCCGAATACGATGAATGTCCGGCAAAATTCTTGGAAAAGGGATACAAACAGGGCAATTTCTATGCCGGAGTAGGCTGCCATGATAACGATTCATTAATCAAGATGGCAAAAGATACAACAAAAAGGGAAATGCATACTGACGGTATTAAACAAAATTATCATTTTAATTTTAATAATTTAGCTTATAATGCACCTGAATATTTAGCTCAAACTCAGGATGAAAAAACGGAAGAAGATTTCAGAAATGCAAAATTTGCAGAAATATTCACTTCGTTTAAACAATTTTTTACTCTGCCCGATATGTTTGGAATGGAGCAGAGAATTAATATTTCGGGGAAATCAGACAAAAATAACTGGAGTGTAAGAATACCTTCGAATTATGAAGAATTCTACTATAAAAATTTAGCAAAAGGCAGAGGATTAAATCTTCCGAAAGTTCTTGCAAATGCAATGAAAATGAGAGGTATTACAAACAACAACTTAATCGAAAAATGCAATAAAGCTGCTGAGATATTGCGTTCGGATGGTCCGATGACAGAAAAAGATGCGAATACGGCAAAAGCACAAGGTTTGCTTAAAGATACATTGGCATAATTACATTATTTTTTACATAAATAGAAATTTTTAAAATATATAAAAACTGTTTTTGTTTTTATTTGATATTTAAAGTATTATATAAGATATGAAAATAAGAACTTGTAACAACTTAAATAAATCAATTTGTTTTAATTATAAAGGGCTGGGCATTACATACTGCACGCTCACAAACGCAACTAACGGACTTGGATGGACAAAAATCCCTCAAGAAGTTTTTGACGGAAATAAAATTGATTGGAATAAATATTTTGAAAAAAGAGCAGAAGCCATAGAAAGCATAAAAAACGGAACAGAGTGTAATGAATGCAAAAACTGCCAGCAAATAGTGGAGGATGAATTTGAAGACGACGGGAAAATCCACTATATTTTACTTTCGCCTTGGCAAATATGCCAATCAAACTGCATATATTGTTTAGGACACGCAGAACCGATTCAAAAAGATGCACCGAATTACGAAGAATATTATAAAGAATATGAAGAGCCATATGATATGCTCGGCATAATAAAAGATATGGTTCAAAATGATATTCTTGCAAAAGATGCGGAAATTGATTTTGCAGGCGGAGAACCCACATATTATCCGTATTTTAATGATATTGTTGATTATCTTATAGATAACGATTATACAAATATTATTATTCATACAAACAATATTTATTACTGTAATGCAATAGAAAAAGGTATCAAAGCAAATGCCGTAAGTCTTATGATTTCTATAGATGCCGGCTCAAAAAAATGCCACGAAAAAGTAAAAGGCGTAAAATCATTTGACAGTGTCTGGAAAAATTTCCACAGATATTCTAAAGCAAGAGGCAATAACTATAATAAAAGGCTTTGTACAAAATATGTTATTGTTCCGGATGTTAATGATACGGAGCAGGAATTAAACGAATTTATTCATCAATCAATAAAACACGGAGCAACTCAAATAGCAATAAATGTATATAACCAGTTATTAAACGAAATGAACTATGATGAACAATTAATGAAGCATCTTGTAAAAATAACCGATTCAGCCATAGAAACGGCAAAGAAACATAATATGCCATACACACTGTTTCCAAATATAGAATATGTGTATACAAAACTCGGTTTAAAATTACCATACTAAAAGAACCCGTTAAATAACGGGTTCTTTTTTAAGTTTTAAGCAATCGGGGGTTGATTACATCATACCGCCCATACCACCCATACCGCCCATATCAGGCATTGCAGGTGCAGCTTTCTTTTCCGGAACTTCTACAACTGCAGCTTCTGTTGTTAAAATCATGCCTGCAACAGATACGGCATTTTGAAGTGCGCTTCTTGTAACTTTAGCAGGGTCAACAATACCTGACTTAATCATATCTACATATTGATTTGTCATAGCATCGTAGCCTTCGTTTGTAGGAAGTTTTTTAACTGTTTCTACAACAACTTCGCCTTTTACACCTGCATTATCAGCAATTTGTTTCAAAGGAATATATAATGCATCAAGTAAAATTCTGAAACCGACTTTTTCATCGTCCGTTGTATAAGTAACAGTATTAATAGCCTTTTCCAAATCCTGCATTACTCTTATTAAAGCAACACCGCCGCCCGGAACTATACCTTCTTCTTTTGCAGCTCTTGTTGCATTTAAAGCATCTTCAATTCTTAATTTTCTTTCTTTCAATTCAACTTCTGATGCAGCACCAACTTCAATAACTGCAACACCGCCTGAAAGTTTAGCTAATCTTTCTTGAAGTTTTTCTTTATCGTATTCGGAATCGGATGTTTCAATTTGACGTTTAATCAATTTAACTCTGTCTTCGATTTGACGTTTTGTTTCATCACCTACAACGATTGTTGTGTCGTCTTTTGTAACCGTTACACGTTTTGCTTGACCTAACATTTGTACTGTTACGTTTTCAAGTTTAATACCGAGTTCTTCGGTAAATAATTGACCGCCTGTTAAAATAGCTATATCTTCTAACATAGCTTTTCTTCTGTCACCGAAGCCGGGAGCTTTAACAGCAACTGCTCTTAATACTTTTCTCATAGTATTAACAACTAAAGTAGCCAATGCTTCACCTTCAACATCTTCTGCAATTATTAATAAAGAACGTCCGTCTCTTGCAACTTGTTCCAAGATTGGAACCAAATCAGCAATAATATTAATTTTCTTGTTTACACATAAAACATATGCATCTTCAAGAACTGCTTCCATTCTTTCAGGGTCTGTTACGAAGTATGGTGAAATATAACCTTTATCAAACTGCATACCTTCAACAACTTTTAGGTTTGTACCTGTTGATTTTGATTCTTCAACAGTAATAACACCATCGTGTCCTACTTTTTCCATAGCTTCTGCAACAAGTTTACCGATTTCATCATTATTACCTGCTGAAATAGATGCTACCTGAGCAAGTTTTTCTTGTGAATCTACCGGCTGAGACATTTTCTTAATTGTTTCAAGTGCGATATTAACAGCTTTATCCATACCGCGTTTCATACACATCGGATTAGCACCTGCCGTTAAGTTTCTGACACCTTCTCTTACTATAGCTTGAGCTAAAACAGAAGCTGTTGTTGTACCGTCACCTGCAACGTCATTTGTTTTAGAAGATACTTCTTTTAATAATTGAGCTCCTGAATTTTCAAGAGGATCTTCAAGTTCAATTTCTTTTGCAATAGTTACACCGTCATTAACAATTTGAGGTGCACCAAATTTCTTTTCTAATATAACATTACGGCCTTTTGGTCCTAATGTAACTTTAACTGCATCTGCAACCGCATCAATACCTTTTAAAAGACCTTTGCGGGCATCTTCATCATAAATTATTCTTTTAGCCATTTTTACTGTCTCCCTGAAATCTATTATTCAATTACGCCTAAGACATCAGATACTGATAAAATCTTTAATGTTTCATCGCCGACTTTTACATCAGTACCGGCATATTTAGCAAATAAAACAACTTCACCTACTTTTACATCCATAGGTTCACGTTCTGATTTTTCATTTAATTTGCCTTCGCCTACAGCGATAACTTTACCTTTTTGTGATTTTTCTTTTGCACTGTCAGGTATAAAAATTCCGCCGGATGTTTGTTCGGCATCTTCAATAACTTTAATAACAATTTTGTCACCTAATGGTCTTATTGTCATATAAATTCCCTCCTTATATCTACCTATTATCTATACTATATTTATACCTTTATTTTTGAGTTTTTCTTAAAATATTAATGAAAAATTAATTATTGCCAAAAAGCCAATCAATACATAATTCCTTAAATTTATCAGGATTTTGTCTGAATAAATCTTCGGCATGGCAGCAATTTTCAAAAAGCACATATTTCTTTTCGCATTCTGCTTTATCGTATAGTAATTTAGTATGCCAGTAATAAACCGTGGGGTCTTTTTCACCTGCAAGGAATAAAGTAGGACATTTTATTTTATTAATAATGTCTAAAGGTTTTGTTTTCTTTAAATTGACTAATCCGGGGCGAATGGAGAGCCATCTTTTAGGCTCAAATTTTTGAAAAGTAGGAATCCATGCTTCTTTTTTCCAAAAATGATTTTCTATTGTTTTAAAATCACTCGGAGCACTTACCGCAACTATTTTATCTATATAATCAATTTTTGAAGCAGCTATCAAACTTAATGCAGCACCTAATGAAAACCCTGCCAAAAAGATTTTTTTATATTTCTTATGAGCATATGAAAGCACAGTTAAAATATCAAGTATTTCTCTGCTTGTAAAAGTATAAAAACCGCTGCTTTTGCCATGTCCTCTAAAATCCATAGACAATACATTTGAATATTCAGATAAAAACTCGGCTATATCAAGAAAACTTTTACTGTCTTTTGTCATAAACCAACCGGGTGCTATTATTACAACACTGTCAAATCCGTTTTCGTATTCATTTACGGCAATCTGCGTTTTATCTTTTGTTAAAAGTTTTATTTCTTTCATTGTCTTTTTTAACCTTTACATTAAATATTTATCATAAAAACATTCAAATAACATTACAAAATGTTAACAAAGTAATCTTTATATTAAAGTTTTTAAAAATAATGCCGACTATAAAATTGTCAGAGATAAACAGGTAAGAAAAATGAACAAAAGAATTATAATACCGACAAGTAACATATCAGATGGCGTTGAATTTTTCTTAAGAGGTGCGAAAAAACGCAGATCAATGGCAATTGCAAGCGTCAGACAGGTAAATGCGAATATAGGAGTAAACTTAAGGCTCGTATCAGCCAAATAGTTTACAAGAGAGATATAAAGCCGCCTAAATAAGGCGGCTTTTCGTATGTTTATTTTTTCTTTTTATCCTTTTCTTTTTCGGGATTTTCTTCTTCCTCTTTGGGAGGTTCATTCATTATAATAAGAATTTCGTTTTTCCCCGCCATTTTAAGGTTATTTCTTGCTATAGATTCTAATGTAGCTTCGGAATTGAAGTTCTCTAATTCAGACTTTAATTGTTTATTTCTGTCCAATTCTTCATTTCTTTTACTTTCAAGCCCTTTTACTTTAGAAACAAAATTTATATTTTTATTAATATTATTAAACGCACTTACGGCAAGCTCTATAATACAAATAATCAACACAAAAGTAAGCCAAGAAAAACGTCTTTTCTTTTTTTCTTTTTGCTCTGCATTTTTATTTTGTACTTCGTTTCTGTTCATATTATAAATTATATCCTATTTCAAAAGGTTTTCAATTACATTATATTATCCAGACCGTATACAAAAGTATTATTATTATTAACATACCTTAGTGCCATTAATACACCGTCCATATAACATGTTCTGTTCATGGAATGATGTTCCATTTTAAATATTTGTCCCGAGGCACCAAATATAACCTCTTGAGATGCTATGTATCCCGGCATCCTGACAGAGTGAATATGTATATTCGCTTCCGATGTTCCTCCGCGCGAGCCTTGAATTAATTCTGTTTCAGGACAATTTCCGAATGTAAAATCAGGGTTTTCTTGTGCCATTAATTGTGCCGTTTTAATTGCAGTACCTGATGGCGCATCTTTTTTCTGATTGTGATGAAGTTCTATAATCTCCGCATTTTTAAAGTATTTTGAAGCCTGTTTTGAAAACATCATTAATAAAACAGCACCTGTTGAAAAATTAGGAGCGATAAAACATCCTGTATTATATTCTTTTGATAATGCTTCAATGCTCTTCAATTGTTCATTTTTTAACCCTGTTGTACCTATAACAGACTTTGTTTTATTTTTTATATAAGTACAAACGTGTTCATAAATACCGTTGGGCTGCGTAAAATCAATAACTACATCAGGTTTTTTAGATAAAATTGCCTTTTCTAAATCTGCTTCAACCAAAACACCTGTTTCTTTTCCGCATGCGGCAACTCCCGCATCTGTTCCCACACCTGCAATATCTACCGCCATTACAAGTTCTGTATCTTCGCTGTTAATTATTGCATTTACAACTTCTCTGCCCATTTTTCCGAGGGCGCCAACTACACCAGCTTTTATCATATTATATTCTCCTGTTCCTTTTATCGTAACTTTAAAATATTTTTTTATCCATAGATTTTTAATAAAAATTTGTAATTTATTTCAACCTTGATAAAACAATGTTTACTTTGTATCATTAAGCTATGGCAAATCAAAAAGTAAGATTGAATAAATATATAGCTTCAACAGGATTTTGTTCGCGCCGCAAGGCAGATGAATATATTGAAGCAGGGAAAGTAACGGTTAACGGAGAAATCATTACCGAATTAGGTTACATAGTTTCCGTTAAAGACAGAGTAATGATTGATAAAAAAATCATTAAGCCTGAACCGTTTGTATACATTCGTTATTACAAACCTGCAGGTTATATAACCACAATGGATGACGAAAAAGGAAGAAAAACAATCTATGACCTTCTGCCTGAAGAAGTTCAAAACTTAAAACCCGTAGGAAGATTGGATAAAGATTCAACGGGATTATTAATTCTTACTAATGACGGAGATTTTATTAATGATTTAACCCATCCGTCCGTAAAAGTTCCCAAAGTATACAGAGTAACCGCTCAAGGCAAATTAAATTTGAATGACCTTGAAGTTATGGAAAAAGGTATTGAAATTGAAAAAGGACAAATTGCCTATGCTCTGGCACGTATAATCGAGTTTGAAGGCAAAAATACCGTATTGGAAATGGTGCTTCATCAAGGGTTAAACCGTCAAATAAGAAAAATGCTGGATTGTTTGGGACATCCCGTAATTTCATTAAAAAGATTAAGCATGGGTCCTGTTGATTTACAAGGATTAAAACGCGGACAGTTCAAATATATTAAGCCAAAACAGGTAAATGAAATAAGAGCATACTTAAAAAAATTAATTAAAAATGCCTCAAAATAATATGTTTTTGATAAAATATCTCTGTAAGGAATGAAATATGTTATTGGAATTTTTATACGCTAAAATACACAGAGCAACCGTAACCGACGCTAATTTAAACTATGTCGGTTCAATAACTGTTGATAAAAATATTTTAGATAAGGCGAATTTATCCGAAGGTCAAAAAGTAGATATTTTAAACATTAATAACGGCGAAAGATTTCAAACATACATTATCGCAGGGAAAGCAGGCAGCAAAGATATTTGTTTGAACGGTGCGGCAGCACGTAAAGCTCAAATAGGAGATAAAATTATAATATGTGCATATGCACAAATGACACCCGAAGAAGCAAAAACATTTAAACCGACAATTGTTCAAATAGACGAAAATAATAATATTGTTTAAATTAAAGGTTATTTTGACAAAAAAGTCTGAACTTTTGTATTCATTGATTCTTCTTTAATTTTCCAGTTTCCGTAATTGTCTTTCCCTATTATAAAATGAGCGGGAACTTTATAATCACTGGTTGACGGCATTCTTAGCGCCGCAATCTTGTAGTCATTGCCTATAGGTAATATTTTTATATTTGAATATCTGTTTTTATATTTTCTGAGCTTCATTAATTTTGTAGATTTTTTTACTTCACTTTTGTATCTTTCAAAAGGAATATTCACGCTTTCAAAAGTTCCGTCAGGCTTTTCAACCACTCTTATTATTTTTGCATTACTGCTGTAAAAATTAAAGAAATTATTATCATAGTTATTTGCAGCATCTACATACCTGTTAAAAAAATTTTGAACATCATCCATCTCAGCTGCATAACAAACAACTCCGTATAACATAACCAAAAGAAATATCAAAAAAACTTTTTTCATATGTCCTCCAATAAAAAAATAGCAGCTCCTTATGGAACTGCTATTATTTTTTATTGAATTATCATTTTATTCAATTGTATAGTCGTTTAATTCCGGTGAACCAAACATTCCTTCAATTTCTTCCAAAATAGCTGAAGGTTTTCTTGCAGTATTCTTTTCTGCTGCACGTTTTTGAGCTTCTCTGTCTTTTTCTTCGGAAGCATTTGTTAAGTGATAGAAACCTGTACCTGCCGGTATTAATCTACCGATAATTACGTTTTCTTTTAAACCTCTTAACAAATCACGTTTACCTTCAACTGCAGCTTCGGTAAGAATTCTTGTTGTTTCTTGGAATGATGCTGCAGAAATAAAGCTTTCTGTGTTCAAACTTGCTTTTGTGATACCAAGAAGAACAGCTTCATATGTAGCTTCTTGTCCGCCTGCTGCTTTAACTGCATCATTTTCTTGTTTTACTTCTTTATATTCTAAGAATTCACCGGGAAGAAGTTTTGTATCGCCTGATTCAAGAATTTTAACTTTCTTTGTCATTTGTCTTACAATTACTTCTACGTGTTTATCCGCAATTTCTACACCCTGAGAACGATATACTCTTTGTACTTCGTCTACAAGGTATTGTTGAGCTGCTTCAACACCATTTAATCTTATTACATCGTGAGGATTTAAAGGTCCGCCTGTTAACGGTTGACCGACTGCTATATCCTGACCGTTTGCAACAATAATGTTAGAATCAATTGCATATTTTACTTCTTGTCTGCCTGCTTCACCGTTTAAGAACAAACGAGGAACATCATCTTCAACTTCAATTTCCGCTTTACCTGCATATTCTGCAACTACTGCGGAATCTTTCGGTTTTCTTGCTTCAAGAAGTTCTTCAACACGAGGTAAACCTTGAACGATATCACCTGTTTTCTGTCTTTCAAATACCAATGTAGCAATCATATCACCACGGTTTACAAGTGAACCGTTAGCAACCTGTAACATCGTTCCGGGGCTGATTAAGTATGGACGACCAACTCTTAATGTAATTGAATTCTTGTCAGCAGCTACTACCAAACCTGAAATTTCAGATTTTTCGCCGCTTTCAGAAATTACATTATCCATTTTTACCAAAGCACCTTTTTTAACAACAGGTTTAGACTTCAAGCTTACCTTAGTTTCAGCACTGTCAGAAACCAAAAGTAATCTTCTTAAATCCTGATTGCTTTCTTTTATGCTTGCAACAGCATCATTTATTGCAAGAACTTGTGTTTTAGCAACCGGTGTCTTCGGTTCTATTACTTGACCGTCTTTTACAAGAAGTTCTGTTTGAAGAGAAGCTGCCATCTTTGAAGCACCTTCGAGTTCTCTTCTTACAATAATATTTTCAAGAACTACAATCTTCAAATTATTGTTTTCGTCTAATTCAAGCTGACCTTTTAAGTGGCTTAAATAATTATCCATTTGAAGAACCAAACTTGTTCTTGTTAATACACCACCATCAAGATTTCTTACTCTTGAACCGTCTTTATACTGTAACTGTGTTACAGGAACTAAATCAATAGCTTCATCTGTTGAATTAAATTTAATAGATACGTCTTTTGTATCAATATTAAATCTTTGAACAGGTCTTACCAAGATTTGGATAGGCTGGTTAGAAATAGTTTTTTCATCTAAAGCAACAACACCTAAATCTTCTTCTAAGTCATCCATTTCAAGGTTATCTTTTTCATTGTCCATAATAGTAACAATAGAATCAGCTTTAACCTTAATTTTTGGAGCAATTTCAGTACCTGCTTTTACAACTTCGCCTTCATCAACTTTTAATTCGCTGATTCCGCTTAAGTTGTATATTTCTCCCGGTCTGATTACCACTTCGTGAATCATATCGTTGAATTCTTTAATTTCAACAATACCGTCAATATGAGCATATAAATCTTTAATAACCTCTGTACCGGCAGTAACAAATGTTCCTGATTCTACCATCTTTAATGCTGAATCTTTATTTACTTGGTGAATTTCATCAGGAATAAATATTACTTCACCCGGTTTTGTAATGATTTGATTTTCATCAACTTCAATACCGTTATATCTGATTTCACCGCTTGAAGGAACCGTATATTCTTCATCTATTAATTCGGCAATAATCATACCGCTTTCAACTTCTGTATCAACAGGAGCTTTAACGATATATTTTTCACCTGATTTCTTAACTGTCCAGATTTGTTCTTTCTTTGTTTGTTCAAATGTTGCATTTGCTGCTGATATAGAAGCAATAACTATTGTTAACTCTTTACCTTGAACAATTTTCTTGATTTTCTTTCCGTCAAATTTAACATCTTCAACAACCAAGTCTGTTCCAAGTCTTACTTCACCGCCGTGTTCTGAAATTACGTTCATTTCAGCAAGTTTTTCGCCTTCTTTTACAGCTTGACCGTCTTTAACAAGTATTTTAGAACCGCCGGGTAAATTATAAACGTCGCCGCCTAATACCCAAACAATACCGTTCTTACTTGCTGTTCTTGAAATATTACCTTGTCTGTCTTTCTTTTCATCAGCTACGAAATCTTCAAATACAATTTCACCTGATAAATCAGAAGTAATATCTTTTGTAGCCTTTTCTGTTAAACGGCTTCCGTCTCCGCCTGATTGCGGTTCATATATAGCAATTTTGTCGCCTGTTTTAACTTCTTGACCTTGATTGAAGTATAAAATAGCACCTGACGGAATGTGATATTTTTTGGTCTTAGAACCGGATTTTATTTCCATATCAGATTCTTGAATTGTAATAGCAACATTATCACCGTGTCTTGTTCTTAAGTCTCTTGTTAATATTTTAGAAGAAACCTTACCGTCAGCTTCAGCAATGATTTCTTTCATTGCACCTGCACCTTTGAATACACCGCCGGTGTGGAAGGTTCTCATTGTCAACTGAGTTCCGGGTTCACCGATTGATTGTGCAGCTATAATACCGATTGCTTCGCCGACATCAACTAATTTTTGAGTAGTCATTGCCCAGCCATAGCATTTTTGGCATATACCATATTCGAGTTCACAAGTTAACGGAGAACGTACTAACACTTTATGTAAATCTAATTGTTTTACTTTTCTTATATCATTTCTGTCAATTGTAGTATTTGCAGGAATGACAACATTTCCGTCTTTATCTTTAATATCTTCTGCGATTGTTCTTCCTAATAATCTTTCTGTTAAAGGTGCAACAATTTTTTCACCGTCTGAAATATCAGTCATCATGATACCGCGATGAGTTCCGCAATCATGATCACGAATAATAACATCCTGTGCAACGTCAACAAGACGTCTTGTTAAGTATCCTGAGTCAGCTGTTTTTAAAGCTGTATCTACAAGACCTTTTCTTGCACCGTATGATGAAATAATATATTCGGTAACCGAAAGACCTTCTTTAAAGTTTGATTTAATAGGTAAGTCGATAATCTGACCTTGTGCGTCTGCCATCAAACCTCTCATACCTACTAACTGAGAAACCTGAGATAAGTTACCTCTAGCTCCGGAGAATGCCATCATATATACCGGATTTAATCTGTCAAAATTTTCAACTACTTTTGCTGTTAATTTTGAAGTTGTTTCAGACCAAGTGTCGATAACTTTCGTATATCTTTCTACCTCAGTTATATCACCTTTAAGATATCTGTGAGTAGATTTTTCAATTTCTCTTTCTGCTTCTTGCAACAATTCCTTTTTATCAGCGGGAACTGAAAGGTCTGCAATTGAAATTGTAGTACCTGACTTTGTTGCATATCTGTATCCCAAGTTTTTAAGATTATCTGCCAATGCTGCAGTCTTTGCACCGCCATATTCAAGATAAACTTGGTTAAGCAATTTGTTAATCGATTTTTTATTCACCTGTTCATTGATGAAATCAAACGATTTTTTTGCATTTTTATGTACCATTGTTTCCATGTTATTTTCACCTTTTTTTGTTAATCAAAATACTGTCAGAATTCAAACTTATTATGCTAAGATTGAATTTCTTACGGTTTCATTAAATATAATTCTTCCGACCGTAGTTTCAATTCTTTCGCCGTGTTCATCACGAACTATAATTCTATCGTGTAATTTTATTACACCTGTTTCGTGAGCAGCGATTGCATCTTCAAAACTATAGAAGTATTTACGGTTCTGGTCATCACTGTTATCATCCATAAGTGTCAGGTAATACATACCTAAAACCATATCCTGTGAAGCACCGATAATAGGTTTACCTGTAGCAGGAGCTAAGATATTATTAGTTGCTAACATTAACATTCTAGCTTCTGTTTGAGCTTCAATTGATAACGGAACGTGAACAGCCATCTGGTCACCGTCGAAGTCTGCGTTGAATGCTGTACATACTAACGGGTGAAGCTGAATTGCACGACCTTCAACCAATACCGGTTCAAAAGCCTGAATACCAAGTCTGTGAAGTGTAGGAGCACGGTTCAATAATACCGGATGTCCGTCAATTACTTCTTCCAAT
>JAEEGL016851773.1_pt1 | contig 28134 bp, 29 predicted proteins | sample 9134231 | NCBI WGS metagenome assembly JAEEGL01 (sample SAMN16246548, study PRJNA631951) | gut metagenome | biome: gut microbiome; feature: rumen; material: fiber-attached | host: Bos | place: Iran: Karaj | collected 2018-10
TAATCGATATCTGGGTTGCCAATTGGACCCTTTATGACTTCTGTTTTGGTTATGTTATATTTTTCAATACCAGTATCATCATATTTTGTAACTTCTCTGGTATCATATATGTCTTTGGGGTATGGTGAATTTGGAGAATCTTCAGAAACTAGACCATAATCAATATCTGGATTTTCTGGTGACCATGGTTTTGGTGAACCAGGGGACCCTTGATTAACATAGCCATAATCTTCTATTGGGAATCTGTATTCTTTATGCCAAATTGCGCCCTGTTGTTATGGCAAATAAAAGTCAACATATTCTCTTTCAATGTTTTGAGCTTCAACATCGGCATCTGAAGTTATCTTTATCTTAGCATCTTCACCTTGTTTTGTGTATAGAAGTGCATTTTCAAAGTTTATGTTTTCAGTGCCTTGTTTTGGCATATAATCGAAACCGCCGTCCTCGTATGGTAAAATTGTTCCATCTACAACTTTTTTGGTGGTTATTTCAAACAAACGGAACTCATCCCTCAACTGCTGATCTTCTTTATATGCGCCATCTGATCCGTTTATCGTCAAAGCATACTTGTACATTGATACTTCTTGATTGATTGTCAAATATGCTTCTTTGGTGGTGCTTACGACATTATATGTTTTAGTAAATGTCATCTTCCCATTAGAATCAATCTGATATACTGGATCTGCTGTGCCGTATTGTGGTAAGATATCAAAGCTACTTATTTTATGATCTTCGTCAACACTATTCACTATTAATGTGAACTTACCATCAGTAGTCTTTAGTTGTGTGCCTGGATCAACATAAATATCTTTATTATTCTTTAGCTGAGGATCTTCATTGTAGCACTGTGTTATTTTTTCAATGATAATATAACCATCTTCACCACCAGCAGACTTAAATGTTGAGTCATCCCAGTTTCTATGTCCACCTCTGGCTCCAACGCCTTTGTCTCCGCTAGCAAATCTAACATATGGGATTGTTGGTTCACCTTCTATGTAAAACATCTTTTTGTCAGATGATACTGCTACGATTTCTTTTTGTTTTACGCCTTCTTCATCATATGTGTATTCACCAACAACAGGAGTAGCACTATTCAAATATACTAATGTTTCTTTTGTAGGATCGTCAGCCCAACAATACAATTCTATTTTTCCATTTGTGTTTGTTGAACCGCCATAACCACCAACACCGCCTTTTTGGACTATATTTCTTGTGGATTTGTGTCCATTTCCCAACCATGTTGCATCACCGCCATTACCACCGGCTGCAACCCATATATTGTCACCTATTTTTACTGAAGACCCACCTCCGCCAGAACCAGAAGCTGCTACGCATGGGCGGGTGCTATGACTACTATGATTATGGTTTCCATTTATCAAATAACAATAATAATCACTATGCCATCTTCTACGACGTTTTTCTCCGTCCATATTGGTGCTTTTATTTTGACCTTTTTCACCGTTACCGTTAATATATGAACCATATTTTTCTGTGGAGCCAACACCAGGATCGCCATAAGTACATGCTCCGCCTGCTTGTGCTGTAGATGGTTTACCACCAGATCCAATTTGATATTCTATTTTTTGGCCTTGAGAGCATGCGACTGTTATTGTTCTTTTTTCACCAGCAAAACCGTCTTGGGCTGGTCCATCGTTTGTTGTTCCAAAAGCAGTGTCTGAAGAACCACCAGCACCACCAGCACCAGAGAACGTTATTCTATACAGTGCTGTTTCGTCTGCGGTAAAGCTTTGAGAACCTGCTGTATATGATCTAAAGACTTCGCTATATGAATATGTTTTTGCGTTTATGATTAATTGTAGACTATCTGAAGTTGTTTGAGGTTGTAATGCGACATTTTTAGCGTCACTGTAAGATTTTGTTCCAGATGTTGTTGTTAGATGTGCGCTTGTAATTTTACCTTCAGAATCAACGCTATCAACTTCTACAAATAAGTCTTTATATTTATCATCTGGAGAAACCAATATATCACCTACATGAAATCCTTTACTCTCAGATGTTACTTCGTAGTTTGAATAATCATATAAATAAGGGAAAGAAGCACAAGAAAGAGTTGCACCAGTAGAGTTTGTACTCAAAGTGAATGGTAGAGTTGAGAATGGTTTTTTCCCTTCATGTAAATTAGCCGAGAACCCACCGTCTATAATTTCTCCATTTGGACCTGTTTCGTTGACTTCAATAATTATACCAGAATCTTCACCACTATCATTCAATAATTTATACTTTTCACCAGCAACATACCCACTACCACCAAATGTTGTTTCGCCATTATTATAAACATTATAAGAATATGAATAGATCTTGTCGCCTTCTTTTTTACCACGGTTTTTATGGAAGGTGAAAAGTTGTCTTACGTTGATAAGTTTTGTATTATCCTGAATAACGTTGAAATAATTCAGTGATTGCTTTGTTCCAGCTATTCTATAAAACTCATTTAGTTCATCTAACGCCTCTTGCATCTGTTTAATGTTGAGGTGCTTGATGTCCAAATTCATACCAAGAAGGCGTATCAACTTATAAATATGATCAGAGTTTACTGTTCTTACATTACGTATGTTTTTTATTCTCTCAATTTCATCATGTATTTCGTCTAACAACACTCTTTGAAAGATTCTAAGTATTTCTGGAAGCATTGTGAATTTCTTATCATAATCAGACAAGTATTCTGTGATATTTCTTGCTTCTGGAACTTCTAAATAATATTCGTCTTTTGTATAATATTTGGTAGAAAACGCTTGTAATGTAATTGTTTTTATTCTACTTGTTTCATAGTTTGTGTCTGTTACCAACAATCTGCCAGCTCTATCTTTTTCACAAATAATAAAGCCAGGTCTCAAGTCGTCTATAACTACCTTTGCTAAATCATCAAACACAACACTAGAATCATATAAGTTTGGTATTTGCTTATTATAGTCATCTGTTGGACCATATGTGGTAATACCTTTTGTGGCCTCAAAGTTTATGGATATTGTTTCGCCACTCAACTTATAATATTCAAATTTGTCTGTATCCTTTGGAACAAATTTTACAAAAGTATACCCATTTATTGTATCTATTAAGTTTGGTGATAGATACTTGCTGTTCATAAATATAATGGTTCTGTCTTTAGTATAACCAATTTTGTTTTCAGGGTTATTAGGATAGTTTGGATCATCTGGGTTAGTATTTGCTATATTCATTGGGTCTGTAATAACACCATGAACAAGAGATGCATTAGACACATAAATAATAATATTATGAAAAATCATATCGTTTTTTATAACAAACAAAGATACGTTTTTGTTGTCTAACACTTGATATTCGGATTTTTGTAATAATACACCATCTACAAAAATCATAATATTATCATCTCTTAGACCAACAAGTTCTTTGCCTTGATTGTCTTTACCAAAAACGATTATACCATATTCATTTAGAATTTTATCAAAATAATATGTTGAGCTTGAATTTGTATTGTAAAAAACACTAATATAGTCTTGAGCTTCCTTGTATATTGATAGCTCATTATTTTCCAAAGTGTAACGAGATTTGTCTACTACTCTTCCATCAATAAAGCAGAGTGTATTACTATATCCGTTTTCTACGGTTAGGCTACTATTTACATATATTCTGTTTATTTCTGTCATTATTTAAAGTCTTCGCTAAATTTATCGATTATCTTCAAGTTGTTTTCTGGTAGAGATATAAACTCATATGGTTTACATTCAATATTTTCAGTTGGAGTTGTAACCATAAATCTCTTTACTCCAGCAACTTTATTTATGGCTTCCCAAATATCTGAAACGTTCAAACTCTTACCAACATAATAAGGTGTAACATCAAATATTGAATAGATTGCTTCTTCTACTTTTTTCTTGGTATCTTTATAAGAATAACTATCACTGTATTCGATTGTTACTTCAACTTTTACATTCTTTACACGTGGTTGTTTGAATTCCGTATAAGTTGTGAAGTGGTTATACTGTTCAATAATTGGTGAGTCAATAGATTGTGCTGTTGCAGTACTATAAGCATTACCAATAAATGTACCATAAACACCTATCGCATTTTGAGATGAAATAGTTAGTTTTGCGCCAGATCCCAATCTTGAACCATAAACATATGTAAGATCAACGTCTGAAACTTCTAGCTTTCTATTGCCTGTTTGCACAGAATCAGAGTTTGTTATGGCGCCAATAGAATTATTTATGGAAACTTCATAACTGTTGGTGTTAATGTTTGTTACTCTAACGTTTGCATATGTTCCGTTATCAAATGAATATGTTAGCACGTCATTTGTTTTATAATTATTAGCTGAAGTTAGTCCAGTAATGCTGATATCATATTTATAGTAATCCATATCTTCTTGTAATTCTGGTATGCAGAGATCAGCCAAAGAGTTGTTTTCATAGTTTATTGTTGATGTTCTATGATCCAATGCTCTATTGTCTTTGCTTCCGGTTTTAGTTTTATCTTGTTCGGTGTTTCTTCCAGTTTTTGCTGCTGAACATTCTTCTGTGTATTCAGTGCCTGTTGCTGGATTCTTCGTGACCAAGAATTGTACTCCACCGGCTGTGTCTGTGCGACTAACAACATAATCAGCCATTTTAGCTAAGTTGCTATCATAAACTGGATCGTTTACGACTGGTGAGCTTGACTTGGTGTAATATAATGGAGACACTGTTGTTTCGTCATTCTGAGTGATACCGCCCCAAGCATATCTTTCCGATTTTGCTTCATTTAGTAAGAATTTCAATTGCCCAATATAGCACTTTTCACCCCATTCCGGAGTTTCATCTTTGTGGAAGTCATAAATTTCAATCATATATCTTTTATATTTATGCCAACCATTTCCTCCATCCAATGTAGTTTCTGTGTTGCTTGGATCATATAAATTTGTTGTAATCCAATCGCTCCAGACACCCTTCTTTTCTGGAACATTGACTTTTTGAACTTCTGCAATTCTAGTCCATTCACTGTTATTCTTAATATTCTTTGTGAATGAGCTATCTGGATCTTCAATTTCATTTGTTGCATAAATTGAAATTGTTCCTGGGAAGTTTTCTAGTTTTTCGCTTGGTGTCAAGAATGAGAACATAGAAACAGACACAGGCTCACCAGGGAACAATAACTCTATTTGAAGTGGAGTATCAAAGCTGATTCTCATTTCGGCTCCGCCAACATATGTTCCATTGGATATGAAGTCTATATCATTATTATCAAACAATTTTGCAGCATTGTGTGATATACCTGTTTCTGGATCTGTGTATGTTTCTTGTTTTGCTTCTACTGTAAGAATATTGTCATCAAATAATTTTTTACCATCATCATAAGGATACAGCTCACTACCATCTCCATCTTCCCATTCATCATTATCACTTGGATCGCAAACTAATATACCATTACCGTTTTTATCAGTGTATTTTATTTGTTTGGAATCATCTACTGAATAAATCAAGTCAATTTCATATGAACCAGGGAACCCTCTAATTGATCCTAAAGTGTTGGTAAAATATACTGGATTTTCTGGATTAACACCATCAACACTATCAATAATATCCAAAGTACCAATTGAACGATAATTATACTTCTGAATTTCCTTAATACCTGTGTAGTATACGGTATTCATCATAATTTTATCATAACCGCCTTGCATCTGGGCTTCTTCATATTCACCCCAAACATTCGCAGACATATAGCCACATTTATTCAACAACAAGGCCTTATAATCATCTCTACGAACAGCTCTGTTTCCTGATGCGAATATGTATGGTGAAGATTCTCTCAATACTGCCGTACTTTGAGCATTATAACCACCATAAGCAGGCTGCGGAGTTATAATATCTACTGTCAACAATGTATTTACAGCATTATCAACATAGTAAATAGGGCTCATCAATTGGGCGTCCATGTTTGTTTTTTCGATATTTCCGTTGGCGCCCTCATTAGAAACATATTCAATTCTGATTTTTGTTCCAGATGTTGGTAATGTACCGTTTGAATTATTACCAATCTTTATGTAAGCTCTACCATCAGATGCCATACGTAAAACAACTGTATTGGATTGTTCTTGGTCGATAAGTTGCATTGCGTTATATCCCAAGAAAGAATCTGTAGTATCCCATTCCTGATCTTTTACATAAACTTTTACCATGTTCATGTTGCATTTGAAGTCACTCGAGAAATAGAATCTTTCACCAGCAATACCACTTGTATAAAATTCTTCAGTTACATATTCACCTTGAGTCAACAAAACATTATTTATAACATCAACATCTCTTGGAAAGATAATAGGGTCTTGGTTAAAAAATGGAATTCCTTCAACTTGGAAAACACTATTTCTTGGAATAACAACATTATCTTTACCTTTCAAACTTGTACGTGTGATGTTGCAGTACAATTGAGAGGATACATTACCATGAAGTCTATTACCCAAAGTTTCAGCCAACTGATAAATGGCAGGAGTAGAGAATGCAGTATCAGTATAGCAGTTTGCTATTGCTGAAACGATTGTGTATTGCAACATTGAACCATAACCGGCCAAAAGATTGACCAGTGCAGTAGATGTTTCAGAAGGATACATTGCATTAAATGTAGGCGATTCATCTATCAACTGCTCGGTTATTGCATTTGCTAATGTGTTTGTATCATAAATAATGGAATTTAGTTTCATGGCTTATTCTGTTATTGTTGATGTTACTTGTCCTATTACACCGTCAAGGCTTGGAACTTTAAATATTGCTTCAACTTCAAAACTATGTTCTCCATTTTGATATACTGAAATGTCTGCTGGAGATAGTTTTATCCTTGGTTCATATGCTTGAATTTCTTGATATATCAACATAGCTATTTGATATGTTTGAATGTCTTGATTTTCAAACAGTAAGGTCCACAATGACGATCCATATGATCTATTAAATGGAACTGACCCTTGGCGGGTGTTGAAAAATCTTTCTAATGATTTTATAATATCTTTTGCGTCTTCCACATAGACATATTCGTTGCTTCCGCTTGAAAAAGATACATTTAGGTCGATATACATTTTTATTGGGATTTTTGTTTTGTTACACTATTAGATAGAACTATAATTATCTATGTTTTTTATGATTTTTTCTAATTATTTACCCTAAAAAGCTGCGCCAGTTGTCAATAAAATGAGCTCACCGTCATCTTGCTTCTTATAAAAGGTGCATTGTTCAGTTAATGGTGATAATTCTTTCCATAACTCTAAGGCATCAGTATAAGATTTATCATCAATTGGAATATCCACATCCCCAACTAGGCTTCCAGAATATACAAGATGATCATCTATCCATTGAACCAGTCTAGCGTTATTTGGATCATAAGTTACTCTAAATATGAAATTATGCTTCAATTCTGGTGTTTCTTCTGGAGCCCACAATATAGCGCCCGAACTACCTGCCGTGGTTGCTGGTGTGCTTATTGGGATATATCCATTTATACAGCAAATAACAGCATCACAAATCAAAGCCCAGAACCCATATGAAGTGCGTATATCTGAAAAATCTCCAAATAAATCTAAAAAACTCACAGTAGGATCCAATATTATAGGGGTGTTTGTAAATGGAGGCACTGCTGTAATGTTCCAAAGAATTGTTCCTTTTTGAGGGTCTGCTACATCATTTTCTATTGTTTTTTTGATCCATGTTTGATAATTAGAAAATGGCATAGGGTCCGCTAACAATGGAGGAAGGGGATCTGTTGGTACAAGTTTTCCAGCGGCAACAGCATAAACAGGAGAGCCATGAGATGTTGCGCCAGTATATGCCCCAACCAATTCAGCATTTTCGGCAACATATTTAGATATTTTTGCACCCATCTTAGTTCTGAATTCCATAAGATCTGTGCAGCCTTCTTCTAAAATTGGCTTTACTGCTGTATATAATCCACTACCAGTTGCTGCCATGATAATTCCTTATGCAGATGTGTTGATAACATGAGGCGTATTTGTCAAGATGCATTTTTGTAAACAATTGAAACCGCATAATGTGCCTTTTTCAATCATTACTTGTCCACCGGTTAGATTGGTCATACCGGTAGAATTGATTGTTACCGTACCACCAGCTTTTATATTTGTTGGGCCGCCAGATTCTATGTTCATATTTCCAGAAGACTTTATATCAATATTGCCACCGGATTCTATTTTTATATCACCATCTGTTTTTACTGTCATTGGCCCATTTATACTAACCGTTGCTTCTGCGATTTTTGATATATCTATTTTACCTTCATATATCATTTTGAAAGTATAGTTTATTTTATCTATACCTATAAATTCGCCTTTTTGAGTGTAAATTCCATAAGAGCCTAAATATTGATCTCCAGATGGTGTGGCAGAATTATTTTTATACAAACTACCTAAATATAAAATTGAGTTAGGATCATTTGCCATAAACATAATCAAAACTTTTGTGCCAACTTCTGGGATTGCGTGATCTATATCTGCATTGCCGAAGCCCATAAATGTTGGAGCGACTCTTGCGGCCCATGGTAACTGATCATTTGGGATGTTATCATGAATCAATTCCGCTCTAACTTTTACACGATATGAACTTGTGGGGTCATTGTTATCAACCACAGTGGCCACACAGAATGGTGTTGTAAAAAAGTTTTCTTGTTTTTCTTGGTTTTTCATTTCTAATAGCTCTCTAAACTTTCACCGTTGTAGCCTTGTGAGCATAATTCAACACTCATATTTACAGTAGAACTATTTATTTTTGTCGTAATTTTACTAATAATATATTTAATGTTTACGGAATCGAAAGAATTGATTGTAGAGTTGCTTGATTGCCCTTTTACCGTGCACACTTGAGATAGTTTGATTGGCATAAAGAACTCACAACCAAGATTTAGATAAGTTGAAAATGTTGAAAGAACTCTACTATTTTGCGCCTCAGACATAAAGAACTTTTCATGATGATTTCCGACATCAAATTGTATCATGTCTTTTTTTAGCCCAGCAGATAATTCTTTGTTTATATTGATAATTTCACTTACTGCTCTTACCTTGTTGGCGTTTTCTCTTTGTATGGAGTATGAATTCAAATCAAAATGAAATATTTCTCCATCATACCCCCTTCCAAACAGATTTTCATTTCCTGGATCTACATTCAAAACAATATTTTTATATCTTACAACATTTCCCTCAATATCACCTTCAGCCAAGTCTCCATAACAAAAGAACAGCATATTTTTTGTTTCATAAATAAGCCTATCAATATCTATTAATGAAAGTTTTTTGTTTCTATCCATACACCAATAATATCCAGATTGTTGGGAGGCCCATGCGTGCTGTGAAATATAATTCAGCCATTGATATAAGTTCTGCTCCGAAGGAACCCATAACTGATTGTCTTGTGTCTGATATATTTTCGCTGATAAATTATTTTGTGATGCAATATATTTGAATATTTCAGAAGAGTTATTCTTCATACTATATTTTGTTGGATCTCTAAAAAACTCATAAAAATCAATAATCCCTTCCACAGAATAAAGCATATCCATGCCATTTGGGATCGTTGTAACTTTCATTGTTCTAAAAAGCAATGTTTCATTTAAGTTCAATCCTTCGGCTTTGATTATTATGCTTATTTTGGTTCCGTCAACTATGGGATTTGTTTCAAGAAATTCTGAAGATGATGAAAAAACAATTTTACATATAGGAATATGATTATAAATAGACTCTTCTATGGCGCAATTGACTTTTGAGGCATTGCATTCATCTAAAATGTCAATATCCCCAATTACTATTGATACATCATATATTCCGTTTATTATCATTTTAGTTTAGCTCTATTATCTTTCCAATTTTAGATTCTTTTTCTGTTTCTTTGTTTTTGGTGTTCAAATCATGTTGAGTTAAAATACTTTGACTAAAAATAAAGAACAATAAATTATTCAAATATTCATTGAATGGGCTTACAATATTGTTTTCTAAACAAACATACCACCACATGTTTTCATTGTTATAAAACGTTTTTGCGGCAACATCTGGCATGGCAATTTGACAATCTGGAATAACAAATCTTTTTTCTGCATTTGCTTCGTTATTTAGTTGTTCAATAAGCTCCGGCAGTAATTTTGTTATCCCGGCATTTATATCTGACACAACCTCTCCATCATTGTCGATTGCTGTTTCAGAAAACCAATAAGATAAGTCTTTATATGAATTTGAAAATAAAACTGCCATATTGTTTATCCTTATTTATTGAAAAATCCTTCTGGAATTGTGCTTCTATTATCTTCTGGTGTTTGAATTGGTTTCCAAGAATTTTCATATCCTTCAACGTAGCACATTTCAGGTTGTTTTACTGAGTTGTTTATGATTTCTATTGTTTCTTGAGATGTTGGCATACCTTTGTCTTTTGCCTTATCTTTTGTTTGTACCTCATCTGTAACTGTTTCGTTTTGATATAACATATCTCTAAACACAGCTCTTGTCATACCCATAACAGTTGACACAGTAACTTCTAATTCTGCTTGTATTGGTTGAAGATGTGCTTTATATCTGGTTCCCTTTTGAAGAGATGAATTGACACTAGATCTATCTCTAAAGTCATGCAAAACTTGTGCTTTGGTGTTTGGGAATGTAACTTTTAAATCTTTTATTATGCACCAATCGAGAAGTAACAAACTTCCTACTTGTATACATATTCTATCCCACAGTTGACCTTCGCCATTTATTAATCTGTTCAACATAGTTGGTTCTGTTTTGGTTACAGTTTTGCCTGTTTTCTTATCTACAACAGGATTCCCAGCATCATCAACAACAGTTACTGTTCTATATTGTGAGTTTTTGACAGCATCGGCAACTGTTTGTGATCCAATTGTATGTACGCCCCCTGATTCATCTGTTGCTCTATATTTCAAAGCCTGAATGATATTTGGACCTGGCACACTTCTATACAAACCATCCGGACCGATTTGTGGCAAGATAGCTTCACTAAATAATTCTATAGCTTCTTGATAGTTTACGTTTGTTCCACTTCCAGAATCATCAAATACAGGGATTTTGAAAACGATATCCATTCTTTGAGGGCTTTGCCAAATCAATGATGTATCAACTCCAAATGACAACCCTTTTGTATTATTAGTAAAGCTTTGAGCAATTGCGTTTGCGAATTCTCCACCACCTAACTGTATTGGGTTACTATAATTGCCACCAATTTTATAAGTAAAGCTTTCTGGCAAATTTGAGGTGATTATCGCTCCCTTGTTAGGATCACCAGAGTTACGAAAATAAAATGTCAAAGCGTGGAATTGTTTTAACCCAGACTTGTTATTATATTTACCAACTAAATCTAAGCAATACCAGTTTGTCTTTTTATCTCCAAATCTCCCCATTTGATATATGTGGTCGTCATCTTGCTTATAATAAGTTGAGCCAGAAGTACCATTTCCGCCAGCATTTCCAGTAAGTGTATAAAACCAATTGGGGCCAGATAAGATTTGTTTATTATTCAAATCAGCTGCGGCTATTTCTTTGCCTCGAAGACTGGCGCCAAAACCGGCATATACTTCTGGTGCTAATCTACTTAATGATGTTGGATCTGCCATTTTTATTATTTACCTTTTAGTTTGTTGAACCAATTGTCCGTCATTGCATCATTGATTGAGGTATAATCATTCCAGTAATTTGTATTGACTTCTGGGGCTCTATCAAATTCTCTTCTGATGTTATCAATATAAGAATTATCCAGATCTCTTTGAATTTCTGGATTCAAATTGAGCTCTATCTGTCTCAAAGAATCTAACATTTCTCTTTGCATATCTAATTGTTCACTTTGTAAAGATAGCGAGGAGTATGATGGTGATTCTGTTGTTAAAGCTCCTTCGGATACCATTTGATTTGGAGATGTTCCTGAGAATAGATCATATCCATATTCTCCAAGTTTTTCTCCGCCTTTTGATCCTAAGTAACCTCCGCCCAGTGCACCTAAAATACCACCGATCAAACCACCTATGGCTGTACCAACAACAGGAACAACACTACCAATTGCCGCTCCAGCTGCTGCGCCACCCCACATACCAAGAGAACTGCCAGCAATAGTACCAGTACCTCTGCCTATTGCTCCATAGCCCCCTCTTTTGTCTCCTTCTTTAAATTTTGTATAAGCATCATAACCAGCTTCACCTGCTATAACAAGATTACCAACAACACCAGCAGCTCTACCAACTTTTGAAAGTGTTTTTCCGGTCCCCAGCAATGCTTTACCTGTTTTTGTTAGGTTACCTGCCTGTAATGATTTTTGTGCTGCTATAGATGCGGCTCTGGCTCTTTTTGATACCTTTCCAAGTGCACCATATACCTTGGAAGAAAGTCCGCCTTGTTTTAGTGCGCTACCAGCTTTTTGAATACCTTTGCCGGCACCTTGCAATCCAGCTTTTACGCCCTTTGCTGTTCCTTCGACAATTCCATCAGCCCAATTAGTACCGAACTTATCTTTTGCCCATTCCCACAGCTTATGAAGACCGTATCCTAATGCTCCAATTCCACCTAAGAATGCTAACTTTGGTCCAAGCCATGAAAACAGCTTCCCGAGCCAACTATTCTTTAGCCATTCCCAAATAGATTTTAGCGAGTCTAGTAAACCTTTCTTTTTCTTATCTGCGCCAGCAACGGTTTTACCACCTAACAAGGCAATAATTGTATCTAATCTTTTTGTAACAGAATTTCTTAGTCTATTGACGGGCTCTGCAGCTTCTTCTCTTCTGTTTACACCAATTGCGTCATTTCCACTAGAAGCTTCACCATCTTTGTCTCCACTTCCCCAAAGTCTGCCTATTGATTTTATAAGAGCACCGCCACTTTTTCTGATTGCGTATTTACCCATTCTTTCAATTGGAAGGCCTAAAGAGTTCAATCCCTTACCAAGCAATACACCGGCAGGGCCAAAGAATTGTGCGAGAGCCCCGTTTATAACGCCTTTATTTATCTGATTATAGTAACTATCAAAAGCTCTTTTTTGTTCGCTGTCTTTTCTTTTCTTATCGTTTTGTTCTTTTTCGTAATCTCTCTTTTCTTTTTCTATTCTTCTTTCTTCTAATTGCTTTTGTCTGTCTTCTTCTTTCTTACGGGCAATTTTCATATTTTGCTCAATTTCTTGAGCTTTCTTGGCTAATAATTCTGTTTGGCCTAATAATAACTTTAATGAAGCAGCATCAAGAGCACTGTTGCCAGAATTATCTCTTGTTGTACCATTTGAAGTATCTCTAAAGCTTTCATTGGTATTTGTTTTCTTGCTTCCATCTTTCAAAACAGAAGACTTAGAAATATTTATACCTTTGATACCAGATATTTTTGTAGCCATTATACTAACCCACCTATAGCGTTTTCACTTTTTTGGTCTTTATTCTTCTCGTAGTAATCTTTTCTGTAGAACCATTCGACATATTCCATAGGCATTGACTCTAAGTCGCTATAGGACATGTGAAGTTCAACCATCAAATAGTATTCTCTCTCCAGTATGGCCTCAATCGTTATTAGCGGAAAAAAAGCTAGCAGGGTCTATATTATAGCTCTCTGCCACCTCCTTGCCGCATTTGTTACACGTAGTATGGATTTCTTCTTTTACACCCCAATTATGCTTTGTTACAAATTCTTCTATGTTTGTAATGTCTTGGGTTGTTATGTAACCAGCCTTCGCCAATTCCCAGGTTTCTTCTAATATTTTCCAACCATCCAATAAAGATAATTCAGTAGCTAAAATTCTCATAAATACATCAGATGGATCTTCACCTTGTTTTTTCAAAAATTCGCTTACTTCTTCATCATCTTTTATGGTTTTAAATCTAACAGGAACACTACCAAAATTTTCTAATTCAATTGTTTCTGGTAGTTTTTCATCCAAAGATTCAATTTCCAAAGTATCGATTTTTATCTCAGCACTTTGTCTTTGCCCGCATTCTGGACATTCATAATAATACTTTAGAGGAAACAATTTATACGTAACTTCTCTAATTTGATATAATAAGAAAATATAGTCTGGATAATAAAGTTTTCCAAATTCAATATTCTCACATTTTACCAAATCTTTTACAAAACTTTTTACAATTTTGTCTTGTTCATCTATTGTTTCCACATTTACCATTTGAGAATAAAATTTCTTCTGTTCAAATGGTGTAATTTTTTTTACTTCAACTTTTACGTCGGGTGCATAATTTATTTTACCCGGCAATTCTACTGTATAATACTCTGATTGAACCATTTATTTTGCTCCTTTTTGTTATTTTCCCCAGTTTATTACCTCACCATAAGCGGAATCTTGTATGTTTGCATTTCTTCCGTTATCAAAAGAAAACATATCAATACCATTGTACATTTTATCTTGAGCTTCGGCGATTGCAGTATCACCCAATATTCCAAGAGGATTACCAGAGACAAATGTATTTACTAAGCTGCGGGACATTATCTCTTCATCTGTAATAACTCTATCTACGTTGAATTTTTGAGTTATACGAAGTCTTTTAGGATCTCTTGAATATTGTAGTTCAAAATCGCTTTGTGTAATTGGATAACATCCTTTTAAAATATATCTGGCTGTTGGAACCGTAGAGCTACCAAACCCATAAAACAACACATAAATGTCTCTTTTATATTGCCATGGATAATAATAAAATTCATGTTCCTTATTGAACATCAAATTCTTCCACGCCTGAATATAATATTGAGCCAACATACCGGTATCGCAGTACATTGTTATATTTGCTTCTTTCGCATCTTCTTTATCAACAGGAATGTTATAATATGTTGTAACGGCTCTTATGTTTGTTGAATTTTTGAACCCCAATGGTGCGAAATGAATAGATTCAACAATTGGGTAGTAAGGATAATTAAGTCCCCATAATTTGGTTTCTAATTTCATTTTAGGCATAACAACTTCCCAACGATTATCAATCTGTTCGTCGGGCATCATGTCTACTTGTAATTGGCTACGAAATCTTAAACTCAATTGTTTTCCCTTTGTTTATAGAACTAATTTTATTTTGGTAATGATGTCAATATTTGACCAGGAGTCGCTTTTTCATATTCCTTCATTGCTTCAACTAGCCTATTGAACTCTATTTTATTTAAACTGGCTATATTTCTGTTATAAACATCAATCCCGCTATGCCTTCTTACAAACTCAGAATAAGCAGTTACATTGTTGTTATCTGATTTTGGCGCATATGTGTTACCAATAAATGTAGCGATTGATTTTGGTGCACCATTTGAAAAATAAGAAGATCCTCTTTCTTTTAGAAATTCTCTCATGGCTTTTTCACCCGCTTCAGCATTTGGAAACACACCGAATCTATGAATTATTTTACCGCTTTCATCTCTGTGTAGTACAACATCAACTGCACCATGACGTTTTGCCACCTCAAGTGATGAATAACTCAAGTTTCCTGGATTATTGTGTCTCCAGGCCATTGTACCGCCTTGTTTATAATATTTTCTTCCAAGTTTATCAGTATATTCAACAATACCAGTAGAATGTTCTTGTCCTTGTTCTGTTATTATTGGTCTTCTTGTTTTTGTTTTCTCACGTTTTTTGCTTTTTTGTGCTGCTTCGTCTGCTTTCTTTTTATAATAACTCACAGCAGTTGTTGTTGCTGCAAATTGAACCACTGGAGATATGTTTGGTTTTGTTGGATCAAATGGCTCTACATTATTTATCTTAGAATAAGCTTCTTCATAAGACATTGTATTGCTTATTTTAATTGTCTGTGCGCCGGCGTATAAATCTGCTTCACTATGATAAATTGGCACCGTTCTGCGTCTTCTGCGTCTAAAATAAGCAATTCCCTTATAAAAATCCGCTCTTTGATCAACCATAATTATTCGTTAGAAACCAAATATTTGCATACCAAAAAGCTCTGCGGTTTCACTATCTCCCTCGCCAGCTATGGTATATTTTCCTCCAACAAGATTCCATTCAGAATACCAGTCATAATTAAATTCGATATCAACAGTGACAACTTGAGAACTACTTGGGTCTATTCTTATTTCATTTATTTTTGTTGGATAAAATCCTCTCAAAAACAATCTCTTTTTACTTTTCAAATTCTGATCGCAAATTTCTACAGCAGCCATGCCAATATATGTCTCAGATGGCAACATCAAACCTGTATATGGATTCATTATTGTATCACACCAATCGTGAATGCTTTGAAGAACACTACCATTCATATCTTCGGTTACAGAAACTTTCCACGTACCAGATTTATCTTGTAATGTTGGTCTTCTTCTATAATGATTGAAAATAACTGTATCCGTTGTTTTGATTACTGTTCCTGGGTATGTCCAAGAGGTGGCTCTAAGTTCAAAATCTTCTTTTCTCAATATTGAATGATGGTTGTTCATCAATTCACCAGTCGCATTTGCTAAAGATGTCCCAACGCCACGGGAAATGTGGAATTTACACTGATATTGTCTTAATGGGTCTTTCAGTTTATTTATTGATCTTAATTTTGATAGTGCCATTTTATTTTTTCTTTTTTGAGGGGAGAATTTTTTATAACACTTAATAGAACTTACACGCAAAACAAAAAACCCCGCTAAGTTACTTACAAAGCGGGGTAAACAGACAAACAAAAAAGGAGAAAAATGTTGAAATTTACGGGTCTGTTTTTATTCGACTTCACCTGACATCAAGAAGTATGAATAGTGTAATGTACAATTCAAGTTTACAGGATCTGAGCTGGAAGGATTAATTGTGCCATCTACTTGAACCTGTGTTGGGTATAACATCTTCAAAGTCAAAGCTTTAGCAGATGCACCTGGATTTGGATCATACAAATCAGGATTCAACAAGTTTACAATTGCTGATGTCATATAATGTTCATGTGTTGCAATTGTGCCTTCTGTGTAGTTGTGTGCTAATTGCATCCATTTGCGGAAACCATCGATAACATCACCAGACCAAACTTCTGTAAATGTTACGTTCCAATCGCCTTGACGGGTTTGTTTACCAGCGAATTGGCGATGATGACCACCCCACCAAACTTCAGTAGCATCCATTTGAACGGTTGGAAAACTAAATGATTGTGCACGAAGTTCCAACTGATCAGCTTTGAAATTGAAAGTATTGGCCGGTAAAGTAATATTGAAGTCAATCAAAAATTGCTTTATTGGATCGTTTAGATTATTTATATCTCTAACTTTATGAATACTCATTGTTTGTTTTCCTTTAGTTGCCTGTCATTATGATGCGTTTGAAGAAATTGCGATTTCTGCGTCTGCACCCATTACAATTGTGTTCAAAGCAATGAATTCTGTTGTGTATACTGGCCATAGATATATATCGATTACCAATTGATTCTGTTGGATAATATATGGAGTATTATTTGAATCATCGCAAATTACTTGATAACGAGTCAAACCACCACCAGTTACAACTTCATCCAAGAATTGATTGAATTGTAATGTGATTTGCATACGTTCAAATGCTGTATTGTTTTCGAACAAGTGATATCTTGCAGCATCACGCAAAGTTGTTTCGATATAGATAACTGTACGAGCAACATTGATACGATCTAATGCTGATGGTTTCATTTGTAATGTCTTTTGACCCCAGTTAGCATATCCAGCGATATCTTTTACACCGCAGTTCAATTGATTTTGATACAACACACCGCCAGTTTCTTCATCATAGTAAGATGTTAATCCTGTTGGAGATACAATTGATGATGTGTAGTAACCACGATTTGGACCAGCTGCTGCAATCCAAGGTCTTCCTGCTGCACCCATGATCTTTGCGATATATGCTGATGGGCACATATTGAAGTTACGTTTACCATTTACTGAATCGTAAGACTTTACCCATGGAGTAAACACAGCACCACGATATGTATTGAAGCCTTGTGAATTCTTTCTCCAATCTAATACGACATCTGATTCGGTTGCGGTTGAAGGAACATCGAACAAGCAGAAGCAGTCACGACGTTTTTCTGCAACAGCCAACATAGCTTGTTGATATGAATTTTCTGCTTCATTGATATAACCGCAGTTCATCAACAAATTAACTGTTGTTTGTGTGCGATCTTTGAATAAATCCCAACCTTTGACCAATTCAGTCATTTGTGGAGAATCACCAGATGTAGCATGATCAACTTTATAGATATCATATGCTGGTGTTGGGTAATCTGCTTCTACGTTTGTATTTGCATAGATTTTGATATATGCTGATCTTCCGTTGACAACATCTTCGACAAACATTGAATTACCATATTGATCTTTGCTTTCGAACAATGTTACATATTTGAAAGCTTCTACGGTTTCAACTGTTTTGCCTTTTACTTCCATAACTTCGATTGAGAATGTTGTTTCTTCTGCGGAAGGATATTTCAAAACTTTCAAAGAACTATCGTTGTACAATGCAGGATGTGATTCTGTATCGGTATAAACAACAACGTCTTTTCTTTCTTTACTTACGATTTTGATTGTGCAACCTGTACCAACACCGTCTGTGGTTGTTTCGTATGTGTCTTCTAATTTTACATAATCAGAACCAACCAAAACTCTAACTTTTGTTACATGTTGATTGTCATCAACTGCCAAAACTTCGCATTGTAAATCACGTGATTCATATGCGGGAGATAATGTTGCACCTGTCAATGTTAGTTTATCGCCAACGTTATAAGATGCACCGGCGTCTACTATTTCTGGTGTAAAATAATAAGAACTTTCAATTGAATCTACTGTGAATTTCTTTTCATATACCAAGCTTTCACCAGTATCTTCATTTTGCATTGTCCATTCTGTGCAAGTAACGATAATTTCGTCACCTGGTTCAATAACATTTTCTTCAGAAATTGTGGCGTGTACTTTATATTCTTCAGCTTCACCTGATTCGTCTTCGGCGATATATGTTTTTAAGGATTTATATTGTTTATTGGTATTGATTGTTGAGTCTGCAATTTCAACTCTGATATCTTTATTGTTTGGATTACTTGAAACAATTTTGAAAGCAGAGTTTTTATCATATACGACATCACCAGTTTCTGGGTCGACTGTTTTGAATAATGCGCCAGAATCTTTGTCTGCTGAATCAACTTCTTTGATTGTCAAACCTTCTTCAGGCTGATCAACTGTTTTATCAGATAAAGGAACAGAAGCAATACCAAAGCGAGCTGTTTCTTCATTTACAACACGAACAACGTAGTGTTGACCAATTGAATCTGCAGCCACAGCCAATGAATAGCCCATGTAGCCATATTTTGATTTGATTTCGCCAAAACGTTCAATATAACCTTTTGTATTGGTTATAAGAGTTGGCTTGTTGATAGGACCGAATTCTGCTTCACCCACATAAGCACATGAAGTAACAGAATTTGCAGTCACAACCTGAGATAAATCAGTAATTGTAGGGTATACGCCTGGGAAGTTTCCAACTAATGCCATTGTTATAATCCTTATTTATTTTACAATTTCTTATCTATAGAACTCGCAAGGTTTTCTTATTATTTGTCGCCTTGAATAGAGTTTTATTCTTCTTCCTTTTCTGTTTGTTGTTCTTCAGATGGGCCTTTTGAAATTTCATCATCAGCCATCTTTGCACCGTTTTGATATAGACTTGCAATTAGACCATCTATATCATTAAGAACTGCATCCATTGGTTGGGTTTCTACACCTGCAATATCCCAGTTCTTTTTTGTTTGTTCCAATTCAAATCTCATATCTTTCAATGTATGGATTTGATCATCTATTTCGTGTGGAATGTCATTCATAACAGCTTCAGTGATAGATTCTTTGTCACACACACAAATTTCTTTACCACAATCTGGGCATGTTTCATTTTCTGTGTCATCAAAGTTTATACCATACTTATCTGAAATGTCCTTCAATGAAATGTTGTATTTTTTAGCCAAATCTTTACATCCGCTAATAAGTTGACTTCTTTCTTCGTTACTAAGACCACCATCGTACATGGCTACTTCAATCCAGTGTTGAATCTTTGCTGCTATAGGGTCTTCGCTCGCTTCTTTTTTACAGCCACAGGAACAATCTGGGCCACATTCGCATGGAGATTTACCACAGCATGAACATTTTTCTTCTTTAGATTCTTCTTGTGTTTCTTCTGAGGCCAATGCTGATGCCAAATTTTCTGCTGCACTTTCTAATGGATATAAAACTGCTCCATTTTGTTTCACGTAGTCCATGATTTTTTGTTTCAATTCGCTTTGTGACAATGGTTTTTGTTCCGGATTTTCATCTAATACTTCATCTGGTTTTTCGCCTGATTTCAGTTTATTCCAAATCTTTTCAACCACTTCTTTCTTATCATCATCATTTAAGTCATCGAATGTTGGCATATGAAAAGAAGCTAAATCTGAAATATAGTCTGCATCCATTTCTGTCATGCGGGATATATTTTTCCATTCAGCTACATTCATACGGCGAATAATACTATTAGCCATAATTGTAGATTTTTTCACTGCTTCAACAACTAATTCACGAAATGCCATAGTTTTATTTCCTTATGCTATAATTGGACCTTTGCCTTTACCATAATCGTTTACACTCCAGCAAACACCAGGAGCACCATCATATTTTAGATTCTTCAAACCAGAGATAAGATTTGTAAGACGATCACGGCCTGCAAAAGTTATCATTCCTTCTACTAAACTTTCTAAAGATGAAATATCAGAATCAAGGTCAGATTTAAATTCTTCAATTCTTGCTTGTTTTGCATCTGGTAATTGAGAAATTTCTGTTTCGATTTCTTCACGCATCTGAGGATCTATTGCATATTTATTTAGTTCAGCATCAATTTGTTCTGCTGTATAGTCTTCACCTGAATAAAAGCTTTTTGAAATCATTTCTAAATCATCTGCAGCTTCTGTTCCCAAAATATCTACAGTATAATCAGAAATAATATCTGCTACTTTTTCACCTGAATATACTTTGGAAGGATCAACAGCTTCTGTGACTGATTCTTTTGGTTCTTCTTCTTTTTCTTCAGAAATGCCTAAGATTTTTTTACCTTTACCATAGACTTCTGCGATATTGCTTTTCATAGATGCACGAGAAGACTTTAAAGCAGAAACCAAATCATCTTTACCTGCTTCTTCTGCCAATTCAATCATACGGTTTAGTTTTGCTACGTAATTCAATTCATCAGCAACAACTTCCAACAAGGCACTCTGTAAATTATCTTCTACAGATTCTGTGATTGTTTGTGTTGGTTCTTCTTTTACTTCTTCAACTAATTTTTGTTTTTTGATAAATGCCATTGTTGCTTCCTTTAGTATGACATGAATACGTGTTTGTTATCTGGTGTTACATATAATGCGTCTTTCTTCAATCTGATTATAGCATCATTTAGTTCTTCACCAGGCAACATATATTTCATTATTGGACCGAAATCTGCATCTTTTACTTTGTCGATTACGGTTCCTGGTTTGCCTTGTACTGTGTTTTTATCAGACATCAAGAAATCAAAAATCCAACTTTCTAACATGCTACCTGTGCTTGTGTTCATTGCTACTTTTTCTAAGCAATTTCTATAAACCACAGGATGATTAGCTTTGATTGTGTTCCATTCTTCGTTTGTCAAAAGATCTGTTGTATTACCGCCGCAACCATTCCAGTTTATAGCTACTTCAATAGGATATGATAAACTAAATGTACCTTTGGATAACATTTGAGGTCTAATACCGTCTGGGGTGGCGACATCTATTTTATATGCGTCTGGTTGTGTATGCTCTAAAATTCTACCAAACCAAAGCTGCATACGAACCAAATCGCCTGCGGTATAATCATCATATTCTTTCAACACTTGCTCTACCTTTAGTCTGTACATTTTATTTTTTCTATTTCTTGTTCACATAATGCACGGAAACGAGATTTTGTTGATTCAGATGTTGGAATATCTCTCATACTATAGAAATTATTATTTGATCCATTAACTGTCCAATCGCATGAGTCTTCTGTTTTTGGATTATCAATTGATTTTGTCATCTGTTCAACAAAATGTGCAATTGCCAAATTTGCTTCTGCTTCAGGATCTTTATTACTTGCATCATCATACAACTGTCTAGCAATGCCTAATAACATATGCTTTTGATTGTCTTCATAAAATTTGATAAGTTTTTCTAAGCCTTGAGCAGCTTCAGCGTTTGTCATTTATGCACCTTATTATTTTGCATCATCTGTTGGGATTGGAAACTTAGAGTTAGTGCCTTTTACAACATAAAATCTTCTACCATCGTCTTCTTGTTGCAATTCTAATTTTGCATTTTCGACATCGATTTCTTTTGGCAATTGTTGATCTTCAGGATATTGATCCCAGTCAACGCCACCTTGTACTTCAAATGCGATACCTTCACCCAAAGCACCAGTTACTTCTTCAGAAACTTGAATACCTTTTACTGCTGGGCATGCTTGATCTAATGCACGTTTTACTTGGTAAGCAGCAACACGAAGATCTGGATTCCAAGCCTTGATGCCTTCCCAATCTTGTTCTTGCAAAACCTTCTTTACACTTTCTGCAAATTTAGATTCAGCAACGCCAATCATAATGGAGTGCATACCAGCAACGATTTTTCTTTCAGGATTTAGATCTTCATTGTGATCAGATACTTCCATTGGTAATTCATGGTTGATGCGATTACGGTCAATGTTACCTAAGTCTGTTACTTCGTCCGTAGAAAAAGCACCTTCGCCACGATCTAATTTTCTGCTTTCCCAGCTTGTAGTATTTGTATCAATTATTTCTTCGGAGCTTTCTACTTCTTCCAGCAAAGCCATAACTTGATCTCTCATCTTACTCATGTTTATTTTCCTTTGTTGTTAAACACTCTTTTATATTTAAATGGGTTTACATGTTCTTTGTGAATTCTGTTCTGCTTACGATGTTCATATCTTTTCATAAGAGCTTCAAATTCTTTATAGATTATTTTGCCTTCCATTATTTTATACCTTCAAATAGAACATTAATCTTTCCGTCTTTAGTCTTTTCATACATTGCTGTTCTTGGTTTTCCATCCTTGATCCAACGCTCGACTAAATTTATATGGAAATGATTATAGTGGTTATGGGATTCTGCGAAGTACTTACAGGAACATTCTTTCTTTGGTGTTATCGTTACAAAAAAAGATTCTACCAAATGTCCTTTCAGTTTATAATCTACAAAAAATCCGTTTTTTGCTTCCCTTACTAAATACATTTCACTTTGCTCCTCTCTAGAAATGAGTCCAGCCCCTACAATAGAGAGGCCGGACTACTTATATTATTTGAAGAAACGTTTTACAAAACGATCTTCAGCACCAGATTCTGCAATGTAGTTATTTGCATCAACAGATTCTGTAAAGACTGCAACGCTCTTGCCCAACTTTGTGTCGAACACCATTACGCCTTCTTTCATTGAACGAGAAACGAAAGAGTTTGCAACGGAAGCAATTGCTGATTCTTCTAAGCCAGCTTGTTCCAAAGATTCTGTCATTGCGAACAAATCTTTTGCTGACTTTGCTGATTCTTCATATGTCTTCAATGCAGATTCAACTGATTCCAATTTTTCTGCATCTAAACCTTGTTCAAATGCTGCAGGTTGTACTGCTGCAACTGGGTCTGTGTTAGCGCCAAACATATCTTCAGCGGAATCAAATTCACAATTGAAGATTTTACCTGTATTAGCTGCTGAATCCCAGTAACCAACAACTTTTTCACCGCCTTCTGGTAAGTTGATGATTGCAATTTCTTTTTCGCCTGGTTGAATTGCGCCGCCCTTTTCAGAGACTTTTGCTGCGAAGTCGTCATAAGACAAAACATCTTCTGCACAACCGGCATCTGCTGTAACGTCACCCAAGTTGATTGGAGCATCATCTTCTTCTGCGATTTGAATAGCTTCAACTTCCAAAACTTTACCAGTTAATGGAATAACGTTTTCTGCGATCTTTTCACATTTTTCTTCAACAGAAGAATCTTTTTCTGTGTCAACTGTTGCAACTTCAACATCTTCTGAATCATCTTCAGCGTCTACCAAACCTGCAACCAAGTCTTCAACTGTTTCACCATCTAATGCTGCATCCAAAGCTGGTTTATCCAAGAATTTGACATCGCCCAATTCTTCTGCGGATTTCATAGCGTCAACGATCTTTGAAGCCAAATCATCGTCTGTTACAACGACAATGGCTGTTGGATCTTTGATTGCTACGTTACCATCTTCTGTTGCACCCAAGACTACTTGTTGACCTTTTTCGATTTCCAAGTCGCCTTCTTCTGTTTCAAGAACCAATTTCTTAGAAGCAATCCAAGCCTTTGATTCTCTCAATGCGTCCAATGCTTGACGTGCACGGAATCTTGCTAAATATTTCATTATAAATACCTTTTTTATAATTTTATTTGTTTACGTTACATTCAAAGACTAGGATTCATACAAAAAAATAAAAACTAGACTTCTGATAAAATAGAACTACTAATAAAATAAAAAAAACTCATGAAAATAATATATCATGAGTTTTAAGAGTAATTGTTCTGTACGAATTAGTTGATGACAATTTTTTGTACCAACCCATCCGTTTCCACATGAATATTTTCTCTGATTTGTTCGATAAAGCCAACTGGAACTGGGAAGTCTGTCAAATAGGCCCAAACCTGCGTTCTAAATGATACTCCATAGATATAACCAGCACCTTTTAGCTTAGCGTCAGAGGTCGGATATTTCTTCATGTTAGGTATTCCAAAGACGGTAAAGATGTGTAATTCCGTGCCGTTTAGAATATCTGATTTGAAAGGATGCCAGATTTGCCCGTCTGCACAGCGTAAGATAAAATTATTCATAAAATATCTTGCTTCTTGTTTTTGCTCGCAAAGGATAACAGAATCATAAGAGGTAATTATCTGTTTTGCCTTGAAAGTTGAGGGCATTTTGTTGCCAGTAGGTCTCAATTGATCAAAAGTGAACTCGTAAACATTATCTCCACCCATATTTACTGTGGCTTTTCTGTTTTGAGCGTCTATTGAAACAATTGTGCCTTGATCTCCACGATAGAAACCATCAATAACCCAGACTAAATCTCCAACTTCCCATGAGTCATCTTGAACCTCTGTCTGAAAAGTCCATTGTTCCACACGGTTACCTGTGCCATAGAAAACTTCATCAATATCGTTTGGAGCATAAGCAAGGATAGGATATTGAACATCTACAGACTTTTTAGAATTCTTGATAAGCCATGCTCTAAAGATTTCTTCTATTTCAAGCTCATCTACTAAAATAACGTTATCTGGCCCCCAAAGAGGATTTTGAGTTTTTGCCAAAGTACGTGTGTCGGCTATCTTCATTTCCTTTAGTAAGATATTGCCCATTTCCACGTCAATTTCGTTCAAAGATGATTGAATTTTTAGTGCCATTTGTCTTTTTACCTTAATTATATAGACTAGAACTCAAAATTGTTACAATACTAAGCCTTCTCTCGCTAAAACATCCATAGCAACTATCAAATGTTTATCTACACCAGGAATTTGATTTGGATTTCTTCTTGGCCTTCCCATTGGCGGCAATGGAGTCTTTCTCATGTATACAGGGAAATTAGCACCAGCCATGGCACGATTTTTTCTATCAGCATAAGCATATGAGAATCTAAAACTTTCACAAGAACAACGGCATTGAACATCATTATACATTAAGTTAGGTTTTTCTACAATATGCTTATGTCCCATAGAATCTTCAACTAACATGTTTTTTTCATCAGACAAGGCCTCCATTGCTTCTTCTTCTGATTCTACTTCTATTTCTTTTACTTGTAGGAATGTTATAATTGCGCCAAATGTTCTATGATGAGTGCCACGAATATTCATATAAAAGGTTAGTGTTTTCATACCAGCAGCATAAACCATATTAGTTACCACAACATGATTACTTTGATCTACTGTATTATTTTGTACTAAACCTGCTCCTTTTACAAGTTGTGCCCATTTCATTTGTTATCTATCCCAAGAGGTTTATAATTTAGTTGTTTTACTATCCATTCCATACAATCAGATTCTTTTCTCCATTCCAGAACTTCATATCCCATAGATTCTAAAAGATTGCATTGAGATACTTGTTCCGCTGATTTTTTTCCTTTCCCATACTTGAACTCTACAAATGTAACCTTACCACGTCCGATGATAATTAAATCCGGTTGCCCGGGCGTTGCACCCATAGCAATCATATGTTGTTTATAAATTGCTTTTGATTTTACATCCTTGATAAAACTTATACCATTGAAGACATCCGTACAGAAGCAAAGAAAATTATGAGCCCGTAGCATTTTCACACAGGCTTTTTGTAATTTATGTTCATTAGTGATATCATGTGTAGATAAATAGTTGGTGGTTTTTTTGAAATTAGGTTTGCCACCAACTTTACCTAGACTTGTTTTTAGACTAATCATTGATCGCTTTCTTCACTGCCTAAGATCATAACAGCAAGAGTCAGCAAATAAGATTGAAGATCCATCCAAGCATCAATAGCATTTTTTGTATTCAATTTCTTGGCGTTTTCTTCATTGATTTCTAATTTACTACTCTTTTCATAAATTATACCCATAAGCTTTTGAATATCTTCATCGTCTTTGTATAATTCTTCTGTAATGACTAAATTATAAATTCCTAATCCTTCTTTCAATACTGTAGTAAGTCTCGTAAAGGATTCGGTACTAATAATAAACTCACCAAATTCATCATAGTATTCGTCTACCATGCGATCTGAATCTACTAAATATTCATCAAGTTTTACTTTTAGTTTTTTATTCATTTACTCCACCTTTTCTTCTTCTTCAATATCTACATGTACTCTTGTGCTAGGTTGAGATGTGATTGACTTTGTAATTCCTCCACCAAATCCTACGCCCAACAAAGTATAAGCAGTCTCTACGTTTTGACCGACACCAAAGAAGTGTAATATTAACAAGATCATACCAATGCCGCCACATGTCCAAGTCATAACTCTAGCGCATGAAAGACTGCCACCTTCATTTGACTCAAACATTTTGTATAGTGTTTTTTTCAAACTCATGATTATTCTCCTTGATCTTCTTGTTCTTGTTCGCTGAAAATTTCTTCTACCTTATTTAGATTTCCATTTTCCACGTAGTCTGTAATAATAGCGTTCAAGACAATTGCACCATCAAAATCAAATACCATTTCTTCTTTCGTCTTCACGTTAGTAATAATCAAAAAGGTTTTATCGTTACCAACATCTCTGACCTTGATATTAATTTCTCTATGGTCTAAGTCTTGGATTGTAATCTCGTTGGTATAATTCTTTTTCAGATAACCAAGCGGATTTTGTGGTTTCTTCTCTTGTTTTTTGAATAGCCGGCCAAATAACATATGTTTCTCCTTTTTTATTAGAACTGTTTTTTACAACTGCCACCAAATAAAAATCCCATCTACAGATTCGGGCTATAGATGGGAAACTTTTCTGTGAAACAATAAAGGCCCGAATTACTCTACTGTTTCGTTATTTCTTTCTATTAGAACTGTTTTATCTTTGAAGTGAATCAATTAATTTTTTATCTTTAGCTCTTTGTATTGCTATAGCCTTTACAACATTCTTACCATCGAACACCATACTTGGATTTGAATCATTTGTGTCAATCCAGATCTTTGGATGAATTTCATATGGTAATGAGAACTTCTTTGTTGATGGTTGTGGTTCTAATTCTATTCTAGCAAAACCAGGAGCCGCTTGTTTTCCATAGTATCCATCAATCCAAGCGTTGTCTTTGTCTGTATTCAACTGATATGTATATGATGGTGTTTGTACAGCTATTCTGTTTCTTACTTCTAGTGTATCATCTTCAGAAATTCCAGCTGAAGGTAGCGTTGTTACTAGGTGATTATGTTTGTGTCCCATGATATATAAATCAGCTTCATTCGCTACAGCGATACGATTAAAGTCTATCATCCCCTTAGTAACAGGAGCGGAACTATTGCCTCCACCATGATTCATATAGATGGTGTACTTCCCGCCTAACTTATAACCTCTTTTCGGGTCTAAGAAGTTTATACGAACAAAGTTTTGATAGTGGCCTTCTTGTATCTTACCGTTTTTCTTTTCACGGTTTAGTCTTTCAATCAACCAAGCTAATACATCTACCCCGTGGTGCTTTATCATTGCAGTTTCATGGTTGCCCATCGCTATGATA
>JAEEGL010332853.1_pt1 | contig 28133 bp, 22 predicted proteins | sample 9134231 | NCBI WGS metagenome assembly JAEEGL01 (sample SAMN16246548, study PRJNA631951) | gut metagenome | biome: gut microbiome; feature: rumen; material: fiber-attached | host: Bos | place: Iran: Karaj | collected 2018-10
TAGTCCGTGCCGGAGCGATCACTGTACCTGATACTGATTATTCTCTTTCCTGGTCCAATGAGAATTCACAGGAAGTCGGGTTCTATACGGTGGAGGCAACAGCAACTTCTAAAAACTACACCGGAACAGCAACCGCAACCTATGAGATATCAAATGGAATAGCTAAAGTTCCCACAGCTAAAACAGGACTTGTGTATAAAGGCTGGACACTGACCGGAGTGGAACCCGGTACGGGATATACCCTTAGAGATAATACCGGAGAGACTGCGGGAAATTATATCGCAACAGCAACTCTTGAGGAGGGATTTGAATGGGAAGATGGCAGCAAGGCTCCCAAGACGATCCCATGGTCTATTGCACAGGCACCGATCACAGGCATGACCCTGTCGGAAAGAACGTTCACCTATAACGGAAGCGTTCAGAGACCGGGTGTAACGTCGGTTCATGCAGGAAATATCCGACTTAAAAGAATTGACTATACGATCTCGTGGTCAGATGAGAACTCAAAAGACGTAGGCATCTATACGGTGACTGTAAGGGGTACGGAAAACTTTACTGGAGTAATAACCAGTAAATATGCCATAGAAAGTATGGAAACCTGGAATCTCTTTGAAGATGGAAGTACGCATGTTTATTCCGTCAGAGGAATTACCTCAAAGAAAGAGGTTCAAAACAAAAACAGCAGCTCTTCCAAGTTTTTTACCGCAGTGCTCGTCAGTGATACGATAACTGTTTCCCTGAAGGAAGGCGCTGACAGGAAGAAGGCAGCCACCGCCAATATCTTTGATTTTGACCTGGGTGAGGAAGGCGCCGTGTCCTATACACTTCCTTTTACCTACAATAAGCCTGTATTAAAGCTGTCCGTTACAAAGGGAACTGTGACTAAGGGAAAAGAGACTACCCTTAAGACTAAAGTTCTTTATAAAAATGAAGACGGCAACTTCATACCATACGACCTGTCGGGAGCGGAGGTAACCTACGCCGGCAAGAGCCTTGAGGCTCTGGAAGACGGGGACGTTGCTATAGTCGCAGATTCAAAAGCATCGGATAAGATAAAGATAAGCAGGGAAGGCTGGAACGAGAAGGACCCGATAGAGCTTCAGTATACGATAGCTGAAGTTAAGGAAAGCGCTGAAGACGTGCTTGCGGTGGATATGGGTGGTCTTAAACAGGTGACCCTTAACAGGAACCATCCCGAGCAGAGCTTCACCTTCCCCCTTACCTTAAACGGTGAAAAGGCAAGTGCACAGACCGTTCAGATTGTAAAGGGAAAGAAGGGCGAGGAAAGCCTTGCAAAGATCGGTAAAGGCACCGTGACTATATCACTTGGAAAGAGCAGCATTGGAAAGGGCAGCTATACCATAAACCTAAAGCCTGTCAAGGAGAGTAAGGCCAAGTTCACCATCAAAGTAAATGTGACCGAAAAGGCGATAACAGCCTCCGGCAAGATTGCCCTTAAGATGGATGTAGTTACGAGAAAGCCCATGATCATCATTCCCACACTTAAGGAGGGATGCGGAGAAATTAAGGCTGCCGAGGTTACAGACATAACACTTAAGAATGGAAAAGCAAGGAGTGCTTCTGACTTTACAGCCGAGGTTAAGGGCAGCTACATAGAGGTAAGCTATGTGGCGGAAGAGGAGATGAAGGCTTCTGACCTTAAGATAGGAGACATGACTCTTTCCCTGACAGTCCTGGATTCTGCGGGAGCTGAAGCTCAGGTGCCGCTTACACTTAAGAACGTTACCGCCAAGAAGACAGCACCTTCAGTCAAGTCAAGCAAGGTTGTGATACCCAAGGCCACCGCTGATAAGGCTGACGGTACAACTGTCATAGCTACCGCCAACATCAGGAGCAGCTTCAAGGACAGTGCAAAGCATACACAAAATATCACACCCACAGATGTGACTCTCACCAACAAGAATGTGGTAGCCGAGACCGATCCGGCGGACAGAAGCCGCATCCTTATTAAGAAGCTTACCGGCAAGAGCGGAACTATTAAGGCAACGCTCACATACGCCGGTGGAGTTACGAAGACTGTGACGGTGAAGGTTACAAAGAAGTAGAACAATACCCCGCAAAAGAACCGTCCCCCATTGACTCTATATGTTATACTTTTTTTAAAATGACGGAGGCAGGTTTATATGAAGGTACTGATTATTAACGGAAGTCCCAGAGTGGGCGGTAACACATCTCTGGCAGTGGATGAGATGGTAAAGACATTTGCCGAGGAGGGCATTGAGACAGAAGTTGTGCAGATCGGCAATAAGGATGTAAGGGGCTGTATTGCCTGCGGCAGCTGCTCAGAGAATGGGAAGTGCGTCTTTGATGATGTGGTCAATGAGCTGGCTCCCAAGTTTGAGGCTGCCGACGGACTGGTTGTGGCTTCACCCGTGTACTATGCATCAGCCAATGCCACACTTATCGCGTGCCTTGACAGGCTCTTTTACAGCACCGGCTTTGACAAGACCATGAAGGTAGGCGCCAGCGTCGTTGTTGCAAGAAGGGGTGGATGCTCTGCAACCTTCGACGAGCTGAATAAGTATTTCACCATCAGCAATATGCCTGTGGCCTCAAGCCAGTACTGGAACAGTGTTCACGGAAGAGAAAAGGGCCAGGCTTCTGAGGACCTTGAAGGCCTGCAGACCATGAGAGTTCTTGCCAGGAACATGTCCTTCCTTATCAAGAGCATCGCTCTTGGCAAAGAGAAATACGGAATGCCCAAGACAGAAGAGCACGTCTGGACACATTTCATCTGATTTCAATAAGTGAATAGATGAGTCAGGAATCAGATAAAAGCAGTTCCTCTCTCGCAGGCCCTTTGAGGCGGCCGGTACTTAGCACCTGTATTTTAGGTGCTTAGTACCGTTGCCAGACGAAATGGAGTGCAAACGTGCCAAGAAGAGGAATGCTTTTGTCTGATTCCTGACGGATTATAAGCTTGAAAAAGTATAAGGTAATCAGACGCATGAAGGAGCAAGTGGTATGAAGGATGCATATTTTGCAGGGGGATGTTTTTGGTGTGTGACACCGATCTACAAGATGTACGGAGTCGACAGGGTAATCTGCGGCTACGCAGGCGGGGATGAAGCTGATCCCACCTATGAGGAGGTCAAGCACCAGAAGACCGGACACAGGGAGACCATAAGACTTGTATACGATCCGGAGAAGGTTTCCTATGACAGGCTTCTGGAAATCTATTTTGCCAACGTGGATCCCTTTGATCCTGAGGGGCAGTTTATCGACAAGGGCTTTTCCTATACGCTGGCAATCTTTTACAGCTCAGAGGAGGAAATGGAGAAGGCTGCAGCCAAGATCGCAGAGGTAGAGGCCGGCTCCGGCAAAAAGGTCTATGTGGAGCTTTTGCCCTACAAGAATTTCTATGAGGCAGAGGAGTATCACCAGGACTATTATCTCAAGAACCCTGAGGCCTTTGAAAAAGAGATGAGGGAATCCGGAAGAGTCAAAGAATAAAATGATTGAGATAGTGATTGTGAGAAATACACAGTCACAGAGCCGGTGCTGGACTTTTGAACGTTTCATAATAAAATAATAAGACCGCAGGTGCAGGCGTTTGGGCATGCATCTGCGGTCTTATTTTGTCACTTAAGGATGTTACTGTTTTTTTGTGATCTGCATAAGCTGTGCAATCTTGGCTGCGAACTGAGTCAGAGGCTGAGTCTGAAGTACAATTCGTCCGGGACCTGTAACTACTGTGTTAAAGAGTCCCTCACCGCCAAAGAGAATGTTGCTTACGCCCTTTAACATGACAATGTCTATGGAACAGGTGGCATCCATCATAACAAGATATCCTGTATCAATGGTCATGGTCTCGCCTGCTGCAAGATTATATTCTACGGAACCGCCGTCGATCTCGATGAGCGCCTTTCCGCTTCCTGAAAGTTTGTTCATGATAAAGCCTTCTCCGCCGAAAAAGCCTGCGCCGACTTTTTTCTGGAAGAAAATATCAAGATTGACGCTCTCATCCATGGCCAGGAAGGACCCCTTCTGCACAACGATTGGATTTGAGGTAATATCGATCTCGCGGATCTCTCCGGGAGAGCTTGAGGACAGTGCCAATAATCCTGGCCCGTCAGCCACATAACGGTTCATGAAAAGAGATTCTCCGGAAAAGGCGCGCCCAAGCATCTTCCCTAGTCCGCCTCCTGTATTGGTTTCCATCCTGACGCCGCCATTCATCCAGGACATAGCACCGGTTTCACACATGATAGCTTCACCGGGATTCATGGTGCAGATAGCTACCGGGAAGTTGCCCCCTTTGATTTCACAGTTCATAGAATTTCCTCCTTCTTTATTAAAAACACATTTTTGCAAAAAGCTGATAAAAAAATTATACATTATCGAAATAGTACTATTTATAAACAAAGAATAAAAAATTGCAGGAGCGTCCATTATCTTACGACAGACAAGGTACCTCTTTTTTGTTATCATATTAATAAACGCAATATTGTTTCGTAAAGGCGAAATGGAGGCGGCTCCTATGGATAAAAGCCGGCGACGAGGTGACTACTATGCGAAGACTCAGTAAAAAAGGAAGTATGAATGACAGGATCGACACAGTCCTTAGGAAGGTCCGGGGAAGGATGACCTCTTACCCTCCGGGAATGTGTCCTCTTACACTGTACAGGTCCATTCTTCAGATATCCATGAACCAGTCCTGCGGCAAATGTGTGCCCTGCAGGGATGGTCTGGTTGAGGTGTATGACCTGCTGAATCAGGTGATAAATGGAGATGCCACATTTGATACATTGGATGAGATAGAAGATAAGTGCAGGATGATAGCAGAGACTGCAGACTGTGCTGTGGGCGTCGTTGGTGCCAATATGATCCTGGAGTCCCTTTCAGAGTTCGAGGACGAATACAGGAGCCATATAGAGAGAAGGCGCTGCATTGAAAATACCGGGCAGACAATCCCCTGTGTGACGCTCTGCCCTGCTCATGTCGATGTGCCCGGATACATTGCCCTTATTAAGGAAGAGGATTATGCGGGAGCAGTCAAGGTGATACGCAACAAAAATCCCTTTCCTACAGCCTGCGCGATGATCTGTGAGCATCCCTGCGAGAGAAAGTGCAGAAGGTCCCTTATAGATGATCCCATCAATATCAGAGGACTTAAGAAATATGCGGTAGACTGCGTGGCAGCTGACAGTGTTCCAACGCCCCCAAAGGGTTCTTCCACAGGTAAAAAGATAGGAATCGTGGGCGGAGGACCATCGGGACTTACTGCGGCTTATTTCCTTGCGCTCATGGGGCATGAGGTCCATATATACGAAGAGCATGAAAAGCTTGGAGGAATGCTCAGGTATGGTATTCCTGAGTACAGGCTTCCCAAGGAAAGGCTTGATCAGGACATAAGAGCAATACTTGGTGCCGGAGATATCAGGGTTTATAACAACACCTCCATTGGAAGAGATATTTCTTTTGAAGAACTAAAGCGTAAATACGATGCTCTGTACATAGGGATCGGAGCACAGATCGGAAACAGGATGCCTGTGGATGGGGCAGATGCTGAAAATGTTATTCCGGCAGCAGATTTCCTGCAGAAGATAGCCCAAGGAGAGAAGATTGATCTTGAGGGGAAAAGAGTGGTTCTCATCGGCGGAGGCAATGTGGCCATGGATGCTGCCAGAACCGCTGCCCGTCTGAATGCCAAAAGCATCCATGTCTTTACCAGGAAAAGAGATGACTACACAGCTCTTTCAAGTGAGATAGAATCTGCAATGCAGGAGGGAGTGCGCTTCAGGACTCTTCTCAGTTTCCTCAATCTTGAAACGGATAAGGACAGCGGCTGGGTCAATGCGGTGTGGCTTCAGCCGGAAATTGTGGCAGAGTACGACGACTTTGGGATGATGACTACAGAGCATTCAAGCAATTACCCCTACCGTTTCCTCTGCGACTATCTGATTCTTGGTGTTGGCCAGAGAAGCGATGTGGCCTCCTTTGAAAAGGCAGGGATCCCTGTGGAAAGAGGCAGGATCAGGGCGGATGAGATGTGCATGGTACAGGGCACCGAGGGAGTATTTTCAGGTGGAGACTGTGTCACAGGTCCTTCTACAGCAATAAATGCCATAGCAGCAGGGCAGGTGGCTGCCTTCAACATTGATGAATACCTTGGCTATCATCATAAGATAAAGCTTGAAGCAAGCATTCCGCCTGCGGTTCCAAATCCCTGCATTCCAACGGGACGGGCAGAGATAGAGGAAAAGGACCCCTTTGTAAGGCGGGAGAGCTTTGAGCACGTGGAGCTTCCCATGACCTGTGAGGAAGCTAAGCGTGAATCAGGAAGGTGTCTTAGGTGCGACCACTACGGCTGCGGTTCTATGGAAGGAGGCAGGGGAGAATGATCAATCTATCTATCAACGGACAGGCCTGCCGGGCCCGCAATGGGATGACAATCTTAGAGGCTGCCACGGAAAATGGCTTTCATATTCCCACCCTTTGCTTTCTGAAAGGCGTGAACGGTATTGGCTCCTGCCGCATGTGCGTGGTTGAAGTGGAGGGCTATGAGAGACTTCTTGCAGCCTGCAGCACTGGAGTAAGAGAAGGAATGGTGATCACCACCGATTCAGATAAGCTAACCGATTACAGAAGGAGAATGTTAAAGCTCCTTCTTTCAAACCACAATCTTGACTGCATGAGCTGCGCCTCAAACGGAAGGTGTGAGCTTCAAAAGCTCTGCAATGAGTACGGCGTAGAGCACGCAGATCGGCAAGGAAGCCGGGTGAACATAGAGAAAAAGCTTCCCATTCTGGATTCCAATCCTTATATCAGCTACGATCCCAGTAAGTGCATCCACTGTCAGAGATGCATAAGCATTTGCCACAGGATCGCCTGCAACGGATCGATAAAGAGCGGAAGGCTTGGCAACTATCATATCGTGGAAGCTCCCTTTGGGACAGACTATAAATCCACCTCCTGCGAGAGCTGCGGCAACTGTGCATCAGTCTGCCCTACAGGAGCGCTGATCCTTAAAAGAGAAAAGGAGTACCGTGAGTGGGAGGTAAAAAAGGTTCTTACCACCTGCCCTCACTGTGCTACAGGCTGTCAGTTCTATCTTGTGGTGAAAGATAACAGGATCGTGAATGTGGAAGCTGCAGACGGACCAGCCAATCATAAGAGACTCTGCGTGAAGGGAAGAAATGCGAGCTTTGATTTCGTCCAGTCTCCGGACCGCCTTAAAAAGCCACTGATAAAGGACAGGGAGAGCGGAACCTTCAGGGAGGCAAGCTGGGAGGAAGCAATTTCATATACCGCAAGGCGCTTCATGGAGCTTAAAGATAAGTATGGAAGCGAGAGCCTGGCCGGTTTTGCCTGCTCCAGATCCTCCAATGAGGATGTCTATATGCTTCAGAAAATGGTCAGGTGCTGCTTTGGCACCAACACCACCGACAACTGCGCCCGTGTATGTCACTCGGCTTCAGTTACAGGTCTTGCCAAGACCCTTGGCTCCGGCGCCATGACCAATCCCATCCATGACATAACCCACGATGTGGATGTGATCATGCTGGTGGGTTCAAACCCGGAAGAGGCTCACCCGGTTGTTGGAATGCAGATCAGGCAGGCGGTAAAGAGAGGCACCAGGCTCATCGTGGTTGATCCAAGAGAGATAGGACTTGCCAGGGTGGCAGATATACATATTAAGCTCCGCCCCGGAACCAATGTGGCCTTTGCCAACGGAATGCTGAATGTCATGATAAATGAGGACCTATATGATCATGACTATGTAGAAAAAAATGTGGAGGGGTTTGATGAGCTTAAAGCTGCCGTTTCAGAATACACCCCTGAAAAGGTTGCAGAAATATGTCATATAGATAAGGATATGCTGACAGAAGCGGCAAGGATGTATGCCACTGCAGGGAAAGCTCCGATAATCTACTGCCTGGGAGTTACGGAGCACTCAACCGGTACCGAAGGTGTAATGAGCATGTCAAACATGGCTGTTATCTGCGGCAAGATCGGCCGGGAAGGGTGCGGCGTCAATCCCCTCAGGGGTCAGAACAATGTCCAGGGAGCTTGCGACATGGGAGCCATGTCAACGGACTATCCGGGATATCAGAAGGTCGACAATGAGGCGGCAAGGCTTAAGTTTGAAAAAGCCTGGGGTGTCAGCCTTAACCCTGAGCAGGGACTTCGTGCCACAGAGGTTTTCCCTGCAGCCATAGAGGGCAGGATAAAGGGACTCTTCATATGCGGAGAGGACCCAATGGTCTCCGACCCGGATACAACACATATCATAAAGGCCCTTGAGAGCATGGAGTTTGTTGTGGTGCAGGATCTTTTCATGACAAAGACCGCCGAATATGCGGATGTTGTTCTTCCTGCCAAAAGCTTTGCTGAAAAAGAAGGTACCTTTACCAACACTGAGCGCAGGATACAGCGCATAAGAAAGGCTGTAACCCTTGATGGAGAAATGCGCGCCGACACGGATATCATAATCGACCTTATGAATGCCATGGGCTACAAGCAGCCCTACCTGACACCTGCCCAGATCATGGATGAAATAGCGCAGCTTACCCCGGGGTATCATGGAGTGAGTTTCGAGCGCCTTGATGCAGGGGAGAGCCTGCAGTGGCCCTGCCCTGAAAAGGGACATCCCGGAACACCGATCATGCATGTGGGGCACCCTGCAAGGGGAAAGGCTCTTTTATATCCCGCAAGGTTTAAGGAGGCCAAGGAGCTCCCTGACAGTGAGTATCCGTTCATACTTATGACGGGGCGTATTCTTTACCACTATAATGCTTTCAGCATGACTTCCCGTTCAGAGGGACTGATGGAGTTAGAGAAAGAGGGGTATATAGAGCTGAATTACAGCGATGCCGACAGTCTCGGAATAAAGACCGGAGACACTGTGCGCGTCAGCAGCAGAAGAGGGACCATTGAAGCAAAGGCCAGGGTAGGACGGAAGGTATCTAAGGGCGAAACCTGGATGCCTTTCCATTTCCCGGATTCTCCTGTCAACATGATAACCAACGCAGCCCTGGATGAATTTGCCAGGATTCCGGAGTACAAGGTCTGTGCAGTCAGACTTGAGAAAAAGCAGCAGTAACCCTTTCATAGTCCTTTGGAGTGTTACAGTTTAGAAGTTCATTGGGATTACCGTCAAAAGCCATATACTGGCAGTCGATTTCTTTTAGAAGATCTCTGACTGCCAGTTTTTTATCCTCTATAAGGTCCGCGCATCTGTCAGAAAGACAGGTGTTGTACACACCAATAAGTGGCTCAGGTCTTCCGTCATGGGACAGAATTGTGGCACTGTGGTTACCTTTTTGATGCTCCTCAAGAAGGAGCTTCAGAGTCCTTTCAGAGATCAGGGGCACATCGACGCTTATGACCAGTGCATGGTCGAAGCTACATTTGGGAAAACAAGAGTACAGTCCGCCCATGGGGCCCAGATCCGGAATAAGGTCAGGGACCGGGGTGACATAAGGACTCGGGCTTATGCGGGGGGCTTGTGATGAATTCCATGAGATGATGATGTCTCTACATCCGATGCTTAAGAGCTTTTTGACCTGAATTTCAAGAAGGGTCCTGCCTCCCAGTAAAAGACCCGATTTATCCGTTTTCATGCGGCTGCTTTTGCCGCCGGAGAGTATTATTGCGCTGAATTTCATTTTTCCAGTTCTATCCTCACCACATCCTTCACCTGGCGCTTTGCGTCGGTGTCTCCAAAAACTACAAGATTTATCTTTTCTTTTCCCGTATCATCAGAAGCTGCTATAAGAAAAGCAGTTGCGTCAGAAGCTATCTCAGATGCAGTTAGTGTTGCTGAGTATTCATCGGATGCAACAACCCTGGCAGAAGAAAAGTCATCGCTGGAAATACCTGCCAGTTTTAGTGCGTTTTGGACAGATACTCCCGATGAGTTTATTTCTTTTTGCTGGCCCTTTCCGTTTATGACCGTTCCCTGAAGGCTTACAGTGTCAGCCTTAAATGGCATGACCGAAAGCTCTTTTCCCTCATAAGAAACAGTGATACTGCCACCGGGGGTAACGGGACGGCCTGAGAGATAAACGGCTGCAACTATGGCAGTTAATACGATAAGTACAAGGACTATGATAATATTTCGTTTTTTCATGATATTGCCTTTTCTGAGTTGATTATCGGTTTTAATTTTTTTACCAGTACAGCTGCCAGAACACCGCAGACAGAGCCGCTGGTGGCTGAGACCAGGACATAGAGCAAAAGAACGATTCCCGGGAGCCTGAACATTATGAAATTGGCGGTTAGTGCAGCGGTGGCAGAAGCGGCTATGGATGAAAGTACTATTCCAAGGGACTGGTCTTTTGTGACCCTCCTTGAGATGAAAAGCACCATGTCGATACAGATCCCCGGGAGAACGTAGCCAAGAGGGGAGAGAAGCCCCATGCTCCCTGTCATGCCAAAGCAAAGTGCAAGGACGCTCTGTACAATAGCCATGACAGTCCCGCAAAGGGGCATGGGGATCACAGAGGCTGCAATGACCGGGAACATCAGTGAAAAGCTGGTGGCTATGCCGCCGGGTATATGCAGAAACTCCGTGATCACATTGGCACCGGGTGAGATGAGCTTTTTGGCAAAAAGCCCCAGGTCACAGCACAGGGCCATGAAGATATAGATTCGAAGGCTGTGGTTTCTCATTAAATACTCCTTATTGCACAATTATAAGCAGTAAAAAAGGAAATATATATAAGATTGTACCAAATGAGAAAAGTTCTTACATTAATTGTTAATATTTTGACACCTATATGATATAGTATGTAATGGTAATTTTGCCGAGAGGATATTTTTACACATCATTCATTAATAGAAAGGGAACTATAATGGCTAATCATGAATTCACACAGTGGGATGGTTTCACTGGCCGCGTATGGAAAGACAATATCGACGTGCGTGACTTCATCCAGAACAACTACACTCCTTATGACGGAGATGAGTCTTTCCTGGAGGGACCAACAGAGGCTACCAATACTCTTTGGGGAGAGCTTCAGGAGCTTCAGGCTAAGGAACGTGCCAAGGGCGGCGTCCTTGATATGGATACAGATATCGTATCTTCTCTTACTTCCCATGGTGCGGGATATATTTCAGAAGAGACAAAGGATTTAGAGCAGATTGTTGGTCTTCAGACAGATAAGCCTTTGAAAAGAGCTTTCATGCCCTATGGCGGTATCACAATGGCAGAGCAGTCCTGCAGGATGTACGGCTATGAGCCAAGTGAAAGACTCCATGAGATCTTTACCAAATATCACAAGACTCACAATCAGGGTGTATTCGACATCTACACACCTGAGATGAAAAAGGCCCGTCACAACAAGATCCTCACAGGTCTTCCCGATACATACGGACGTGGACGTATCGTAGGCGATTACAGAAGAGTTGCCCTTTACGGAATAGATTATCTTATTGAGAAGAAGCAGGCAGATTTTGCAGCAACAGCCCGTCAGGGTATGCGCCGCTATGACTTCCAGCTTCGTGAGGAGATCGCAGACCAGATCAATGCTCTCAAGGGCATGAAGGAGATGGCTGCCATCTACGGCATTGATATTTCAAAGCCTGCCGCTACAGCCAAAGAGGCTGTTCAGTGGCTGTACTTCGGATATCTTGCAGCCATCAAGACACAGAACGGTGCAGCAATGTCAGTAGGCCGTGTATCCACCTTCCTTGATATTTACTTCACCCGTGACCTTGAAAGGGGCATCATCACAGAGAAAGAGGCACAGGAGATCATCGACCACTTCACAATGAAGTGCCGTATGGTGAAGTTTGCACGTATCGAGTCCTACAACCAGCTCTTTTCCGGAGACCCTGTTTGGGCTACTCTTGAGGTGGGCGGTATCGGCCTTGATGGTCGTCACCAGGTTACAAAGACCTGCTACAGATTCCTTCACACTCTGGAGAACATGGGACCTTCACCTGAGCCCAACCTTACAGTAATGTACTCAAGCCGTCTTCCTGAGAACTTCAAGAAGTACGCATCAAAGATCTCTGTAACAACATCTTCAATCCAGTATGAGAACGATGATGTAATGCGTGTTACCTGGGGAGATGATTACTCAATCTGCTGCTGCGTATCTGCTACAGAGACAGGTAAGGAGCTTCAGTTCTTCGGCGCCCGTGCCAACCTTGCAAAGTGCCTTCTCTACGCTATCAACGGCGGTGTTGATGAGAAGACCGGTGATCAGGTGGGACCTGAGTACAAGGGCATCACTTCCGAGTACCTTGACTATGATGAGGTTATGCACAAGTTTGACCAGATGATGGACTGGCTTGCACACCTCTATGTAGGAACACTTAACATGATCCACTACATGCACGACAAGTACTACTATGAGGCATGCCAGATGGCCCTCATTGACACACATGTACGTCGTTCATTTGCTACAGGTATTGCAGGATTCTCACACTGTGTAGATTCTCTCTCTGCTATCAAGTATGCCAGGGTAAAGGCTATCCGCGATGAGAACGGAATCGCCAAGGACTTTGAGATTGAGGGAGACTTCCCTCGTTACGGCAACGATGATGACAGAGCTGATGAGATTGCCATCTGGCTCCTTAGAACCTTCATGGGCAAGCTTCGTCACATCCATACCTACAGGGATTCAGAGCCTACAACATCTATCCTTACCATCACATCAAACGTTGTTTACGGTAAGGCTACAGGCGCACTTCCCGACGGTCGTCCTGCAGGCGAGCCTCTTTCACCCGGTGCAAATCCCGCATACGGTGCAGAGGTAAACGGACTTATCGCATCACTTAACTCTGTTGCTAAGCTTCCTTATGAAGAGGCTCTTGATGGTATCTCCAATACACAGACCATCAATCCCGGTGCCCTTGGACATACAGATGAGGAGCGCATTAACAACCTTGTGAACGTACTTGACGGATACTTTGATCAGGGAGCTCACCACCTCAACGTCAACGTATTTGGCAAGGAGAAGCTCATTGATGCCATGGAGCATCCTGAGAAGCCTGAGTATGCAAACTTTACTATCCGTGTTTCAGGATACGCTGTTAAGTTCATCGACCTGACCAAAGAGCAGCAGATGGATGTTATCTCACGTACCTGCCACGAGGCACTGTAACAGTTTTTAGTTTTATCGGAGTTTTTTAATGAGTGAAGTTATAGGATATGTGAATAAACTGGAGAGCTTTGGCGCTGTGGACGGTCCCGGAGTCAGGTATCTCATTTTCCTTAGCGGATGCAGGATGAGATGTGCCTTTTGTCACAACCCTGAGACCTGGAAGGAAGGCGAAGGGCAGAGGTTTACAGCTGATGAGCTTCTCAAAAAAGCTCTCCGATTCAGACCGTATTGGAAAAATGGCGGCGGCATCACGGTAAGCGGCGGAGAACCTCTCCTTCAGATCGACTTTCTGCTGGATCTGTTTAAGAAAGCCAAAAAAGAGGGAGTCAGTACCTGCATCGATACCGCAGGAGAGCCCTTCACTCATGAAGAACCCTTCTATTCCAAGTGGAAAGAGCTGATGGGCCTTACGGACACTGTCCTTCTGGACATCAAGAACATAGATGCCGATGCCCACAGAGAGCTGACAGGCGTTGACAACGGCAATATCCTGCAGATGGCAGGGGAGCTGTCAGATATGGGCATACCGATCTGGATACGCCATGTGCTGGTTCCGGGTGGGAGTGACAATGACGAATACCTTCACCGCACCAGGGAGTTTATCGATACTCTTAAATCTGTGGAGAGGGTGGAGGTACTGCCTTACCACACACTGGGAGTTCCCAAATACCGCGAGCTTGGAATCGACTATCGCCTGGAGGGAGTGGAATCACCTTCCCCGGAGCGTATAGAAAATGCAAAGAGAATACTGGGTGTCAGGGAAAAGCTGTCGTAATGACAGCTTTTTCTTTTGAAAGCAACGGGGAGGTGTTTTGTGATGAGGGTGCAGAAACATTGAAATTCCTACGGGATATGTATATAATCAATGAAGTTAATCCCGGGGAGAAATTCTATGAGTGTGTCACTTTTTAAGAAATATATTGTCAGTACCTTTGTGATCTTTCTGATCACATTTTTTCTTGAGATATTTGTCTTTAACCTTTCATTCTGGAAGAGCAGCGGAGTTGAACCTGTTGTTGTAGCCAAGGGGGCTGTGGCAGAGGACGGCCGGGATTTTTACAGCGAGAACTATGAGCTCAACGGGCGGCTCCTTAATTTCAGGGCGGACCTTGAGATGGTGTACGGGGAGACGGCTTATGTTTCCGCAATCCTCACTGATGAGGGGGATAAGTATGAGTACACGACTCCCGATCACGTGGTTCACGGCGCTATTGTAGGCAGCAGCTACTGTAATGTTTATCCCTTTGGAAGGACCCATACTGTCACCATTAAGGTGAGCGTGCCCGAGGGTGGCAGAGTCAACATCAGATCCATCACCTTAAATGCCCGCAAGCCGCTGGACATTAAACCTTTAAGGCTTTTGGCAGCCTTCCTTGTCATATGGCTTTCGTATATGTTCTGGAGAGATACATTCTTTTACAGGTTATACTTTGATACCACCAGGAAATGGCAGTATCCTGTGATAGTTCTTTCCATGCTGGCACTTATGCTGATCACTTTCATCCTTGGACATGCGGACAAGGTGGTCATGGCAAGTCCCTGGCCTCATCACAGTCAGTATCAGGAACTGGCCAGAAGCCTTGAAAAGGGCAGTGTTGTGCTGACTGAGGAGATCGTGGATCCAAGGCTTATGGAGGCGGATAATCCGTATGATACCATCTCGCTTCAGGTGGAGGGTATTCCCTATGCCATGGACTACGCCTACTACAACGGCAATTACTATGCGTATTTCGGTATAGTTCCTGAGCTTCTTCTGTACTTCCCATATCATATGCTTACCGGAGGGAATCTTCCCAACTACATGGCAACGCTCATATTGTATGCGGTGTTTGTTGTGGGGGTATTTCTGGCGGTGGCAGGCTTTATAAAGAGATTTTTTCAGAAGGTTCCCTTTGTCATCTATCTGATGCTCTGCAGTGCCATTGTGCTGGGAGCCAATTTCATCTATCTGATAGAGCGCCCGGATATCTACAATGTTCCGATCCTTTCAGGTATCGCCTTTACCTTTACAGGGCTGGGACTGTGGCTTTTATCACTGAATACTGAAAAGACCCGTATCAGAAGAGCAGCCCTTTTCCTGGGCAGCCTCTCCATGGCGCTGGTGGTGGGGTCAAGGCCACAGCTGGCAATCTTTTCGTTTACTGCCATCATTCTGTTCATGACAGGAAATAAGGAAGGGAAGAGGAGTCTTTTTACCCGGGAGACCATAACTGAAACAGCCCTTTTTGTGCTTCCCTATGTGCTGGTGGCAATCCCTGTATGCTGGTACAATGCAGCCAGGTTCGGGAACATCTTTGAGTTCGGAGCAACCTACTCCCTGACCACCAACGACATGAACCACAGAGGCTTTAACCTCTCAAGACTGGCAAGGAGTCTGTACAGCTATCTGTTCCAGCCTGCTGTCATCATGACGGACTTCCCTTTCATGATGTCCAGTGTTGTGGATGGCAAGTACATGGGCAAGTTTCTGTATGAGCACACCTACGGAGGAATCCTTGTAGCCAACACCTTTATGGCATCCCTTTGGTTCTTCCTGGTAAGCGGCCTTAAGAAGACAGAGAGCAGGGTCAGGGCGCTGGTGCTGTTCCTTGTTTTGTCAGGACTTTTTGTGGCGGGCTTTGATGCCAATAAGGCCGGGGTCATCTACAGATATACCTGCGACTTCGCACCGGCATTTTTCCTGGCTGCAATGCTTCTGTGGCTTGTGCTGGTAAGTGACAACGGGGCTAAAGATTTTCCCGGCAGATCCTTTACAGGTCGCATGTTCTATCTGTGCACCATGTTCTCGCTTATTTATTCCTTCCTGACCTTTATAGCGTCAGGTGTCAGCGTTTGTCTGGAAAACGACAACCCGACGCTGTTTTATACCATTGCTGATTATTTTAATTTCTGACGGAGAGTGATAATAATGATAGATAACAGGACATCCAAATTATTCAGAGGACTGGCCATACTCATGGTAATTGGCTCCCACTATGCGGGGTGGATGTATGCAGACCCCTTTAGTGAGACCTGGAGAGTGTGGGTATCAAGCTGGGGAGTTTACGGAGTTGATATCTTCTTTCTTCTTTCGGGCTACGGACTGGTTAAGGCCTATGAGAAGAGCGGCATTGACAAGCGCTTCGTGATCAGAAGATTTCTGAACAGCTATGTTCCATATATACTGATCGTGGGATTTTTCAGCTTCGTTCTGGATCGCAGCGTTGACAGCCCTGAGGCGGTGTGGAAGCTCTTTACAGGTTTTGACTTCTGGTTTATGTGCATCATCTTTGTCTTTTACATAATGTTCATGGTGTTCTACAGGATAGGGCATTTCAAGGAGCTGCTTCTTACCGCAGGGGTCATCGGCTTTTCCTACTGGCTGTACACCAGGGAATTTGCAGATTTCTGGTTCCTGTCCAACGGCGCATTCCTGATAGGCGTATATGCAGCAACTCTCGAAAAGAAGTTCGCAGGCAGGGTAAAAGAGCTTATTGTAAAATGCAACCTAACTGCCATAGCCTTTGCTCTTATGGTGGCCTGTGCCTTCTGGCATGTGTTTGGGGGTGAACTTACATCCCACCTCTGTGCCAGTGTAATGTTCACCATCATGGCTCTTGGGCTTTGTGTGCAGTTTGAGGGAGGCGGGATCATCCTTCCCACAATTGGAAGGTTTTCACTTTATGTGTATCTGATCCACTCAAGGCTGTTCTGGATCGTAGCAGGGAAGTTTAGTGAAATGGACTACACCAAAATGGCAGCTCTTGCAGGGGTCATCACTCTGGTTGTCAGTGTTATCATTGGTTTTGTTTTTGAATTTTGTCTTGGTAAGATAGGAAAGCTGGTCAAGTAATGAAAAGAGTATTATCTATTTTGCTGCTGGCGGGAATAACGGGATTTGCGTTTTTGGGGGCATATCTTACCCTTCCCGTGACGGGGGCTGAAGGAACTGTTGCTCCTGTCATAAATGAAGCTGTATATCAGGTGGCAGCAGAGAATGACCATAATAAGGAAGCAGAAAACAAAGGTGATCCAGGGGCAAAGAATAATACGGGGGAAAAAGACAGGAAGCCAGCTGCGAGCAAAAAGCCTGCAGAAGGTAAGAAGGCCACCGATACTGCCTCAAAGGATCCTGCCGCAGATCAGCAGGAGGAGTTACACGGAATTGACATGAAGGATATCGTCTCCTTTGATGAGCCTGTGACAATGTACGTCAAGTCTGATGTCAATATAAGGAAGGGACCGGGCACAGCTTATGATATCGTGAGCTTTGCGGATACCGGGGATGAAGTTACAGTCATAGGCAGGTACGGCAAGGCCGGGTGGTATTATATAGATCTTGGCACTCAGAAGGCCTTTGTCAGCAACAACTATCTGCTAGATAATATGGAAGCAGTGGAAACCTACCAGGCGCAGCTGGCTGCGAAAGCACAGGAGCAGGCTGCGGCTGCAGCAGAAGCACAGGCCCGTGCAGCTATAGCCGATGTCGCCAATGGACAGCCGGCCCAGCAGTCCGCTCCACAGCCGGCCCAGCAGTCCACTCCACAGCCGGCCCAGCAGTCCGCTCCACAGCCGGCCCAGCCTGCCGCGCAACCGGCTCCTGTACAGCAACGGGCTCCACAACCCGCACCGGCTATTGCAGGGACTCTTTTTATCGGTGATTCAAGGTGCGTTCAGATGAAGGCTCTGGTGGGACAGAGCTCCTGGATCTGCGAGAATTCCAAGGGCTATGAGTGGCTTGAATCAAAGGCTATTGCTCAGGCTGACAGGATAATCGGAAAGGGCACCAGGGTTGTCGTCTGCCTTGGAGTCAACGATACGGAGAACGTTGAGAAGTATGCGGCCCTTATCAACCAGAAGGCGGCTGAGTGGGCACAGCGCGGCGCCAAAACCTATTATGTCTCGGTTAATCCTGTTACGGAGAATCCTTACAGGACAGAGGACGAAGTGGAATATTTTAATTCCAGGATGCCGGGACTTTTAAGCGGAGTTACCTGGATTGATACCCACTCCACGCTGATAAACGGCGGCTTTGGAATGGTGGACGGGCTTCATTACAACGATGCCACCAACGTCAACATATACAACATGATCATCGCCCAGCTAAAGTGATTCCGGGCTGATCAGTTTATTGTAAGTACTAATCTATTCTTATGTGGGGAATACAAGATGCATGAAACTACTCAGATCACATACGGGGAGGGCACCATTACCGTCACCATGAGTTCAGACAGTCTGACGGAAGTGACAGCTCCCGATGTGAGATTTGGTGATTATAACGCTGCCCTTACGGCCTGTTTTTCGGAAAAAGAGCTGGTGGAGATATCAGAAGGCGAGGACGCCTATGTTACCTTCGACTTTGTTATGAGGGATGAACTTGAGGATCCCAATGAGGAGCAGGCCTTTGACAAGGCCATTGCCGGGGCTGAAAAAACCTACGGAACTCTTCACAAGGGAGTTTTCTTTGATGTTTTTGCCAGCGCTTCGGTAGGCAGTGACCAGCCCAGGGATCTGGACAGATTAAGCTCTGAGGTGGAGCTGCAGTTTGGGATTCCACTGTACCTGGTGGCTGAGGACAGATACTACTATGTGATGACCGAAGAGAACGGTGTCATCAATCTTGAAGAGGACGTGGATGAAGAAGCGGATACCCTCTCTGTAAATACCGGGGACATCGGAGCATCCCTTATCCTCTATCAGACAGAGAAAGAGACACTGGTCAGGAAGGACACTACCCTGCATATACATTCCAACCATGTTTTTGTGGGTGGCATTGTAGTTTTGGCCATTGTGTGGCTCCTTCTGGATTTCCATCATCGCAGGAACAGAATGTAAAGTTAACAATATTTTGCTAGCTTTTATTCATGAAAAAAAGTACAATGAAAATATGGATTGGAATACTATAATAGGTCAAAATTCATATTATCTTGGTGAAAAGTCTGACCCGGAGACGATAGTCAGGCTTCTTAATTATGGCGTGCAGCAGCTGGGGAGCGGTATTCTGTTCCTGGACAGGGACTGGAAGTGCATCTATGCCAACAAGCACGCTTTTTCCATGTTCCATTCCGATGAACGGATCGAGGCCCTGAGCAAGATATTTTTTGACTGGATGACCAGTCTTGGCATAGAACACTCAGCTGCCACCTGGTGCAGGGTATTCAAGAGTAACGGCAAGGAGAGGCTCTACAGAGTCCGCTTTAGAAGTGTCATTGACAGTGAGAGCAAGCTCATTGGTTATATGTATACCGTCCAGAATCTGTCAGACATGGTGGAGAACGGGACGGGAGAGCAGTACAGGCTTACCCATGACGAGCTTACAGGGCTTTACAACAGAGAGGGCTTTAACGAGGCCGCAAGAGAGCTGCTTAAGACCACTGACAAGACGTATCTGCTTCTATATTCCAACATCAAGGATTTTAAGCTTTTCAATCAGCTCTTTGGACTTGAGAAGGGCAACGATATTCTGCTGAACATAGGAGATATGCTGCAGCAGCATGTCAAGGAGGAGGATGTTTACGCCAGGATCAACGGCGATCACTTTGCGCTTTGCATGCCCAAGGAACGCTTCAATGAGAAGGATTTCAAAAAACTGATCAGGGAGATAACTGACAGAGTCACCAGCAAGACCTATTCACTTCACATGCAGGTGGGAATATATGAGATCAGGGATCCCCGCATGGATATTGCCCTTATGTGTGACAGGGCTTACATGGCATGCAAGTCCATCAGGAAGGATGGTGTCTGTGAGATTGCCTGGTACAGCGACGAGATGCTGGTCAACGCCCTGCTGGAAAAAGAGGTACTGTCCAGCTTTGACTTTGCCATCATCAACAGACAGTTTGGAATATATCTGCAGCCTCAGGTCTACGCAGACGGCACCATGTACGGAGCAGAGGCTCTGGCCAGATGGATGCATCCGGAGAACGGACTTATCCAGCCAGGTGTCTTTATTGACGTGCTGGAGAGAGCGGACCTGATCTACAAGCTGGACAGATATATATGGGAGCTGGCGGCAAGACAGCTTGCCTGCTGGAAGGAAAACGGGATGAAGGATATCTCCATCTCAGTCAATGTATCCCCCAAGGATCTGTACTACCTGGATATCAAGAAGGAGTTCACAGACCTGGTAAAACACTATGACATCGACCCCAGGCTTTTTAACATAGAGATTACAGAGACTGCAGTCACTTCGGATGTGGCCAAGTGTGCCAAGCTGATATTGGAACTTCAAAAGAGCGGCTTTAAGGTCGAGATCGATGACTTCGGTTCCGGCTACTCATCCCTTAATATGTTAAAGGACATCAATGCGGATGTCCTCAAGATAGACATGGGGTTCCTGCGCAAGACGGACAATATTAAGAGGGCCCGTGTTATATTAAGCTACACCATTGACATGGCCCATGAGCTGGGAATGGGAGTGGTGACCGAGGGAGTTGAGACCCGGGAGCAGTTAGAGTTCCTTAAGGAGATGGGCTGCGAGATGTTCCAGGGGTTCTACTTTGACAAGCCCATGCCGGTTGAAGCTTTTGAGGAAAAGTACTGGGGTATGAATCTGACCTCAGCGGAGAAAAAACAATGAATTTCTACTACGCACCAATGGAGGGGATAACTCTTTATCCCCTGAGAAATATACACAGGAAGGTCTTTGGAGAGGGAGTGGACAGATATTACACTCCCTTTCTTACTGCCTCCCACACTCATCATTTCAAGAACAGGGAAAAGAAAGATGTGCTTCCGGACAGGAACATCTCTTTTGACAATTATGAGGAAGAGATAGTGCCACAGATCATGGCGGCAAATGCCGGGAACTTTCTTTGGGCAGCACAGGAGATGAAAAAGCTGGGCTATAAGAGAGTTAACTTAAACCTGGGGTGTCCTGCACCGACAGTGGTAAACCGCCACAAGGGTGCTGGACTTCTCTGTGATACCCCTTATCTTGACGCTATGCTTGACGGGATATTTAATGAGGCTGAGGGGAAGGATATCTACCCTGAGATCTCCTTAAAGACAAGGCTTGGCTTTACTGATCCGTCAGAGGCAGAAGAGCTGATGAGGATCTATGCTTCATATCCGTTAAAAGAGCTGATCATACATGCAAGGGTAAGAGAGGACTACTACAGCGGCTCTCCGCGCCTTGAGGACTTCAAAAGAGCTGTCGCCACCTACAGAAAATGCGGCGGAGGAGCAGATATCTGTTACAACGGTGATGTAACTTCGGCAAAGAGCTTTGAATATATTTATAAAGAGCTCTGTACAGGTGCTGATAAGGCTTCTGAGACAGATGGTTCGAAGACCTGCGGGATCACTTCGGTCATGATAGGAAGAGGACTGCTTTCGGACCCTTCTTTAGTGAGGCAGTTAAAGGGCGGGGAAGCATTGAGCGCAGAGGAGCTGCGTACTTATCTTAAGTGCCTCTATGAGGACTATGCTCAGTTTATCCCCGAGGACAGAAATGTCATCTTTAAGCTCTTAGAGCACTGGACCTTTCTTTACAGGCACTTTGCGTCCTGCGACAGGCACTTAAAGGCCATAAGAAAAAGCCGCAGCAGGGCTGAATACCATGCTGCGGTCAATAATATTTTTGCTGAATGTGAATTTGTTCCTGTCACTGATTCTTCATGCTGACACGGCTCTCAGGCGGAACTGAGGCTGTGATGAAGGCGTTGGCTCCGATTACCGAACCTGCGCCGATAACGGTCTCACCTCCAAGGATGGATGCTCCGGAGTAGATGGTGACATTGTCCTGGATGGTAGGGTGACGCTTTACGCCCTTGAGGCTCTGTCCTCCTCTTGTAGACAGACCGCCTATGGTGACGCCCTGATATACCTTGACGTGATCTCCTATTATGGAGGTCTCACCGATGACGATGCCGGTTCCGTGATCTATCATGAAGTACTTGCCGATGGTGGCGCCGGGATGTATGTCAATACCGGTCTTGGAATGGGCATACTCTGTCATCATCCTGGGGATAAGCGGCACCTTGAGCAGAAACAGCTCATGGGCTATCCTGTTGATGGTAACTGCTGTAAGACCGGGGTAGGACAGAATGATCTCACCCTTGGAGTAGGCAGCAGGGTCGCCATCATAGCAGGCCTGCAGATCCGTGTTCACATACTCCCTGATCTTGGGAAGCTGCTTGAAGAACTCATGGGTGATGCAGCGGGCTCCGCAGTCAAGGGTCTCATCTCCCGAATTCTTGTATTCGGGGCTGTGATGGAATGCGATGGCAATCTGTTTCTGCATGTTGTAGATGACATCTTCGATCACAACTGCAATCCTGTTGTTGTCGTTGTAGCTCTTGTACACCTTGTCACGGTAATAGCCGGGGAAGATGATCCGTATGAGCTTGATCACTATGTCCTTGACCGCATCCCTGTCGGGCTGGTTGTAGACATCCAGTTCATCCACGTCCCTGTTTTTTTCGTAGTCATTAAGGATCAGGTCAACTATTTCTTTGATCTCACTTTTGAGCTCATCTGAATTGTTTTTCTTATTGTAGTCCATGGCCCTGTTTTCTCTTTTCTGAAATTTTCTTACAGTATACCATAAAAATAAGACATTAGCCCTAAATATCTTAAACAGATCATCCGATAAAGATTACAGCAGGAATACTCTGCTTTTGTTTCTATTCCGGGCAAACGGATCTTGCCATTGTAGTACACGGATGTACTAGAGGAGTAACTGGTTTTAGCTTACGGAGGTAAGTGTACTATGATGAGATCGCTCTGGTCGGGTGTCGCCGGCTTAAAAACACATCAAATGGAAATGGATGTCATTGGTAACAACATCGCCAATGTCAATACAACAGCATATAAATCCCAGGCAACAGGTTTTCAGGATATTCTTTACCAGACGGTAAAGCAGGGATCTGGTGCCGGAGAAAATGTGGCAGCCACCAATACTTCACAGGTTGGTCTTGGTACCAAGGTGGGCTCCATCTACACCAATATCACAGCCCAGGGCTCTGCCATCACCACCAATAATGCCCTGGATCTCATGATCACGGGGGCCGCATTCTTTAGAATAACCCCTGATAGAACCGGGCTTGAAAGAAACTTCACCAGAGACGGCTCTTTTACCATAGATGCAAACGGAGATCTGGTGACCCAGAACAATGGTTACTATGTAATAGGAAAAATGGTAAATAGTGATCAGCCCTCAAGCCTCAAGGTCATAAACCGCAACAGGGATATGAACGGAGACGGCATTCTGGAGACTGATTATATGAATGGAGAGGCCACCACTGAGGCTTACCTCAAGGGCAATATTGACCGGGAGGACGAGGCTCTGGAGGAGGGAAGGAATCTCCTTCTTGAAGTCTATGGCAATGACGGAGAGAAATATACCATCAAGTTCAAGCTTACGGACAATGCAGATACCGACGATTCCACCTACAGAGTGTCAATAGACAAGCTCATGGACAAGGATGGCAATACTGTTTCCGGAACCGGATATCCTGAACTGACTCTTAACTTTGACAAACACAACGGAAAGCTTACCGGTATCAGGCCTCTTGGCAAATATGAGTCCAAGGAAACTGCAGTGACTGCGGAAGACGGCACTGTTACAGCTACAAATATCAGCCTCAGCGGTGATGCGGGCACCATTTATAAAACCTATACTGTCACCGGCAAGGATGGCAAGAGATATTATCTTGACTATGCCATGAACAGTTCTTTAAGTGAGGAAGCGGATTACACCCTTGCACTTCAGAGGATCAGAGATTCTTCGGGAACAGTGATCAGGGATTACAGCAGCGACGACGCGGAAAAAAAGGCAGCAGAGCTGGATTTCAGCGAGGAGACAGGCTCGCTTCTTACCATAAACGGTGAGAAAACGACAAGCTACAGCTTTACCTTTGATGAAGATATTCCGATTGGTCCTGTAACCTTTGATCTTGCGGAGATGAAGAAGCTGGTTTACGACGGCAACAACTTCCTGTATAACCTTGAGGGTGATGCATCGGTTGTGGGACCACTTAATGTGGACTTCTCCAACATAACCAACTATGCCGGCAAATTTGGAAACCATGCCTCCAACCTGAATGCATATCAGGGCGATACCCAGGGACTCCATAAAGGCTTTGGCGGCGGCGTTCTCAACGGTATATCCTTTACTGACAACGGCTCTATCTACGGAACCTATTCCAATGGCCAGACAGTAAAGAAGGGCCAGATCCTGGTGGCAGAGTTCTCTAATGCCATGGGACTTGAGAAGGTAGGAGATAACCTCTATAAGGAGACACCCAATTCAGGAGTCGGCAGTTTCATTGATGTTACTACCACCGGTGGTTATATCAGCAGCGGAGTTCTGGAGGGAAGTAACGTTGACCTTGCAAGGGAGTTCACGGACATGATTACCACCCAGAGAGGCTTCCAGGCCAACAGCCGTGTGATCACAACTTCCGATGAGATGCTTCAGATCCTTAAGGGGCTTAAGCGATAATGTACTTGTAATGTAAATATATAATAGCGGCTCAATCCCTGACGGTATCAGGGGTTGAGTCTTTTTTTATGCATGGCGGGACGACAGATACAATATATAGATTTTGCTGACTTCGACTTGTTTTTTTAATAGAATTTTCAGCACTGTTCCATGGACAGTGGTAGAATTGAGGTACTATAATTAAGGTGTAGAGATAGACTTTTCGGGAAGGAGATGATGCAGATGATCATAGTTAAAATGAATGAGACCACAGTAGAATGCAGTATCGCTGCATCAGAGCTTCATGAAATCGGTCTTACTCCGGAGGCGGTGATATCGGGAGCTGAGAACACCACTTCGTTTTTTGCACAGCTCAACAAGGAAGTGGGAGCGCAGCTTGATTATGACCCGGAGACCGAGGTCATGATGATGAGCAAGAACATGATGATGGACGGAAGTGTCAGGATCTTTGCCGTAAAGCTTTCCAACGACGATATCCAGAAGGCTGCCGACAGATTAAGATGCGCTGCTGAGACTATCCTCCAGACCCTGACCCAAGAGAAGGTGGACGAGATCAAGAATAAGACTGGCAAGGATAAGGGCATTGCCCTTAACCGGGTTATCTCCAATGTGTCCGAGACCATCAGCAGGATCTATAGTCAGGACTTTACGGACAGTGAGAGCCGGGATGAGGAGAGTGTGGCCAGCTACCAGCCTCTTTCCGAGTATGCCAGCTACATGATGGAGTTTGAAAGATTTGATGACGCCAAGCGCTTTGCAAGGGTTGTGATGCGTCTTCCCATTGTGGATTCTTCCCTGTACAAGAAAAATGACCGCTACTATCTCATAGCGGGGCTGGTGTCCTCAGATGAGAGTGTCATATATGATATGCGAAGGGCCGGAGTTGAGTACTCCGATATGCTGACAGTCAATGCGCCGGAGGCGATGTACATAAGGGAGCAGGCAGAGTGCATCATAAGTGAGGATGCAATAATTCATCTTTCTGACCTTGCCGGGTAATAATATGAGCTTTGTGACAAGTATATTGAGTTTTTCCAAAATCTACGATACTGAGAGCTTTTATCTGAGGGATAAGAGCTCTCATTTTATTGACCTTTCTGATATTTCAGGCACCAACTGTATGTGTGACGATGCTGCGGTTTTGCAGATAAGAAAAAGGATATTTGAGACGATGCCCGGGCAGTGGGACGTTAAAAAAAATGTCTGCATGGGCGACCTTCCCTATGGCCTTCATTTTATAGACAACGGCAATTACCACTATATGTCGGCTATCTTCCTGGAGCAGGTAAAAGAGCCGTTTTCCCTTGTTGTACTGGACCATCATCCGGATATGCAGCGGCCAATGTTTGATATTCTCTCCTGCGGAGGCTGGGTCATGGATGTTGCCGAAAAAAATCCTTTTGTGAGAGATATTCATATTATCGGAGCGGATCCAAAGCTGATATCAGAGCTTGATCATAAGGCCGGGGAGAGGGCACATTTTTATGACCTTGATGATATCTTTGGCAATATGGACGGGAAGATAAGTGTAACTCTTCCCGAGAGCTCTTTTCCTGTGTACCTGTCAGTGGACAAGGACGTGGTAAGCAGAGATGAGCTTGTCACCAACTGGGATCAGGGAGAAGCCAAAGCGGCGCAGATCCTTGAGTTTATCAGGGCTTTACGAAGTGGCCCCAATGAGCTTCTTGGCGCGGATATCTGCGGAGAATGTGCACCGGGGCAGGAGGACTGCGATATTGACAGGGCAATAGCCGGAAGCGATGAATTCAATGCGAAAGTGCTGGAGCTTTTGCGGGTGGAGACTTCTTGTACCTGAATTTAGCGATGTGCAAATGTGACGAAATAGCGTATAATAGTATATGTAAATGATCATCACCACTAATGGCTTTATCATCGGAGGCATCATGGAAAAGAAATTCAGAGACTACTTCAGACACCTGGAAAAGCTTGATTTTGACGTAATCTCAGAGGAGGAGATCTGGGAAGAGAGAGAAGGACTGGAGCTTCGGCTCTCGGAGATACACAGGGAGATGGTCAGGATCCTGATCCCCATGGCAGCTTTTCTGATCTGCGCAAGTATTTTTCTATCAGCAGGCTTTAACGGATTTTTTGTGGGAAACTTTGTGCTGGCAGCGGTGATGGCCCTTGGCGCAGCCTTTACGGCGCTCAGATATAAGAATATGTCCGATATGGTAAGACAGCTCAGTGCTTTTATGGATAAACTTACCATCAGATAGGCATTTGGGGCTTGACATATTCCTTCAGAATGGTTATCATTATTTTTGTCGCTTGCGGAAGTGGCGGAATGGCAGACGCGCATGGTTCAGGTCCATGTGTTGGCAACAACATGAGGGTTCAAGTCCCTTCTTCCGCATGAAATATTAAGGGTGTTTGTGAGTGTTCACAGACATCCTTTTTGTTTAATCCGGGGAAATTACTCCGAATTTCCTCGGATTAACAAAAACGCTCCGCTAAGGATGCGCACTCGCGCGTTAAGAATATGTTGCATAAATGCTTTATTATAATAATCTGAAAGGCAAAACGATATGATCACTACAGTAATTTTTGATATGGACGGAACTCTTTTAAATACTCTGGATGATATCACTGATTCGGTGAATGCCATTCTTGCAGGATACGATCTTCCGACGAGGACAATAGACGAAGTCAGGCATATGGTGGGAAATGGTGCAGTATATCTCATGGAGAGAGCAGTTGAAGGGGGAGCAGAACACCCGGATTTTGGCAGGATCCTTGAGGAATACAAGGACTATTATGAAAAGCACTGCAATATAAAGACGGGTCCCTACAGGAATATTATGGAGCTTCTCAAGGCTCTTAAGGACAGGGGGATTAAGATGGCGATAGTGTCCAACAAACCTATGGGTGCGGTCAAGGAACTGACCGGGATCTATTTTGGAGACTATGTGGATGTGTCGATCGGAACCAGCGATTCCATGAGGCGCAAGCCCTATCCCGACGAGTGTATTGCTGCCATGGAGGAGCTTGGGAGTACCAAAGAGGAGACTGTTTATGTTGGAGATTCGGAAGTGGATCACAAGACAGCAATGAATTCCGGTCTTCGATGCATATCATGCCTCTGGGGCTTCAGGACCAAAGAGGAGTTGATTGAAGCCGGTGCAGGGGGAAATACCTTTGTTTCAGATCCTATGGAGATTCTGGATATTGTTGCCGGTGAATAATTGGTTCTGTAAATAACTTTTTTGAATTTTTTTCAAAAACACTGTTGACTAATTGGTATCTGTTTGTTAAAATCATAATGTTGTCGCGAACGGTGAGGTAACAAAGTACGTGATGACGGTGCGCGGAAGTGTCGGAATTGGCAGACGAGCAAGACTAAGGATCTTGTGACTTCTTTGTCGTGTGGGTTCAAGTCCCATCTTCCGCATTGGATTATACGAAAAAGCCTCAGGCATGAAGCCTGGGGCTTTTTTCGTATAACCCACTGGGGAGAGTCCCTCTCACCCAGTGGGTTTCCTGGCAGGAGCAGCAGGCTCCTGTCAGGACTAGGAATGCGCGTGCGCTCATTCCGTCGCTTCCCATCTTCCGCACGAAACAAAAGGATCAACTCGAAAGAGTTGGTCCTTTTTGTTTTGTGTGGAAGGGGA
>JAEEGL012141075.1_pt1 | contig 28132 bp, 48 predicted proteins | sample 9134231 | NCBI WGS metagenome assembly JAEEGL01 (sample SAMN16246548, study PRJNA631951) | gut metagenome | biome: gut microbiome; feature: rumen; material: fiber-attached | host: Bos | place: Iran: Karaj | collected 2018-10
CAATGCCAGATTCAGTTTGGTATCGTACTTTAGATAATGGTGCTTATGAAGAAGAAACTAAAATTGCAAAGGGCATTGATTCAACTGTTAATCCAGATAATATCGGTATTGCTGGCACCGGAGTTACTTACGATATAATGTAGGCAATGGAACAATTAGAAGCAGACGGCGCAAATCCATTGAAGAAAAGTTTTTCAAGTTGGAATGGTCGAATGTGGGATGAAATTTCATATGAGTATAGACAGGCGATAATGGGCTTATTAGATGAAACAATAGTCGGAGATGAATATTGGACATATCCAGAAGTTTGCTTGAGAAGTTATATTGATTATGACTATAATGGTGCTCATCCGGAATATTTAAAAGAAGCACTTGATCAAGTTCCAGATGATTATTGGAAAAATTGGTGTGCTCAATGGCTTAAACATGAACCACAAGAATATAAAGCAGCAGTATCTAGACATCTGACGCCAGAACAGAAATTGGATGCTTTACATTCAGTTCTTATTTTTATCGTTAAAGAAAAAACTGGTTCCGGAGATTCTGGAATAGACGAAACAGAACCTGTTAAGAAAATGAAGGAATTTTACAATTGGCGAAAAGACTTTAGTGATAGCAATATTATAAGATCTATTTATGAAACTGGATATTTACCAAAAGATCAACAAGCTAAAGATAATGCAGCACCGTTAGAAGGCGGATTCTCTTGGAAAAATGATACTGGTATTGTTACTGAAGTAAATAAGTATATTCTTTAGAACTATCCAAATGGAAAACACCAAGCAACAGAAGATTATTTAGAATATGCTGAATTTGTTAATGAAGTTGGCGATGAATTATAGAAAAAACTTCAGATGTTTGGCGTTAAGAAAATGACTTCAGATTTGTCATAGAAATTTGATAAGTTGGTAGAAGAAACTATTTTCAGAGGCGAAAAAGTAAAAAATCCGTCAAAAGCAGACATAGATGAAATATTCGTTTTAAAAACAGGAAGCGAAAAATATGGTTCTGTTAATTTGTTGAATAGTGGAGAAAATAAAGGTATGCAGCCACTTATTTTAAAATGCATTTATTATCTATATAATAAATTCAGTTTTTATAAGTATATGATTAATTATACAAAGTATCGTATTAAGATAGAATTTACTCGCGATACGTTTAATTTACTTAATGCTGCAACTATAAAGAATGAAAAAGGAAATTTCGTTGATGATTATAGACCAGAATTACAAAAGACTCTCGGATTGACAGACGAAAGTGTTAATACTGCTATGAGTAAAACGAGAATAATATATAACAATATAGCCGGAACTGGAAAAGATTCTATGAATTTATCAAATAATGATATGTTATCTAATTTGATATTCTTAAATATATTCTCATTACTTCAATATATGATGATTTGTGCTAATAATCAACAAAGAAATGTTAATTTCAACGGCAGAGTAGAAAACTAATAATTAAATATTAATAATAAACGGACGATGATGAATGTCGTCGTCCGTTTATTTAAAAATCATTATAACAATAATTATTATGAATAAAGTACCAGTTAATGTTAATGATATTAAAAAAGACGAATGGGTCACATTGAAAGTAATGAATATAGACACTGGTGTGGAAACGGAAGAAAAAATTAATTTTAAAAATTTTTTAAACCGTTATACATTAATTGCAGATTTTTGGTTTCATGGCGGAAGAAGATATTCAGTTATTGGAAAATGTTATGATAAAATATATTGGACAATCCAAGAAGATGTTGATACTGCTTGTACTGATGGTGTTCATTTATTTTTTAATCCATTGTTTGCTAGACAACTTATACAACTAGCACAAGATAATATGACTAAAGAAAAAAATAAAATAGAATCAGAGGGTCAAAATTATTTGGATGTTTTGAAAAAGCGTAAAGAAAGTTCAATTTTTGGTCTATCTGTTGACCTTAAAGAATATTTAACATTCGAATCTTCAAAATATTTTTTATTTGTCATTATGCACGAATGTTATCATATGCTTTATCGTCATGTCGAACAAGCTAAACGAAAAAAAGAGACTGCACATCCTACTAAGTATATTCATTGGCTTGCTAATACTTCTATGGATTTAGAAATAAATCGAGATATAGAATTTCAATGGCCAGAATTCAAAGGTTGTGCTAAAGAAACCGAAGGGTGTTGGGAATGGAACAAATATGGCGAAAAAGATCAATGGGCTTTTATATTTGATGAACGTTTAAAAAATAAAGAAGAACAACCAGATAACAGTTCAAGAAAAGAAAAAATAATTCCACCATTTTCAGAAGAACCACAAGGACCCCCACCACCAGGACCTATTGGTGGTCCATAGATACCACCAATTAAAGTAGAAGCATCTGATGATTATGCAGATGGTTGGAATAAAGCTATGGAAGATATTGAAAATGGTCTTATTGATATAGATAATTTCAATCCGCTTCCAGTCGATCCCGGCAAATTTACTCACCCAGTTGGTGTTCCCGGAATTATGTAATTATTAAAAATTTATATTATGTAAATAAAAATGAATAATAATATTAACGAAAATAGTTAGGCCCCAGTGGGAATTAATGTTGATGAGTGGAATCAGGGGTATAATGATGCTATTCGAGAAGCATTAAAAGCCAGACAATAGGGCGGCGAAAATCCCGGCGGAGGCGGCGGCGGCGTTGAGATTACAAATCTCAGACGAATCGTCAATAAAAATTCGAATGATAATAATTCAAATCAACAATCATCTCCAATTACAAAATCTTCTCAATTAGACGGAAACGAAGAAAAAAATAATAAATAGGGAAATAATAATCAGAATAACTCTGGACAAAATTCTCAAGGAGATGACGAAACAAATTAGAAAGGAAAGTCATCGAATCAAAATTCACAAAATGGCAATAATTCTAACGGCGGAGATTCTTAGAGTGGTGATGATTCTAATGATAATTCTTCTAATGGCGGTTCTTCATCTGGTTCTGACGGTGATGATTCCAATAGCGGATCATCTGGAGGCTCATCTGGAGGAGATTCATTTGATGATTAGAATGGGTCTTCTGGAAATGATGGAGACGATAGCGCTGATGGATAGGGAGGAACTTCTATGGGAAATGACGGTTCTGATTCTAATGGAGAAAAATCATCTAGTCAAAATAATTCCGGAACTGAAAATGGTAATCAAAATAATGGTTCAAAAGTATATCGTGTGTCTACTGGAAAAAAATGGGGAATAGAAGGCGATTTAATTACTGTAGAAGAAGGATAGAAAATTTTACAAAAAGAAGGTTATCCTATTGATAACAAAAATCCGATAGAACACGCCAAAAAGATATTTAAAGAGATTTGCGAACATAAAGAGGGTCATCATGGGCATGGAAGTGGTTCTCACTTAGAGGGGCGTATGCTTGAAATTAATGAACTTCTAAAGCCGCCAGCAATTCAATGGAAATAGTTATTGGCTCGACACTTTAACGAATTTATAATCAGACCAAACAATGACGTTAAAATAAAAAAACCTCGTTTTGGTACTCATAGACCGGATAGATTTGAAAAAGTTAAAGAATTTAAATCTGAAGATAGAAAACGAGATTCCGCAGATATTTTTTATTTAGTTGATAATTCGGGTTCTGTCGGAGATGAAGAATTATAGATTGTATTCAGAGAACTTATAGGTTTGGAATTAAATCCAAAACTTGATATACGCAAATCTGCAATGACATACTTCAGTGACGATTTCTCTGAAGACCGAATTCGTTTATGGTATAGAGATACTCCCAAAAAAGAAAGGATGCGTCTTTTGAAACGAGTACGCGGAGAAGATGTTAGCGGTGGAACTAATATTGGTTTGTCAGTAGTACACGTTACACAATTGAGAAAATCTCCAAATTTAAAAATGAGAAATTTATATTCTATATATAAACCACAAACTCTCATTATTGTGTTTACTGATGGAGAGGATTCTTCTAAATCATATGGAATGATTTCTAAACTTCCGTTACAAATTCGTTACAAGATAATATTTATTATTTTAAATAATAAAAGCAGATTTAATGAAATTGTAAATTACGCAGTTAATATTGCAAATATTCCGGAAAGAAACGTTGTTTGCATTGATACTGATGATTTGAAATAGAACAGTTAAATACAATCAATAGGGAAAGTGAGTTTAACTTACTAATTCCAATGATAAATAATAAAATTACATTTAATAAAGAAAATGAAATTAGAATCAACTTTAAAAATTAACGTCACTGATTTGAAACAAGTGTTACTTAATTCGGGTAATGATTATAGCATCAATGATATTAAAAATGATCTTCGTTCATTAGGTGCTACTGTAGAAGGTGAAAAAGTTAATGACCAGGTATATATGTATATTTCTGGAGATATTGATATCGAAGATATTGAAGCCGCATTTGATGAAGCCGGAGTCGATGTAAATGATTTTATAGTCGATGACGTTCTCAGTGAATGTGATGACATCGATTTAGACGAATGTGATGATGAAGATCTTGACGAATGTGATGAAGATTTGGACGAATGCGGAATTCCCGAATATGATGAAGTCAATGATTGTGATTCATATAATAACGAGTGCTACGAGAAAAGAGGAGATTGCTGTCCCCCAAAAAGGAAAACAATTAATGAATCAACTAAAATTTCTGAAATCAGAAAAATTCGCAAAAACAAAAATGTTCCCAAAAACATTCTCGTTCCGTTGAAAGAAGCGTTATATAATAAAAATATTAAACGAACAACTCGCGAAGACATTCCATCACTGAATAATATTATTGATAATATAGTCGGCAAACGCAATTCTAAGAATGTTAACGAAGCTGCTATCAATAAAGCAAAAGCAGAATCTATTAAATCAAGAGTAAATGAAAATCTTGAGTTTTTGAAAGATAAACTTGGAGAAAAATTATATAATCAAGTTTGTGAAGCAATTGTTAGTGGTAAGAAATCTCTTCATGAAAATATTACTATTAATAAGAAAAAACTTATTGATTACTCTCTTGATGAGTTAAAGTCTATCTATGAGAAAATAACTTCACAAATTAATAATTTGAAATCAAAAGTTGGAGAAGGTTTGAATGAAACCGATGCTGCAAATATTCAACAGCAGTTGACAACAAAAGAGCGTCTTTCTCAAATTCTTGTTGAAGAGATTGAATATCGTCAAGCAATTATGGAAGAAGAAGAAAAAGATTCTGCTCTTGCTGATAAAAATCTTGATCCAAATAAAGAGAGTGGTGACAAAACTGATGATAATACTTCTGATGAAGAAGATACAGATAATGAAGAAAATCCAGATGAAGATGACGAAGAAGACGTTGCATCTATAGTAATTACTCTTGCTAGCAAATCTGCTGCTGAAGATATGAAGAAAGATCTCATTGATGAAGGCATTCCAGAAGATGTTATCGAAATTGCTCCCGTAGAAGATACAGAAGAAGAAACAGATGACGAAGATGAAGAAGAGTCTAAAGACGATAAAGAAGAGTCATCTGAAGAAGAAGCATCAAAAGAGAAAACAGAAGAATCTGTTAATGTTAAGGGTGCTCATAAGATTAATGAAGATGAAGAAGAAACTAAGGACGAAGAAAAATCTGAAGATGACACAGAAGAAAAATCCGAAGATGAAGAATCTGACGAAGATAAAGAAGAAGGTTCTTATAAATTGGTTCTTACCGATACAGATTATGCAAAGACATTGCGTGATGTTCTCGGAACAAAGTGGGGTCTATCAGAAGAAGAATTCAATGATATGATTGGCGGAGAAATTGTTAGTGATGATTCTGAAGAAACATCTGACGAAGAAGAAAAATCAGAAGATTCAGAAGATACTGAAGGAGATTCAAATGATGATTTTGATCCGGACGAACTCTTCAAAGATATTTAAAAATGAATTAAATAATAAATACAAGACCTCTAGCCAAGTGAATAAACTCACCGGCCGGGGGTCTTTTCAATAAAAGACGGTTCTCTTTTCTTGATTTATTTATATTTTAGAAACTTAGAATTCAACAAGCAATGTTTGCTCGTTTTTCATTCAAATTAGTTTCATTATTTGAGTTGCGTTGCGCGTGAGCGTAGCGCAACTTTTCATATATTCAACGATAAATAATAAAAAATTATATAAATTAATAGTTATGCCTTATCCATTATATTGGTTTTTATGCGGATTTACATTAAGAGAAGTATTTGAACTTTGGAAATATAAACTTAAGTTATTTAATCCAAGAACTTATGAAATTTTTATGATTATTAATTTATATTTAAAAATCTTATATTTCAAATATTTAAAGAAATAATCATTATAGAATTTGGAACCTTTAATCGAGGTTCCATTTTTTATAACAAAATGTAATTCTTATGTATAAAATTATAGAATATATCAAAGAATACTGACTTAGAATTTCTGAAAAAGATTATGGACTGTAAGAATACAATAATTAAAAATTCAATGATTAGTAGTAGAGAAGATAGAATAGAAGAATTAAAATCTTTCGCTAATACTCCGATTATCGAATATATTTTGATTCGGTTGATTGAAGATATTATTTCAGACTTTTATAATGAAAATAGTTTGAATGATAAAAATTCTGATAAATTTACGAAAAAATTGAGAATGTTTTTAATAACTGGCGAATTTTCTGATAACGAACAATACTATTGGGATGATAATTTAATTTCTTATGTTGATTCATTATTTTGTGTCTATAATCCCATATTGAGTTTTGAAGAGGCTTTAATTAAATGTAAAATAAATGGAGCCCTAACAATGATTTCTCCGATTATTCAATTTAAAAATTGCGAAATTGAGAACAATGTCAATAATGATGATACATTTAATGATGATGCTATAAATGATTATTATAAATATTCTGTGAACAAATTTATAGAATATTCGAATATTCCGAAGAGATATTTTAATAATTATGAATTTCGGTTTAATTTTAAATTTAATGCTAAAGATGACGATAGCAGAACATCTATATTAAAAGATTATAAATATTCTCTTTTAAAAAATAAAATTAAATGGTTTTGTCAAAATTCGCAATCTATGTCGTCTTTGTTTGAAACAAAACATTAAATAAAATAAAAATAATAAATTCTCTTTTTAAATATTTGTATAATTTAAATAATTGTTGTACCTTTGTAACGTAGTTAGTTTATAACTCATAAAAACAATTTATATGTCATACTCATTAACAAAATTTATAATCTTATTAAAAAACAAAGATTGATTATGTTAGAATATATTTTTCGTAAAGTCCCACAAAGATATAAAGTATTAAAAGTTGTTGTCGGGAACGGAATAATGAGTTATAGCGATTATTGTAGTATATGCGAAACTATCAGTGATGATTTTGCTTCTAAAATTAATTGCAAATATGAAAAATTAGAAAATGCCATATATCTTTATATAATATACACAGAAGACAAACAAGAAAATAAAGTTATTGAGTGTATAGAAGGCACTGAAAATTTTAATAAAGCATATAAGGGTATTGTTCGGTTTACTAAATCAGAACGCAGTACGTTTAAATATTGGTTCGCACATTGGTGCGCTTTTCAATTGACAGCGTTTAATTTGAAGATTTGGAAATTTAAATATTTGTTTCACGATTTTGAGAAACCCTGGCTCCGGCTTATATTGCCATATAAGAAGGTCCAGTCTTTCCATCGTTTTCACAATAGACATCATTTGGAATATGCTCTTGAACACGGATTCGATAAGATTGATTGGGAAGCATTGATGATAGACTGGGAATGTTCAGAATTAACTAAAGAAAATTGCCCATTAGATTGCCGCGGAGAAATGGAAAATAAAATTTCTGAAAATAAGTGGAAAGATTATGAGCAAGAAATTCGTTCTCATTTAGAACCATTGCTTGAAAAATATTCAATTTAAAAAAAAAAAGACGCTCAATTTGAGCGTCTTTTTATTTTTTATCTTCTTTCTGAATTCCGATTCCAATATCAAGAGTGAATACATCATCTATACAATCGTTAACTAATTGAACAACCCACGTTCTTTTATACTCTTCGGTAATCTTATTAATAAGTTTTGTGATGCTCGCCATATAGTTTGTCCATTCTCCTGGTCCGTTAAGACCGCCAAGAATTCGAATAACTACATACTTATCTCGTTTTTTAAATTCAACAACATCAAACATACCAAGTTTATCTTTTTGAGTTTTTACTGAATTCGTTATTGAGTTGACTTTTTCTCTTATATCTTTTGCCCATTTTTCTGTTAACTTTGGAAGTTTATCAGTATCAAACTCATATCCGAATGATTCCATTATTGCTTTTCTTCTTTTGAAGTTGCTAATTTCCTCATTTATAGAATTAAATACTTCATTCAGTATTTTCTTATTTAAAGAATTATAATAATTATCTTTCATATATAAATTTGAATCTAATTTCTTTATTTATTCTACTTTCGATAGAAATTAAATTGAGTTTTAAATTATATAATTCATAGATAAATAAAAAAACATTTATTTTAAAAGTTTATGACATACAAAGAAAAGAAATCGCTCTATGAGAGTATAATGAAAGAAGTCGCTAAAATTGTTAAACGCAATTTAAACGAAAGCGAAGATTCTAATAATATTTTAAAATTAATAACTAATGGTAAGAAATTGCCGGCAAATATTTATAACAGTATTGCAGTTTGGAAACCAAGAGATAAGAAACAATTAAGAACTGTCATTGATGCAGCAATTGAAATTTATGGAAATGAAGCAAATTTGAACTGGATTGATGTCAGCGAAATTGCTGATATGAGTGGTATATTTTAGCGTACCAAATTTAATGGTGATATTTCGAAATGGGATGTTTCTAATGTTACTAATATGAGTGGTATGTTTTATGATACCATATTTAACGGCGATATATCATAGTGGGATGTTAGTAATGTTACTGATATGAGTGGTATGTTTGATGATTCCAGATTTAACGGTGATATATCAAAGTGGGATGTTTCTAATGTTACTAATATGCGTATTATGTTTAGTGACTCTAAATTTAATAGTGATATTTCGAAATGGGATGTTTCTGGTGTTACTAATATGAGTGGTATGTTTCTTAGATCTCGATTCAACAGAGATATATCAAAATGGAACGTAAGTAATGTTACTAATATGAATAGTATGTTTTTTCATTCTATACTTGAAAAAAATCCACCAAAATGGTATAAAGGATAAAATAAGTTTTAATTACACAAAATCAGCGAGATTCGAACATATAACGAATCTCGCTGATTTTTAATTTTTAGATTTTGAAAATAAGTCTCAATGTAAATCTTTATTACTATTTTTCTTTTTCATAAGTTCTTCTTTTATATTTCTTATGTATTTACATCCGATTTTTGTAGTTTCATTAATTAAATCTTTATCATAAATTTGAAATATATTTGAACTCAAAGTTGGCAAGAATGAGTTATTTACTCGTTTTTCGTGAAAACGAATAAACTGTTCTGTTAACCCCATTTCTTTCAATTTCTCTTTTTCTGCATCAGAAAATTTCCAAAAATAGTTTTCATAAATCATGGCATTAATGTTTTTCTTGTTTTAAAAATAACTTTATTTTCTGGAAAATTTGGAACATAATCCATAATGTCAGATGTGAAATCTAAATCCCCAATTAGTAAAATGCAGAGTTGATCTTCAATTAAATTCATAAGTTCATTGATTTCGCGGTCAAACATACTAAAGCATTTAGAGAATCCGGAAATATGTTCTTCTATTTCAAATTTAATTGCATTTAGAGGATTAGAAGCCATTAACATAATTATCTTAAGATGTTTGAACAATTCATTAATAAAAGTATTCAAGTCTTTATTATTTCCGTCAAAATATAGAGTAGTATATCTGTTTTGGCGTTTTATATAATCAGCAATACATTCTAAAACTGCTATAGCCATAGATTCTTTATTTTTTATATATTTAAGATTTAATTTGTATGTTATTTCCATTTTAATCTATCTTTATTGGTTCATCGAAGAATGATAATTGTTTTCCGATTAATTTTTCAATAGTCCCTGCTGGAAGTTGCGTTGCATCAAAATTAAAATATTCTCCAGGAACATAATCTCCATAATCAGAATCAGAAATTGAAGTATACCATCCGTTCTCAATTTTTGATTCTGCATACGATATCAAAGCATTCGACCGACTGAGTCTACAATAGGAATTCTCATTTTCCGGAGCATATCTTTTGATGTGATCTATACCACGTTTTGGTTCATCATTAGAAATCCACTCGTTACCGTTTTTGTCAACAAATAGATAAGCAGTTACTTCAGCCATATTTATAAAAATTTAAAGAAACTCTGTCCAAATTACTTTCGGTTGTTTTTTAGCATGTTCTTTGCAAGCAATCTGAGCTTCTTTGAAATCCCAAAAATATTGTTTTTGTTTATATTTAATGCATTTATGTATTTTTACCCAAGTCCCAGTATAATTATTGAAATATTCTGGAATATACATCAACAATTCTTCTGAAGAATCTGGCGATACATTCTTCTCTAAAATTCTATATTTAGTCTTGAATTCTTTATTATTATTTATATTCTTATCATTTCCGGCCATTGCAATGATTCTTTAAATTCTTTTACCTTTTCCATATTGTTTTCGTATTTTTCAAAGTCATCTATATTCTTAAAAATATGAAATATCTGGGGCAGCATACTTATGATGCTTTTTATAAAATAAGTATCGTCTAAATTCTTAATAGCGTACTGTTGAAATAATTCTATAACAGTATTGCAACATTCGTATCTCCAATAATCGTCTGTTACAGTGTTTTTATATGCAGAATTCTCAGTGCCGCCGTTATTGATTATTTCGCTAACTGAATTTCTGAAGTCAGTCCATTTGTAGTGGTTTCTTTCTCCAAAATTAAATTGCATTTCGTTACCGTAAATACTTGGTATCATTTCAACAGCAGCAATAACATTTCCCTGTTTTATGCGCTCGTCATCTACTTTTCGCTTTTCAGTTGCGTACGGTTCTCTTTCTTTTAGTTTTTCGCTTAATAAATTTAAATTATCATATTCGCTTATACTGTACATTTCATTTTCTACTAAAAATAGAATAATAGTATCTTTTCCGAAAGACGAATTGAGATATTCATTTAAAGAAATAACTTTTTTTGAGTTTTCAATAGTCACTTCTCTCCCAGATGCTTCAAGATTGCTGAATATGATTCTATTAATTTTTTCAGCATTATTATGATTTAATTCTTCCACATTATAAAATGGTCGCATATGAGCAGTTACTTCTTTATATGGAGAATAAAAAACAGTATCGTGTTCGTGACCCAAATGAGTTGCTATTTCCTTTGCTGCGCTTAATTCATGCAAAGGGAGTAATTTAGAAGAGCCATCAAATTCAATATCAGAACAGTAAGATTTGACTGTAAACTCTACTAATCTTTTTATTATGCATTCAATGTTGTGTAAGGTTGTATTCATATTTTTTTATCTTTATTTGTATTCGCATTCGTATTCAACTATGCGTTTAAATGCTTGCTCTTCTGTTTCTCCGTCCATAATACAAGCACTAACTTCTGTAGTTCCGCCTTTCCATTCGTCTTTCTCCGGACCAATTCCCTTATCAAAAATAATATCAATGCGTTTATAAATTTTTTCTCCGAGAGATGTCCATTTAAAATATTTACGGCGATATTTCATATATTCAATATAGTATAACGCATTGATTTCTTCTTTATCATATGTGTCTATGAATTTTTTGTGTCTTTTTACAATTCTTTCATTTTCTTCAATCGGATGCCATTTCCCATCTATGTCTTTTAATTCTTTTTCTAAAACGTCTCTTTCGACCATTTCAATTTTATTTGACAATGTTCCGTCTGGATTTCTTTTATAGCATTCTATACATCTGCTAATGCAATTTTTTTCAAAAAATGGAATTCCGAAAGATATAGATTTCGAGCCTCCGCTAAAATTTCCATTGCCGCCATAACACAACCATATACGATCATCGTGAATTCGTATTCCCCAACATGGACTGTCACAATCTCCGTATGGAAATCTTTTACTTTTAAATGGAAGCGTAATATGATTATGCCAACCAAACATAGATATATTTAATTGGCCGTTTGGTTCTTCATATCCGCATTCATCATAAGTTAAACTGAATGTTTTAGATTTCCATCCCGTATACCATTTTCCTATATGAATCTCGTTATTCACTTTTCGGATTTTAAAAAAATCTTTAAAATTTATCATATTTTAGTATTCTATATTTAAACATTTTAAAATATCTTCAAGTTCTGCAATCCTTCCCCACAAATCATTTGTTTCTGCAATAGTACAACGACTGCTTTTTACTTTCTTTTCGAACAATTTTAAACGTCTTACTAAAAATTGTTCAATAGATTCGTCTGACTTTTTTCTCATTTGTGTTATTAACTGTTCTTATTTAATTCAATGAAATCGTTAACAATTATACTGTAAAAATATACAATAGTTTAAATTAGTAACGAGTTTTATCAAATCTGATTTTTTATTTTTTCTGCATAGATAAATAAAGAAATTAAAGTCTTAACGTATTAAAATATTTTGAGATTTGATAAATAAAAAAACTAAAAGAAAAATTAATTTTACGTAAAATAATATGTCTGATTTTGAGAATGGTAAAGCTGTAAGAACTTCTGTTGGTACTCTCGGTTTATCACATTTCCGTAATAGCCGCGTAAGTACTTCTCAATGGGAGCCAATCTATCAGAATCTGTTCAGTGTCCAGTTAGTTGCTCCGGAAGGCTTACAGGACAGCTCTGAAGAGCGTGTGAACACAATTCTTGAAGGCGTTAAAAGTGTGGGAACTATTACTGCATCTAAAGGTTCTGCTGCTGTAGAACAGAAGTATAAATTCGCAACTCGTAGTTTCGCTAATGCAACTCCTGAGTCGACTTATATCGACTTGCAGATTCAGTTCTAGTTAAACTTGAGTTACGATAACCCCAACGGAACACCTTCTAACTATACGTACAATTTCCTGCGCCAGTGGGTTGACCTTGTTTATGATCCCCTTACTGGTCGTCAGGGACTGAAGCGTGAGTATGCATCTTCACAAATGATTGTCACGATGCACGATCGTGCCGGTACTCCTTTCTGGCAGTTCATATTCTACCAGATTTTCCCAACAACCGGTGCTCCTCAACCAAGTTTGGATTATATGTCCGGATCTCTGATGGAGGGTTCTATGACATTCCGCGCTGACTGGTGGGATGAATGTTCTCTTTAATTTAACAGAATTCTTTCACAAAATAATAAACGGGACTTTTCAAATAGAGTCTCGTTTATTTATTTAATGCTAATGGGCGACAAAGATTGACTTTTTTCGTATAATGAATAAATAAGAGTTTAAATATACATGGAAGAAAATAATAAAAAGTAGGAAAGGATTTCATTAGACGATCTATTCGAATCATTAGCCGACGAAGGTCCATCAGCAGCAGATATTATTAAAGATGTCAGTTATGATTTAGAATTATGGTTTGAAGAAAATGAAAAATCTTACAAAAATTTTCACAATAATATTATCACTGATTTAACCGGAAGAGATGGTTTCGTAAATTTGTTATATAAAATAAATCCAAAATTAGACGATGAACAAATAACAACGATTAATTTGTGCGTAGCATCTATAAAGTCTATGGGGTTTGTTATCGGAGATATACGCCCGGAAGATGATGATAGTCCGGAGTGCAACTCAAACCGGATTTTAAGATTATATGGCCATATTCTCGATTATGATGATAATTTTGGTTCCAGATTTGATGAAAAACTTCTATATACATTACCGAATCCGATTGAATCAAAATTTGATTATGTAGAATTAAGCGGATGTTTTCCTTCTGTAGAAGAGATGAGAGATATGATAATGACGTTATATAAAAAATTGACAAAACAGAGTTATATTTCTAAAATACTTTTGCACCTTGATTCTACTGTTAAAGACGATGACGGAAAATGGAGAACTATAGCAGATTTAATTCATTCCGGATATATTGAACCAACTGTTGTTAGAATTCCCAATGTAGTAGAATATGTATATAAAAAACTTGATAATTTATATACCGAAAAACTATATAACATTGAATATAAAGAAGAAGTTAGCGAGAAGTTGTTTTAAAAAATTCTCACATAATTAATATATGTTTTCACAAAAATCTAAATTCTGTCAAATAGACAGTAGCAAATTTGAGCATATTTAATTTTGACTTAAATTATTTTAGATAAATAAAGAAACATTTATATTAAAAGTTATGACATACAAAGAAAAGAAGTCGCTCTATGAGAGCATAATGAAAGAAGTTGCCAAAACTGTAAAGCGCAATATTAACGAATCCGAGTCGTCATTTGATGACATTGCGCATATAGTAAACATTCGTACAAAAGCACTTATTGAAGCACTACGCACATCAAACAAAAGTGCAATTAAGCCCGCCATTGATATTATTGATGATTTGAAAAATGTACTTTTAAAAGGTGCAGATGCAGATTTTTTAAGAGATATTTCGTAGTTATTAAAAATTTATTAGTCTGGAAATAAAACTATTGAAGGAGATTTTGCTGGATTTATTACAGACTATAAAATTTAATAATTAATAGAAAATAAATAAGAAAAATAAACAAAATAAAAATCAGCGACATTCACTATATCAATGAATGTCGCTGATTTTATTTTTCAATTTCTTAAAGCAATGCAACAATATTATAAACGGCCATATAAACATATGAACAGTTGCTAACATTGCATACATTCCATATTCTATATCTTTATTAATTTTCTTTAAATCGTCTATTTGTTTTTTATATATAAATTCAAATTCATAAAAATCAACAAATAACCCGATTATGAAATAAATTAAAACATATAATTCTGTTGATATAGTCATATTTTATTTTTTATTGTTTATTTTATTTGTGAGTTCTCTTTTCTTTATAGCAAAATCAATCATATCGTCTAAAACTTTGTGACAGAAAGGACGACTTTCTTTATAAATTCTGTAGTATTTTCCGAGATGTTCATCTTTTTCTCTAAGAAGATTTACAACACAACAATTTATAGTTTCGTCTGTTCCAATCCCGTACTCATAAATTAAGTTGTTTTTATATGTTTGAACTTGTATTGTATACTTTCCGTAATCACAATCATCATATAAAAATGCCGGACCTTTCATTTTTTTACCATATGATGATGTTTTTATTTCTTCTGTAGTTTTCCAGTCTATAACAAACAGATTCCCAGAAGTGATATGTCTGAATAAACAGTCCATACGACCCGTAATAACATTGCCTTGTTCTGTTTCTCTATATAGAGGAATTTCTCTGCCGACATATTCATAACCATATGCTTGCAAATCTTTCCAAAATTCTTCAAATCCCTCGCAGTTATTTTTCAGACGTTCATCATAATCATAATTATTGTCAAGTTTCCATATTTCGAGTTCATCTTCGTTTCCTTCAAATTTAAGCATAGTATAATTGTCAAGCAGAGAACCATATCGTTTTGATTCGTCTGCTTTTGTTGTCCAGGAATTCAGAATTTCTTCAGCAGTCATACCAGCATATTTATAATCCGGATTCTCTTCGCCTTTTTGAGCGCATATTTTTGACATTTTTTCGGCATCAAATTTTTCACAAATAAATTCTTCCATTTTAGAAAGAGATATAATCGGACGCCCGTTCATTTCTTTGAACTTTTCTTCATTGATTCGATTGATAGTTGATAATATGTCTTCTTTTGTAAACATAATTAAAATAATTTATATGATTTTATAGTAATTTCTTTTTCCTTTTGTGGATATATCGGGTACTCTTCTATGACATAACGTCCGTTAAGATGCTCATTAAACCATTCTGCAAAAATGTGTCTGTGACAAAAATCTTCCGGACGTTCATAACAAAGTAAGGCGATATCTTTATTGTCGTTTTGCTGTGAAAAGTATTCCAACAAATCTGTCAAATATTCTGGATGAAATCTGAAAATAGAAATAACTTCGTTTATATAACGTGTTTTATAACGTTCTTTATCTTCATCAGTTTTCTAAGAATTTTTGTATTCATATAATATAGTGTCAGTCGGTGCCACTGAAGTAATGTTCGGATTTTTGAAAAACGACGGCACTTTATTGCATATTGATATTGGAAATATATTATGTTCTTCTAATATTTTCAGATTAGCAAAGTATGATGTATATATTTTCATTTCAAATTGTACTTCAAAAATATACATTAGTTTTATTGTAATTGGAACTTTTTCTTTTATAGAAAGTATAATTTATAAAACGAATAGTGAAAATAATGCAAAGAAGAAAATATATTTTTATTGATGGTAAAAAGATATTTTTAGATGATTCATATAAAAATGAATTTGTAAACGGAAGCGGTTTGACAATATACGGGATAGAAGAAGATCAAGAAGTAATTGTTAAATAGTTAAATGACGACGAGCGTTTTTGTATAAGTAATAAACCGATTGTATAGGTTAAAGAATTCGGTTCTCAATTTTACGAAAACGTAACATCTTTTAAGAAATTTATTTCATATATAGATATCTGTCCGCAAAGTGCTACGCAATTTTCAAAAGATGTCGTTAATCATATGAATGATACAAATGCATTTGTTCTGCCGCATTCATATGATATAGATCCAAGCGGATTCAATACTTTTTATTCAGAAAACTATTCATCATTAGTTGGAATTAATAGAATGGAATTTATTCAATTGTGCACATTGACTCTTCAAAAGATGCTAAAAGATAATTCTATAAGTAAGATAAATTTTCATTAGATGAGTATTGTATGTGCGTGCTATAGTTCAGTAATGAATTATCAAATAATTCCGACAGAATCAATTCAATCAAAAATTAAATTTATCATTAGAAATTGACGTTTATTGAAGATAAATAAAGAAATGTTTTGAACTTATTACACAATGACACAAGAAACAAATTATTCTACATTATTTGAAAATGTTGATTTGAGTTAGTATACACCGAATCAAATTATGAACTCTAAAAAACTTTATGATTATATTGTTGAATCTGCTGAAGTCGCAAATGAAAACGGACAAAAACTCGATGATGTAATCGATGAGGGAATTTTTGGAGCTCTTGTGGGCGCAGCAGCCGGCGCCACAGTTGGTCCGGCAATTATGAAAGCAATTTGTAAAGTTCTCGGAATTCAAGAAAACGGAACTTTGGGAAATCTTTTAACAAGCCGCGTTGTTCTTGCTGCAATATGCGGAGAACTTGGATTAAATTTCTAATTTGTTTATGAAAGGAACTAGTACAGAAAAAACTCTTAAAGAAGTCGTTACTGGCGAAGTAGTCAGCGTTGAAGATCCTACATATTCCGGTCGCATTAAAGTAAGGATACCGGGAATAAATGAAAATGTTGAAGTGGAAAAACTCCCGTGGTGTACATACGGAGGTTCTTCATTCTTTTCCGGAGACGGAGGCGGAAGTATAAGCATCCCGCGCGTTGGAACAAAAGTTCGCGTTCGTTTTAAAAAAGGAGATGCTAACTCAATGGAATGGTACGCTACTAATCGCATTGACAGAGCCCTGGCTGAAGAATTAGCACAAGACTATTAGGGAAGTCATGCGATTCTTTATGATTCTGACAGCGATTTAAGTATAATCTATACAAATACGACCGGTTTAAGATTATACTATAAAAAAAGTTTCATTCAAATCAGCCCGGATAATAATATCACCGTTCACTACGGAAATGAATCCAGTGGCGTTCAAATTCAACTCAGTGATGGAAAAATTGATATACAAGCCCCACAACAAATTAATATTACTTGCGACAAGTCTGTAAAAGTTGAAGCCGAAAGTGTTGTTCTTAACGGAACGAATAATGTGCAAATAAAGGGAGATACACCTGGAGAATGTGCTGTCAATGCAAAGAATTTATATAAAATGCTGATGGCACTTGCTATGGTTATCGATATGAAAATACCTGGCGGACACGAAGCGAGTGATGTTATTCAGTCATCTATGCAAACTATAATGAATCAACAAATTCAATATATTTAATTTATTTTATTTCATACTCATTAAAGAATAAGGTCGCTAAATAGCGACCTTATTTAGTTATCTCCCACGACCCATTTGACGAACAGAACCTCTTCTCGGATTAGAATGTCCGCCACCCATAGATTGTCTTGGAATATTTCTATATGGTCTCGGCGGATTCATATGATGATGCGGCACCGGGCGGCCTGGCATTGGACGATGAATCGGTCTGTGATGATAATAATGATTATAGTGTCTATATGGAACCGGTCTATAGTAATAACGATTAAAACGATAATCCCAATAACGATAATTTGCTATTCCGTTGATATAAACAACGACTACATTATTATCTACTGGCGGAACTTCTTGAACTTCTTCAACTACTACTCCAGTTGGTTCAATAATTATTTCAGATGATGTTTGTGCCATACTAGAACTTATACAAGATGACATCAAAAACCCAAAATTTATAATAGCAATGTAAATTAAAAATTGTTTCATATTTTATCGGTTCTTTTTATTATATGTATTCTTAAATAGTGATTTTATTTTGGGGAAAAACTATAATTGTCTATCGGATTTTCCATATTTAATTGAGAAGTTTCAGAATTAAAATGCGTTTTCAATTTGAATTGATAAATAATAAAATAAAAACAATATATAATTATGTGTGACGGAATTGGTGTTGGCGGCGGAGATTGCTTCAGCGGAGATGCATTTGGTGGAGCATACGGTTGTTATAATACTCCTATGAATACAGTTGGAGTTGGAGATTTGGTTCCCGCCGGAATAGACAAACTCGGAAACGATTTCAGACAAATGGGCATATTCTTCAATCAACAAGGAAAGAAGAATAAAAAACAAAACTTTCAAAATAGACGCAAACCGGCTTCTGCTCCAAAAACGCAACCGTTTGTATCTCGCGGAAGCAATTCCGGATATGATATGTCGCCCAAACCATTATTTGTTCCTTATAATCCGAGAAAAAAGTAAAACTATCGTTTAACATTTAGATAAATAAAGAAAATATTGTCTAATATATAGTTATGGCAAGATTCAATACAAAAAAGAAAGTAAATGAAGCCGAAGATAACGAAATCGAACCGGCATATAATAAAAACGGCGAGCGTCAATATAATAAGAAAGTATTTAATGCTGCTGAAACAAATGATTCAGATTTGGAAGATACAATTAAAACATTCGATGAAGACAGTTCTCCAGCATCTAAAATGGATACTATTGGTACGAAGACCAAGAGCGAGCAAGAGTTGTCAATGAAAGCTTTAGATTTATCTCTTGATGTAGTTAAATTGCTTTCCGGTTATAATGTAGACACTGTATTTAAAGTAGCAGCTTTAATACAACGTTATATTTCAACAACTTCATCTAAAAACAATAAATGATACATCTTATAACGATATGAATAATTTGCAACCAAAAAAGAATATTAAAGAAAGTGAACTTTTCGATAATGATGACTTTCTTGTAAATGAAGCAGACGATTCTAACAATAGCACTGGCTCTAAAACAGCATCGGAAGCTCCGATAGACGAACAACAGTTAAAAATAGAATCTTTGAAAATTGCTACAAAGATTTCCAAATTGTTTGATAATGTACAACCAAGCGATCTGTTAGAGATGTCAGATAAAGTTTATAATTTCATCCAGCATCAGAATAATTCTGGTGAGTATGACGATTCTTACGGATTAGACAATACAGAAGATGATAATGCTGAAGAAGAAACTTCAGATGATAGTGAAGATTTTGAATTCAATGACGAAGATGAAGATACTACTTCAAAAGACGAAGGCGAAAAAGAAAATGACGAAGAAGAAAACAAAGATGCTGAAGAAACTTCTGAAGATAATGATATTAATCCGGAAGACATTTTCGATTTTGAAGTTTAAATTTAATCAAACTTACAGATATAATAAAAAACTGGACACTCATTTGAATGTCCAGTTTTATTTTAAATTATTTTATAAATTATTGAATAATGTTATCTTCTACAGAAGCATCATATATGAATACAGTGTTTTCTGGAAAATAAATCCAACACGATTGACAATCACTTTGTTGTGAATCATTCTAAAATGTTAATTTAAAATAATAAGTATAATATGCTCCTATTTTTTCATTAGATACCAGAGTTAGTTGCGATGTCCAAGTTTTTTCAGAAAATTCATAATTTACTATAAGTTCATTATTTTCATCATTTGCATTTATTGGCGTTTTCTAAGAAATAGCAAATGAAACTGTAAATTTATCAATGTGTTTATTTTCATTTGTTGGCACCCAAAATTTAAGCAATAAATTCGATAACGTATATCCGAAAGCATATTTTATACATTCTTCTCTTTTAATAACGGCCTCATCTATTTTTTTAAAACTTGCATTAAGATTAATTTCAGAATTTGAAATCACTTTATTTAGCATTTTAGTGTATATTGGGTACTTGTCGTTCTCGCTTAACGAAAAATGATATGTTGCTGCCATAAATTAAACATCATATTTTGTTTATTTATCTTTTGAGTTTGTAATAGTAAATTGAAATAACTTATAAAATAATATATGATAAATAATAAAATTGCATTTAATTGATGATGTTTTAGATTGATGATATTTTTGAAGAGATATACCCATCACAAATTAATTTAAAATCGTTTGAAGAAAAAGATTCTTTAAATCAACGTATTTGGACAAGTAAGGGAGATCTTAAAGTAGTGATTAGAAAAAAACTTTATAAAATTGCAAAAGATTTTATAAATGATATTGAAGATATGGAAATCAAAATTGAAGATGTCATTCTTGTCGGTTCAATTGCTGGGTATAACTGGTCAAAATATTCGGACATTGATTTGCATATTGTAGTCGATTACAATGCTCTTCGTAAATACGCTTCAAAATTGATTCTTCAAAAAACTTTTGATTAGACGAAAAATAATTGGAATAAGAATCACAAACTTCTTATTTATGGTTATCCAGTTGAAATTTATATACAAGATGTAGATGCAAACAATAAAAGCGACGGAATTTATTCTATAAAATATGGAAAGTGGGTTAAAATACCAACTGGCGGCAATGAAATTCAACAAAGAGAAATGATAAAAAAACAAGCTGCATCATATTTGAATTTAATTGATAAGTTTTCAACTATGGCATATGAGTGCCGCTCTAAAAAAGCAGCCAAAATAATTATTCACGAAATAGAAAAACTATATGACGAATCAATTCGAAGCAGAAAAACTGCTCTTGCAGAAGGTGGAGAATACGCTCCTGGAAATATTGTATTTAAAGTATTGAGACGCACTGGAGCAATTCAAAAAATGAAAGATGCAAAAGCACTACTCTACGATAAAATAAATACAATATAATTAAACTAGAAAAAAATATTATAATAAAATGAAAAATAATAGTAAAAGAACTGATTTGAACAAAGTCAAAAGAGAAATTGTCGAAAAGTGTCGACCAATTTTAGAACGTCTCATTGACGAACTCTCTTCTACTACATTTTATGATGCCGCAGAAAAAGCAGATTCATATTACAATGGAGAACTGGCAACTAAATTTAAAAAAGCCGGTGATTTAAGAAGAGAAGAAGAAAAGAACACTGAATATGAGTATAATGTAGAAATCATTGAGGGTGGATTTGAATTCAACGGAAGAAAATTTTATGTTTGTAAATATATTCCAACAAATATAAAAGTCTTAATTTATAATAATTAGAAAGATTAGTATGCTATTGCTAGAATTAAAAACGATCAACTTGTAAATATAAAAGACTCAAGCATTTTGTCTGATATTGCTCATATGTTTCCACAGGGCAAGCCAGTGACTGGCGACGCTGTCAAGTCAATTCACAAAGCATTAAAAACGGATCGTTTGATGGCAAAAACTGCTATTGAAAAAATTAATAGATTGGCCGATTCAAATTTATCATGGAGATATTTGTTTGGCGAAAAAACTATAACAAACACAAATTCGTCAATCGAAAAATATAAGTTTATTATAGCTGGAAAATTAAAAAATACTGATATTTCATATGCTATAGCATTGTGGGATAGAGAAAGAACTGATTATACAAGATATTTTGTTAATATATCATATGAAGGAAAACCTTATGCATTTCGTTTAGTAACTGATGAAAAATCAGCGAAAGTAGAAAGTAACAGTTAGCCGCGCCCGGCTTGGAAAGCATCACTTATTTAGGGAAAATTAGATATGAGAGAATTTCCAATGCCAAAAAAATCAGACGGAAATATCGCAAATGTTTATAATTTGTTCTTCAATGTATTAGATGAACAAACGAGTAAGAAATTAATAATTGCAATTAATGCACAAGTGACTGGAAATAAAATGACTTGGAACGCATTAAAAACGGCATACGAAGCTGAATATCCAACATATAGTTCTTTGAAAAAAGCTATTATTAAAGCCAAAAAAGAAGATGAAACAAGCGTAGAAGATGATGAAGATTTTATGGACATTGACTAATGATTACAATAAATAATATAAATTAAACGGGTGTCAATTTATTTGGCACCCGTTATTTCTTTATATCCCATATATACCAATCAACAATATCTCCACAACATTCGCATGGTTCATCATCACAATCATATTCTCCGAATTGTTTGATGAGAGATTGAAGAACGTAATTTAAATCAGACGGTTTCAATTCTTCAAATATCTTACGAAGAACTTCTTTTCTTTCATCGTCAGTTAAATCTATTTCTTCTTTCCCATCAACTGTTAATGAAGTGCATACACATCCTTCTACGTATTTTAAACGCATCACTCCCTCTTTTGTATCTTTTGGAATAATTTTCATTTTTTAAAAATTTACATTACTTTAATCAATTCCCAGACTCATATTGTATTTTTTACAATAATCTTTCAATCGTTTTTCAATTAGCGGACGCAATTTATGATAGTGAATATCTTCTGCTTCTTTTATATCTTTTGGATTATTATTTGAAATGCAATTAAATTCTCTCCAAATCGAACCTCCCTCATGTAATTCACAACGTAATTCAGAAATGATTGTAGTTTCTTCTGTGAATTCTTTTAAATCTTTTTCATCAATATCTCTTGCTGCTGCTATTAAACCGGCGGGACAAGTAGATACAGAGATTTCACTATAATAAAGTTTTTGATTATCTTTTTCGAAATTTTTTAAATAATACTCAATATCAAAAACTGTCTCCAATTTATTACTTTGTTGATCTCGATAATCTATATAATAAGTCATATTGTATTTAAATTTTATCTGGTATTTAAAAATTTTACCGAAAAATAATAATTTTGTTTATTTTATTTTTGTATTTACAAAAAAATTTGTACCTTTGTCAGTATAATTTAATAATGACAGAGAAATTACAACATAGAGTATTAATTATTCCGGATGTTCATTGCAGAGCATTTTGGAAGTATAGCGTAGAACGTTTCAAAGACGAAATAGATTCTGGTTCTATGGACGTAGTCTTTTTGGGAGATTACCTGGATCCATATGAATTCGAAATAGAAGATGGAACAGTTCAAAGCATAACTAACGGCATTAAGTTGTTTAAAGAAATTATAGAACTTGCCAAGACACACAAAAATGTACATCTTTTACTTGGCAATCATGATTTTCATTATTTCAATGATGAATATGCTGAACATATATATAAATGTCGTTATTGTTGGCAATTTGCTGATAAAATAAAATCAATATTTAAAGAAAATAAAGATTTATTTTTATTAGCATGGGATTGTTTTATTGATGATAATTTGGTGTTGTTTACACATGCTGGCGTTTTAAAATTATGGGTTGATTTCTGCTTTCCAAAAAATAATATAACGAGACCTAATGCAGAATACTTAAATAATATGTTAACGACCGGAAATGTGCTTCCGTTAGCAATGCGCGGACCAGAGCGAGGCGGAATGGGTCGGGAAGTCGGAAGTCCGATATGGGCAGACTACCAAGAGCATATATGCGGATGGCTTTATGAAAGAGTCCCGAATAGAATAAAACAAGAAGTATATAAAGACAAAATATATCAAATATTTGCTCATAATTTATCCAATCCCGGACAGTTTCCGGAATCATTGGATAAGTACGACATCAATGAACATTTTGCTATGCTTGATGCCAGAAGAAGTTTCATATTAGAACCAGACGGTGAAATTAAAGAAGCAATAGATGTCGCTGCTGAGAAAAAATGTCAGTGATTTAATAATTATAACTGACGAAATTTCAGTTATTGACAGATAATTATGGAGATTTTTAATTTGGCATAGTATTTGTATAATCTTTAATAGAAAAAATTAATTACAATAAGAATATGAATAACACATTTAACAGTTTAATGAATTTGTTCGGACTTCCATATGATGAGGAAACGTACCGCAACACCGCTCTTCAGAGTTCAAAGAAAATTAAAGATTTGGTTAGAAATAACAAAACAATCTCCGGTTCTTTTGATAAGTTGAATGAAGAAGACCAGCAAAAAGTCGTAGACTCTTTCAACAAAGCCAATGAAATGTTTTCTGATTTTTTCGGAATTAAGAGCGAACCTTATACAAAAGAAGATTTCGCCGGCGCAGATGTATCTGTAACTACAAACAGTACAGAAGATAAAAACGACGCCGATGTTAAAAACACTTGCAAGAAAGATTGCAAGAAGAATGAGCAACCAAAACAGACTCCATGCGAAAAGTCATTTGACAATAAAAATGACGAGAAGAAAACAATTTGCGAAAACTTGTATGACGAATATTTGTCCAGTGGCAAAACTATCGAACGTTTGTCTGATGAAATAGTAAACAAAGTTGTTTCTATTTTGAAAAACAAAACGAATCCGAAATACACTATTATTTCCGCAGAACATCCTACAGCATTAGTTAGAATCTGTTTGAAAGACTTCGATTTGTTAAAAGACAATCTTGATTATTATACGAACGACCCCTCTTTTAAAGGAGCTGTCGCTGCTAAATTGAAGAAAGAAACTGGTTCTCCATATGTTGACATATTAACTGAAAGTCGTTCAGATTGGAAAATTCGAATCTATTTAAAATAAGTTTATTTTATTTAGAGAACCATAAAATAACATATTAGTTTTTAGATTAGTCCGCTAGCAAAAATGCTGGCGGACTTTTCTTTTTGACTGAATTGAATTTTTATTATTAACGTCTTTGATAAATAAAGAAAATTGAAATAAAGTTTATATAAACACAATGGCTAAAATTTCATTAGACTTATCGTCAATCAAATCAGCAGGTATATATACTATTGAAATTGATGAGTCAATGCGTATTGATCTGAATACTATCAGTTCTCTTCGTTTACTTGTTGGTTTCGCTGGTAAGGGTGGTTTTAACCGTCCCGTCTTCCTGCAAAACGAGACTCAGCGTCTGAAAATATATGGCGATATCGACACCAAGCTCGAAAAGAAGGGCTGCTGGTTTAACCGCTTTGCCAGAATTCTTCTGGACAATGGACCAATTCTCGCTCTCAATTTGTTAAAAGTTGATGATGCAATTGATGGTCCCGACCAGGTTAACTACGCCGCATTATCTCTTGATGCCGGTTCTAAAAACCCAGTTGTTAAGAACGCCGGTATTACTTATGGTGAATACGATTATCTTGCAGATACTCTCGATGCTGAACTTTATGGCACCGAAAGTGGTGACTCTATTCCTTTCGTTGGAAAGACTCCTTATTCTTCTCTGTACGACCGTAGTCGTTTCTGGATTCCTTCCGAATACAATTTACAGCAAGTTGCTGCCAATGGTCTTGGCGTAAATTCTGCAAGTGGATTTGAAAAGAGCAATTTCTTAAATTTCGCTAACTGCGGAACAGACGAAATCTCTATTCTTGTTTATAAAGCAGAAAACTTAACTGGTTACGACATTACTGCTAAAGATTGGTACGGTGGTGCTGGTAATATTCCTTATGGTTGGATTCGTCCTTCAGATTTTATGTCTGATTACTTTATCCGCGTCGTAGCAGTAAAGGGTAATTGGAGCAATTATCCCGTTCTTGCTGCTGATCCTACTTGGGGTTAGTATTTCGACAAGAAGGGTATTAAGAAAGATAAAATCGTTGACTTCTCGCACGCTGATGGTGTAACATTCCTCGGTTCTTGGAGCGGTTGTATCATTCCAGACTTTACAGACAAACAGGGTAATTACTGGTACATTAAGGATCGCGTAAATGCTCAATCAGAGACTTCTGGTCTTATTATGAACATTAACGAAGATGCAATGGACGTTATTACTTATGATTTGAATGGAGCTGACGTAGAAACTGGTTCAGAACTCGGTAGAGGTTCTTGGATTTATGATTTCGACGGAAATAACGAAGCAGACAGTGCTGCCGGAGAAAGCGAAATTGGTGACAACGGTTTCGTTATTGATATGGTCGGTCATAGCTTCCTTAACGGACTTCGCGGTGATATCGAAATCAATCAATTGACTCAATCTTATTCAAGCAAAATCTTTGACGGTTCTACTGGAACTCTCGGAACAAATACAAGTGTATTCTTTATTGATTCTACAGATGTTGATGTATCTGGAGTTCAAAATACTACTACTGTCCCAGTTCAAGTATTCTCAACTGGCACTCGTTTCCCACAAACAAGAATTCAAGATAAAAATGGTGCTCCAAAGAAACTCTATGCAGTATATGATGAGTCAAATCGTCGCATTTCTGATGATTATAGTTATGTTGCTTTAACAGAAGATGCATATAAGCAATTTAAGAATAAAGCAAAAGATTCATCTGTTGCTGTATTTACAGATATCAAAAATATGATAGCATATAATGCTAACGGAGAAACTAATAATACTTCTATTATAATTGTTGACCCATCTTTAAGTTCGGCTACATTGAAGAATGATATTATTGGTGACAATAATTTATATGAAGATGTTAGTGTTCTATACGGAAACTATGCAGCATTTAATGATACTACTAAATGCATACATTTGTTTGAAGTAGCTGCTAGCGGAAATGGAAGCAAAGTTTATGATGTCGATATTCTTGATACTAAAGATATGGAAACAACTGATTTCATTATTGGAGATACTTCAGTTCCAGTTTATCCATTTAGTGTGAATGCTACTAAATACGGACTTGGAGCAAATGATAAGAACTTCTATATTGAAGAAGAAAGCGGTCAACCCGGCGTTTATGGATTCGCATTTATGTCTTACAACTATATTAGCGACAATTCCGAAGAAGTTCTCAGCAACATTCGCAAATGTTACTATTTCAACGGAAAAGCAAATACATCTGCTAAGATAAGCGATAATGTAGTACTCGAAGATACTGATTTATTCAATGGTAATGCTCCAGTTAATGCTGATTGTCTGAATATGTTTATTATTACAGATGAGCGCGAAGCTGCTCGCATCACAAAGAACGATTTAGTTCAGAATATTACATTCTATAATAATATTGGTGATGCTACTAAGTATTCTTTGATTCCTGGTGTAACTCGTGTTATCAATAAAGTATTTGTTACTCTTACTGCAACAAACGAGTTCTATTACAAATCTAATAAGTATACTTTCAATGCTAACGTTGCTACTCCGATTCAGACTAAGACTGGAAAACGCGGTTTCTATCTTTTGACTACTGTTGATCCTGTTTTGATTTCTTCTAAGAATGCTTTGACACGTCAATTACCTATCTCTAACGAAGTAATTTCTAAGTCTCTGCGCTTTATTCCTTTGAAGGGTCTGACAATTTCAAGCCGTCATCGTCCTGGTTATGATGCTAATGGTCGCATCTCAATCAATGAAGGTATTAAGAAGATTTATTCTGTACTTTGGGAAGATGGAATTCGTCGTTCAATCTGCTCTCCGAATATGGTTGATTCTCGCTACATCATTGACTCAATGGGCTTCGGTCTTGATGAAGAACTCGGCGGTAAAGTTTATCTTTCTAAGATTGCTCAAGAACGTGGTAAGATGACTGCAATTTTGAATATGCCTTCTAAAGCACAATTCGAAATGTCAAATGATCCTATCTTCTGTGATTCTTATGAACCGGGTCAAACTGTTAA
>JAEEGL016193474.1_pt1 | contig 28132 bp, 19 predicted proteins | sample 9134231 | NCBI WGS metagenome assembly JAEEGL01 (sample SAMN16246548, study PRJNA631951) | gut metagenome | biome: gut microbiome; feature: rumen; material: fiber-attached | host: Bos | place: Iran: Karaj | collected 2018-10
ACAGGATCAGAAGAATCTGACCAACAAGGATTCTTTTCATTTATAGTCTCCAAGCAGCGGCTCGATTGCCAGCAGGGCTCGGAAGATTTCCATCGTGAGCCCGTTGTCCGCCTGCGGCAGCTTGAGCAGATTGATGTTCCCGGTGACCAGCCCTTCCGCGACGGAAAATGCCGGCAGCCCATCCGCATTTCCCGCGGCGATATGGAGAAGAACGCCGAGGGGCCTTGTCAGCTTCCGCAGAGGCAGGAAGCCTGGCGGCGGTTGGGTTCGTGTATCCGTGCTAAAGTTCTCGCCGAGCTCTGTCCGGAGCTTGAATTCGAGATAGTCCCGTCGGAGCATCCGCACGGCGAGCTGCTTGTACTGCTCTGCCCCGTCGATCTGCGGCGACGTGATCAGATCGTCAAAGAGGCCACGCTCGACCTGCCTTCCCAGCTTGTCGATCGCTGCAATCACGGTTTCCGCCTCCAGGGGAGGCCCGGACAGCGTATGGATCAGTTTGTTTTCCAATCCAGCCAGAACCTCGCTCTGCGCGGAGGCCTCATACAGCCTGCCGTTTGCCAGGATCATAACGCCACCTCTACCTTGTTCAACAGCTCCGCGGCTCCGGCGTCACAGGTTTTGACGTCCTGCAAACCCACCCGGCCGAGGATTTCCAGATTCGGCGTAAAACTGCTTCCAGCCGCCGCCCAGCATCAGCTTGGAGCCCTTCGGGAGCCGCACGTGGACGCCCTGCTCGTCCATGCGCTTCATCAGGAACCATGCATAAGCTGGAAATCCCATGAAGCGCAGCGGAAAGCGGGAGTCGGCGTGCCGGACCACGGCGGCCTGCACGGCCTCCAGATCCAGGATATGCGGTCCTTTTCCCAGCGCAGGGCATAGGTGCGGCTGAGAGCCGGTGTGAACAGCGTCACACCGAAAGCCGTCTTTGACGCGGCGGTGCGGTTTTTCCGCGTCGGCTGATAGCCAAAGATGACGTAGTGGCAGGGCTTGAGCCCGATCAGACTGCGCATAGGGCAGATCCGCAGCACCATCCTGAGCTCGGACAGCAGATCCCCGAGGGTGAAGCCGATCTCGCTGGCGGTTCCGCTGGTGCCGGAGGAGGTCACGTTCACGATCCGCCGCCAGCGCGACATAGAAAACAGCCGCCGCCGCTTGAGCAACGCCGTCGTCAGAAACGGCAGACGCGCCAGGTCTTCTGTTCCATTCAGGTCAGAAGACGAGAATCCGGCGTCGTCAAGGATCGCCCGATATTCCGGGCAGCGCTGTTCGGCGTGCTCGCAGTTCTCCCGCACAGCCTGCAGAAACAGCGCCTCGGTTTGATCTCCGGCATAAGGATCCCGCTGCCGGACCAGCTTTCTGCGATATTTCAAAGGCGGTTCCTCCCAATCCACTACGGATACCGTTTCCTCCACTCCATTGAGAATTACTCCTCGGATTTGCGTTGGGACAGCGAGACAACCGTATAAGCGTGCCATCCTGTACGTAACAGTCCACACAATCTCACGAGGCAGTTGCTTGCGTTATAGAAGAGGCACGATTTGCCGCTCTGTATGCAGTAAATGATCGTGCCGCTGAGGTTAAGGTATTCGAGAAGCCAATGAATCTGCACAATCACTTGAACAGCATGCCCTTCCCTTATGAAGATTGTTCATCGAACGGATATACAGTCTGTACATCTTACGATCACGATCGCGGCCAGTTCAATATCTCCGTATCTCAAAGTAAGCCTGTTTAGTTGTTTCTTACCGATGCTCTGAAACAGGACAGGCTATATGTTCCTATCGGAGCTGTTTTCTCTCCCTCTCGGATTCCACTCTCTTAACGCCTTTATCCCCTCCGGCGTGACCGGGCGGATCCATTTTCCGCTGAACAAATGGATCTGCATGATCGCATACCGGATTGGCTCGTCGGAATACGACAGGGCAAACACAACGAGCGTCGGAAGTTTCCCAATCATGCCCGTTCCCCATACCAGTGGAAGCACCATAAGCCACATGAAAAGGATCTCCATGACCGTGCCGAAGGTGGCGTCACCCGCGGCTCGGAACGTATCGTTCTGTGTCCAGTTCCCCATGCGAAAGAAGGCTGCAACTGCATATATGCCGAGGAAGCCTACTGCAAATCTGTAGCTCTCCCCTTCCATTCCCATGAGCGTGAGAATCGGGCTCCGCAGTATAATGAGAAGTACGCACAGCGCTCCGATGAATCCCTGACAAAGCCAAACTAAACGCCACGCTCTTCCATAGGCTACATCTGGTTCGCCCGCGCCTACTCTGGTTCCGACAAGGACTGACGATGCATTGGAGAATCCAGCGAAGAAGCCGATTACGAGTCCCTCGAGTGTGCGGAAAACCGCGAGGGCAGCAATCGCTTCCTCTGGTTGTCGGCCCAGAACGACGTTGATCACCATGAAGCCGATGCCGATCAGGACTTCGTTCATGATGATCGGGAAACACTTCCGGAGATAGAGACGGACCAGCGTCCCATCCCATCGGAAGTGCCGTTTGATTGCCAGGAGATAGCGATGATGTGTCGCCTTCGCCAACAGGATCACCGTGCCGGTGTTGACGCACTGGGAGACGACCGTGGCCAAAGCCGCGCCGCGAACGCCCATGGCGGGGAACCCAAGATTCCCAAAAATCAGGCACCAGTTCAAAAAAACGTTAGTAACGACGGCGGCTATGGAACCGTAAAGAGGAATCCGGACTCTCTCCGTACAGCGGAGAAGGGCGGCCATCGCCATGGAGAAGACCATGAGCGGATAAGCGAAACCAACGATGGAGAGGTATTCAACGCCGACAGTCTGTATTCGCGCTTTGTCCGTATAGAGATGCATGACCGCCTGCGGCGCAAGAATGGCGAAGGTTCCGAAAAGGATGCCTACGGTCATCATACAGGTGAGCGTCAGACCGTATGAACGGTTGATACCGTCGTCGTCCTTCGCGCCGAAATACTGCGAGAAGAAGAGCATTCCGCCGCCGACAAATCCCCAATAACCGCTGAACATCAGGGAGGAATACTGCGCGCAGAGGCCGACCGCGCCAACCTCGATCTGGCCGAGGGAGGCGATCATCATGGTGTCAATCATCGATGCGGTTGTGGTCAGCAAGTTCTGCATAGCCACCGGAATAGCGATCACGGCGACTTTTTTGATGAAATCAGGCCAGTTGAAGCGAGTATGTGTCATTTTTTCTATCAAGTTCATCCACCGCAGATGAGGCAGCCGCTGATGCAAGCAGTGCCAAAATCTGCGTTTTCGGAACAGCAATGAAAAGAACATCCAGGTACATCGTGCAGAAGGGACATATCTTATGGGAACAGCCGTGCATGGCCTGCAGCAGGAATGAGTTCGCCTCAACTGGAGACCGATATACCATTTCTTCCATGTTATTCGTGAAGTGCGGCAGCCATTGTCTTTATACTCTATCTGAGTCTCAATCGATCGATCATCTTCTGTTTTGTCATCGACGGGCGTGACCTTGGATCACTTTTCGAGCCTGTATTCTAACGTATAAGCAGGTTCCGACAGCGGCTGTACCCGGAACAAAGCTGCACAGCCAGGTGCGAGCAGTATTCGTACTGCATCGTCTTCCACCGGCTCCACCTGACGGCCGCTGTCGTTCTGGACCGGATAGATAAGGAATTTCTCCTTCAGAGGAAGCGAAACGGTCCGCATGTCCGCGTTTTCGCCTTCCGCGAGCGGTTCTGGGCCTCGACCCCGGTTATACACACCGTCGATATCCCGGTTCAGCACGTAAAGATAAACGTTGCCGAAGGCATCCGTGAACTCGCCAACCGAAACCCGTGATGGCAGAGGTACATCTGCCAGTACTGCACTGTTTGCTGTACTGTCCGCAAAGCGAGCATACAATGGGCACTTTTCTGCAATCTCCGCGCTGTGAAAGACAAAGCGGTTTTCCAGCGCCATAAGGGTATTCCCCAGCTTACGGAACTTTGCATGAACGGCCTTCGTCTCCTCGAAGAACGGGCCTTTGTCTCCATTCTCGTCGATAACATTCCCTACGGCGGTGAACTGTTCTAGCCCTTTTACGCCGTAGAGGACAGCGGCATTCATCATGCACTCCACCATGGGAAATTCGAAGTGAGGGTAATGGTGTAGATTTACGCCCTGATAATAGAACCACAGCGGGATGTCCGCCTCTCGCCCCAGCTTCCGCATGAGTCCGAGATCGCACCACATGAGGGAGGCGTCAAGCTGATCCTCATCGTTGTAGCCGAGGCCGGACACGACGGGGTAGTAGTCGAGGGAGAGCACGGGCGGATCGATGTCCTTCACGTACCACCGCAGATAGTCCTCGAACAGTCCGTTGTCCCAGCGGTACAGTAAATTGTAGCTTGGGATCGCGACCGTAAAGGGCAGAAGAGTAGGGTTCTCCCGCTGAAACAGATCCATCTGCCGTCTCGCTTCGACGCACTGGTCTTCCACATAAGGTTCGTCCCAAACGTAGACACCGATGGCATGGCGGTAAGGGCGGAGGTGATCTGTCACCTGTTTCACGGTTTCCTGCGTCACCTTCCGTTCAATGTTGCGCTCCTGCATCCCCCCGAAGACGGAGAAATCCTGATAGAGCAGATCGATCCCGATCTCTTCGCAGAGCCGGAGCGCTTCCTCCGCCTGCTCGTGGGAAGCCCAGCCCATTTCCAAGAGATTAAAGCCAGCTTCCGCGCAATTTTCGATGACGCTGCGCATGTCTCGCCCTCTCGCCGAAAAGGTGGAAAGAACGAAATTGTCCTGACGCCAGATGCGGCGCGGATTGCCGATCGGGGTCCGGGAAAGAATGCGGTGTTCCATATCTGCCTCCTATTTTTTAATACGCTGGATGATCCTGTCTTCGACCCAATTTTCGTGGTAATAGCCTACCGGGTGGAAGCGGTCGTTGACCCGCACCATCTCCGCAGCCATTTTGTTTTTCAGATCAGTAAGGACGGAGGAGTATTTCGTCTCACATGCGAGATTCTTCATCTGCAACGGATCGTCGAGGTTGTCGTACAGGTGCTCCTCCCCGTCTCGAAGATAGACAGCATAGGTGTATCGCTTCGTGCGAAATGCCCGCCATTCAAATCCCTCGCTCCAGTCCGCTGTCGCTCCGGTTCCCATCATGAGTGCTCCGTTCGGTTCTGGCGCTCCGGACTTACCAAGAAGATTTGCAGAGAGATCACGCCCTTCGACCTCGTCCGGGACTTGTAGTCCGCAAAGCGAGAGGAGTGTCGGCATCAAGTCGACCGTGTTCAGGCAGACATCGCAGTGCCCTTCCGGGATCGTCCCCGGACAGCGCGCGAGGAACGGTACGCGGACAGCCTCTTCATAGAAGATGTTCTTCGCTCTCCGTCCGTGCGCACCGAAAAGTTCTCCGTGATCGGAGGTGAAGACGAAGATCGTATCCTTTTCGATCTCAAGGCGTTCGATCGCCTCGCGCATCCTCCCGACGTTCCAGTCCACATTGGCGGCCATAGCGTAATAGACACGCATCCAGGAGGGAATCCGCTCCCGCTCTTTTTGCGAGAGACGCGCCCACCCGTCAGCATGGGGATCGTTCTCGGGAAGATAATTATCAGGCAGAGCAAATTCCGTATCCCGAAACTTCGCAAGCCATTCTGCCGGGACATTGTTTTCGTCCCACGGATCATGCGGCGTGCCGAGCGAAAGAAAGAGCGCGAAAGGCTTGTTCCCCTTTGCCAACCGTTCCAGCTCGCGGATCGCCATATCCGTCTGGCAGTCCGGTTCAAAGGCTCCCTCTCCGTACCGGATCTTCTCCGGACTGTTTAAGTGATAATAGGAATTCTCGCCGTAGTTGACATGATGGAAATTGTACGCAGCGAAATAGTCATCGAAGCCGAGGCGGTCCGGACCAACCGGGATAAAGGAATTCTTCGGATCGAAGTGGTTGCCGAGTTCGTTCGCGTAGAGATGCCACTTCCCAATATAGGCCGTCTCGTATCCTGCACGGTCAAGCACTTTCGCGATCGTGTCGTGATCCGAAGAAATGCGGATCTCATTGATGACCATCCCGGTGAATGTTGTATATTTTCCTGTGAAGAGCGAAGCACGGTAGGGAGCGCATACGGGGTGCCCCGATACCGCGTTCGTCAGTTCGCAGGACTCCCGAGCGAGACGATCGATGTTTGGGGTCTGCGCGCGTGAATCACCGGCATATCCGCAGGACTGCCGCCTCAGCTGATCGGCGAACAAATATACGATATTCATTTTCACCTTTCCGGGAAGAAAATAATACAGCAAATCGTCTGTTCTCAAATGCGGGCTGTAACCTGCTGCAAAGCTAAAAGGCTTGTTGTTTTATGTACTATTCCCTTACCTATACAAATCGTTCAAATGGATCTGAGATATTTGGTTTGTAGAGATTCTTCACCCATCTCCATAATCTCGATACGATTGCCGTCGGGGTCGTGCGTCCAGCATTGTAAATTGCCATCACTGCCCTCTCTCACGTCGGCGTCGAGCGGATATCCTGCCGCGCGGATCCGATTCGCCGCGCGCCGAATATCGCTGGTAAGCAGACAAAGGTGGTCGCTGCCGACCCGTCCCGTTTGCTTGGGACTGCCTGGTGCGGTGTAAAACAACTCAATAAACTGATTTCCGCCCGCATGGAGGTACACGATCCACGGGTTTCCCTTGTAATCCGGGAGGTCAAAAGCCTTTTCAAATCCAAGCGCTTCCCGGTAAAATATCAGTGCCGCTTCCATGTCTGAAACGTTGTACGCTGCATGCGCAATTCCGAGAATGACTTCCTGTGTGGTTTGGTCTTTCATTTTGAGTGTTTCCCTCCTTGTTAACATCAAGAATGAAAAGCAGAGAGCAAATCCCAATTCGTAGAGAAAGAGTGATTCGTTATACCGCCAATACTTGTAAAACAAACCTCAGATCGAGAACCAATAGTTCTCATGCATAACAAAATGCATGTTGAAAACCCTGGATTTTGCGGTTTCCAACTCTATTATACAGGAAAAGCGTTTCCGTGTCAACCGAAAAAGCCCGGCGTTTTCCGCCGAGCCATTCCGCTATTCCATCATCCGAATTCCTTGATAACCTTCTGGTAATATTTCTCCGTGACCTTCTTGCTCGACGCGAACTTTGAAGCGATTTCCTTATTCTTCCCTAGGATGCAGTTAACAAGAATGTCTCGGTTGATGACTGGATCGTACACATACCCGAAATTGAACACTCTTCCCTTCCGGACCAGTTCCAACATCAGCGGCATGGTTTCATCCTGAGCAAATTTCGTCTGCATTGCGGTTTCATAATAAGCAGGGATCACTTCCCTATACGCCGCCGCAGAGAAAGCTTCAATCATCGTGCCGACGAAATCGGCGTCATCATCTGTCAGTGTCACAGGAACCGCCATCATCGAAGCGTGTCCATCCACCTGCGTAAGGTACTGCTCCTGAAGTTCGTCGTACTTCGGGTAGGGTACAAGCCCGTAGGCCAGATCTTTGTCTCTGTTGACCTCAACATCGCGCACCATCATTGAGGCGAAGAGCGCTTGCCCGTTCCAAAAGATCATCTTCTGACCGGATGTTGTATCCTGATAGGCGATGTCGTTTTCCGCGAGGAGTGCATACATCTTGTCGAAGACTGTATATGTTTTCTCCTCATCCATGGAATAGTAAGGGACGCCATCCTCCCCGAAGCGTGAGATCGTCCCGCCGCAGGCCCACCAGTAATTTGAAATAGATGCCAGCCACGGAGATCCATATGAGTTGAGACCATAGGTGTCTTTTACGGTCATTTTACCGTCGCCGTCACTATCGTTGGATACATCTTTTACCATGTTGTAGTAAGTATCCAGAGTCCAGCGACCTTCCCGAACCAGATCATATGGCGTCTCCTCGATGACAAGATCCCCCATCATTTGCTTGTTGAAAATCAGACACCATGTCATCTCAAAGGTATTCATACAGTAATCGGAGGCGGTAACGTACATAACGCCATTCACGGTCATTTCCTTCACAGCAGAAGTCCACCATGGTTTCTCAAAGTCAAGATGCGGCATATCGTACCAGTTTTTGGTGACACCAGCTGCTGCAAGCGACGATGTTAGGATCATGTGCTGGAACCCCACGTCAAAGGAACGATCACCCGCACTGACAGCATTTGTGAAGGTGTTGTTCAGGTTTCCTTCGGAGACAGGGAGTAGACCAAGTTCCATGTTGAATCGCTGCTGAATCTCGTCAGTCCTTTGATAAATCGCGTCGTTGATCACATCGCCGGTAAGTTCCTCCGCTGTGATCTCGCGGAGATGCTCGGCCTCATCGCGAAAGAGCACGGTGTAGACCCGTCCACCGAAATCGGTGTCTTCCAAACCGTCTGAGAAGCCCTCGGTCTCTTCCGGGATGGTCTCTGCGACATTTTCTTCTGGAGTTGGTGTTCCTGATGTTGGTGATTCATCTTCTTTCTCCGTGTTGGCGCAGGCTGATAATCCTGAGCAGAGCATGAACAGAGATAGAACTACTGCGAATAGACGTTTCATGTTCCTCCTTCTCCGATCTGTTGAGATCGGTATCATTTTCGACCGTTTTTCTTCTTTGATTGTTTTTATCTTTATACAGGGAAAAAAACTCTATGTCAACGTATAAGCGATCCCCATGAAGGCGAGCTCTTGCTTTACGTCTTAAACTAAGGGCTCCGGAATTGCATAGTTTACTGTTAAACCAAGGGCTTCAACAGTGCCGAAAAAGGGCTCCTGAAAAAACAGAACTACGAAGCCTCCGGGCTTCAAAAAAGGGCTCCAGATTTGCTTAAAAAAGAGCTTTTGCGGAATCCGTCTCAGGCAATCTCCCGCCCCTCGTCATCAACAGTCACGCTGACCGGATTATGCACTATTTCGAGCCCTTTGTCGGCACAAAAGGGTTGACATATACACTGCAGAAGGTTTTTCCACAATGAAAATGATCCTCGAGAACAAATACAATTCCGAAACGGAAAGGAATCGTTTCAAAATCTGTTAATCTTCCTCAGCACTATGAATCAAGATTTCGAAAAGACATTAAGTCATGAAGTCAAAAACACCTTGCTCCGCTTGACACGGTAGATCGTTCTTTCACGGAAGAGGATCGAGGCATGCGTCGCTCTCAGTTCACCGTCAGCCAGGTGCGATAAGATGTACCAGATTGACCGAGATGATAGAAATCGCACAGCGTGATCCCGCCGACCCGCCACAGGATCGACCCGTCCTCCTCCGGGGCGGGCAGAGACGCATCCAAAGCTTCCTTCGCAAGATCGGGGAGCGCGCGCACATCGAGCGCCGGATTGCGGCAGGCTTCCGCTCCGTAAAGGACAGGACCGCTGTACACGCTTGTTCTGCCTGCGTATCCGAGGCCTCCTTCGGCGTAATACGGGGAAAAATCAAGAGAGAGAATGACGGTGACTTCCCCACTCCACGGATCGATCGCGACGCGATCGCCCGGCTGGAGGCCGCGGGAGGTTCCGTTCACCGTGACTCGTGCCGTTTTCGACCAGCCAGGGACGCGCAGAACCACGGGACGGTATGCACCGGAGAAGGTCAGCCGGATGTCGCCGGGGGCTGGATCAACACTTTCGATTCGGAGCCTCGTTTCACCGAAGGCCGCATCGAGCGGTTCGTAGAAATTAACACAGAGCGCGCCGTCCGTCTGAGTGAACATCCAATCCGCGCACTGCCCCACGCCGCGCGGCGCATTGACCGAGCAGCAGTTGAGTTGGGGCGAACCGGGCCTACACTGGAAGCTGATGGAATGGGTGTTCGCGCACTTTTCGCCCTCCATCGGAGTGTTGTAGGTCGACCAGCGCCCGGATGGGGAGAATGAGCCAAGCACGGCGTTGTAGTGGGCGAGCTCGAGAAAATCCAGATATTTCATCTCCCCTGTAAGCGCGGCGATCCGCGAAGCGAGGGCGTTGAACGCCACAACGCAGCAGGTTTCGATGTTGGAATTGGTGAAGGGATTGCCGATTGCCTGCTCGTCTGTCGAGAACGCGCCGGTATTGTGCACATCGGTGCGCAGGATGCTTTCGGTGATCTGGCGCGCTGATTTCAGATAGGATGTATCGCCGGTCGCAGCGTACATCTCCGCGATGCCGAGAATCGTGTGCAGGCTCTCCCACCGCGGTTTCCGGCACCGGTAGAAATCGACGCCACGCAGGGAGGTCCCGATGTAGTCCCCGGCATCGTCTCGCGAAAGATCGCCTTCGATCTTCTTCGCGAAATTGAGGTATTTCTCGTTCCCGGTCAACTCGTAGAGCTGGACGAAAATGTGGTATGGCGCGAGATTCATCTCCGTCGAACCGATGGACGCGAGGGACGGCTTGCCATCGTAAAAAGTCGCAAGAAAGAGATCCGCGATCCTGAGGAGCGCTGCCCGGTAGTCGTCGCGGCCCGTGAGACGGTACCAGAGCAGTAACCCCGTCATGATGTGATAATGGTTCCAAGCATCCCACGTACACCCGGACGCCGCGGGGTTCTGCGAAAACGCACCTGTCAGGCGGCATTCCTTCGCAAAGCAGCCGAGATACCCGTCTTCCGCCTGAAAGGTCAGCATCTCGTCGATGAAGTCGACCGTCGATCGGTACAGCTCATCCGAGCGGGTCAGCTGCCAGATATAATACGCGCCCGTAATGTGCTTGCCCGCAAATTCACCCGACCATGGCAGAAGATCGCGGTAAGGCAGAACGTCCCGGTCGCGGAACATATCGAGAATGGCGGGGTTCGATTCGCGGATCCCTGTCAGCCAGTTCGCGGCAATGTTCGCAGCGAGCTTGCCGGTTTCGCCTCCGAGGACGAGGCTGTCCGGGATCACGGTCGGCGCGACGTCCTTTCTTGCGCAACCGTTCATATAACTCATATATAACTCCTTTTTCCCGCATACTGGGAGAGCTTCGTATTCATAAGCAATTATAGCAGAACCTGTAGGGATCGTGTAAGAGGTTGACCAGCCGTTCGAGACATATGCCTTGTAGCGGCTCATGTTCTCGTCGTTCTTCGGCTGGGGCAGAATGCCGAAATCCGCCTCCTTCTCAGTTTTCCCGTTACAGCCCTGTACATTGTAAGGATAATATATGGCGGTACGTCCAAGAGAGTACTGTGATCCTGATTGAACACATAACCGTCTTCTTTCGAGATAATCTCGATCCGTCTCCGGCAGTGATCATGCGAAACCGGATCGTTCCGTCAGATCTATTCAATTCGGTAAGTGCGTATGGCGAACGGAGGAAGATCGAGCTCGACGGTCAGCGTGCCTCCGCCGCGGTACAGCGGGACTTCCCCGCCGACGGGACTTCCGTCCGGCGCTGTCTCAACGACTTCTGAAAACAGATGTGCGTCCAGCGTGAACCGGCATATCTTTTCCGTGCCTGCGTTGAAGACGCGCAGATAGGTGTGTCCGTCCTGACGGACCAGTGAGCCGAGCTCAACACCCGGCGTTTGAATCTGAACGACAGGAGTCAATGACAGCGCGTCGGACAGAGCACTTCGGGCCGCAATCGGCTGGTGCAGAAACCGTTCGCATTCATGCCAGAGCCCCGCGTCCCACCAGCCGCCCATATGCGGCATGATCCGGTAACGAAGCTCGTGAGAGCCTTTCAGCGTGCGCCGTCCCCACCAGAAGCCCGCGTCATGTCCCCACGCGAGAGCCAAGCCGAATGGGGATCCTCCTCCGTGGATGTATGCCGTCGTGTTATCGCAGAAGACGCACAGCCCCTGTTCGTCGTCCGAGACATCCGCCCAATGCACGAGGATGTTGTGCTTGATTTCGTTCCATGTTTTGAAATGCGTATCGCCGAGCTTGCTGCGGCACACGTCATAAGCGCAGTCCTTGTCAATGTGCTCCTGTGGAAATACGGTCGGAAAGTATGCGTTCAGACGATAGCGTCCGTCGTGGTACGTACGGTGTGGATCGAGACTGTCGTCCCCTTTCATCCGGTACGGTTCGCCGATGAGGCATCCTTCCCCGAAATCAAAGCGGACGCAGACATCCAGCGATGGTGAACCTGCCTCCATCGTCAGCCGCTGTTCAAAGCAGGCTGCGCCTATGCGGCCCCGGAGGATCATAACCGTTTCCAACGGACCGCTGTACGCAATTTCCGCCTTTGCCGGATGTTCGGCGTTCGAGCAGAAACGGTCCTCCCTTATAAAGTATCCCCGGTATTCGTTGAAATCCGCACCGGAAGGTACCAGCTCGGCGTCCCTGTCTTTGACCGTGAAGGATGATATGACACCTCCACGTTTCAGATCGAACACGACCTTGACACAGTCGTTTTCCAGAACGGCGGTATTCTCCGTGATCTCGGCTCTGATCGGTTTCGAAGGAGATTCCTCCTCGGGAATGGGAACAACGCACAGGGACTTTACGCCGAGCCCAGAGAACGGGACGCGGACAAGAAGTTCGCCCGCGTTCCATGATCCATCCCGGTGTCTGCGCTGACAGATAGCCTGTACGGGAAGCTTCTTCGCACCGTCGGTAACCTCGAAACCGCGTGTGCCGATGGGAGCTGTCATGGGGATGCGCGCGATCCGCTCTTCTTCATGGGCAAGCGGATTGAATACGAGCATGGTTTCTTTCACGTTTTCCCCGTTTGGTTGGGCGGGTGCCAGCGCTTCAAACGCCTCCCGGCGCAGTTTGTCCATGAGGAATTCGGCGGCGTATACCTGCGCGGACGTCTTCCAAGCCCAGTTGTTTTCGCCCGTACCGGCTCCGGCACAGATCCACCCGTCGTGATGCTGGGTCATCAACAGATGCCCCCAGACCTCTTCCATTCTCTCCGAATCGTCCTTCCCACCGAGCATGGCGGAGACGGCGCAGAGGCGTTCGGTGTCCAGCGTTTCGATTTCGCACCGCCGCACCTGCCGTGCCATGCGCACAAGGGTCTGATCTCCCCAGGGCAGCGCACCGCGAAAGATCTCCTGACCGGGCTGCCATACGGGACGCGTACCCGCCGCGACGCGGTCGAAGTATTCGCGCCAGATCGAATAAGAGACGCGAGGCGGGGTGATGCCGTCCTCGCCGCTCATGCCGGGTCTTGCGGGCCAGCCGAGGTCCTGATAGTACATCCCCGTCGGATGCGGGATGCCCTCGCGGACGCATTTTTCTGCGTATTCTTCGCTCGCCCCGCAGGCTTCTGTTTCATAGACCTTTACAAGCTCCTCGCAGGCGTACCTGGGTACCGTGGGGATCGACGTGCCATCCGGTCCCGTCCAGTCGACGGTTTCGGCGGGAAAGCCCTCGGCATAGCCTCCCCACGCCGTCGAAGCATCCTTCAGGGACGCTCGTCTGTACCCCAACTGGCGGAGGATCTGCGGGAGAGCGCTAGTCCAGCACGGCTCCTGTACGGCGTAGGTATCCACCTTGATCCAAGGAAAATGCCGCCGGATGACAGCAAGTCCCATCGTCAGATGCCGGATATTGCTCTCTCCGTCCGTGATCCAACCGTAGGGCTGCGCGTAACTGCCAGCGACGATCTCCACTCTCGCCTGATCGGAAGCGTCGCGGGTCAGCGCGACGAATTCGGCATAGGACCTGGGATCACGGGATTTGAGATAGTCCCATGATATCGGCTCCACGTCGATGCTGAGCCGCCACTCCGGGTGCAGATTCAACTGATCGAGGATATCGCGCCAGCACCCGAGGGGCATGTGCCCACGGATCCCGCCATGATATCCGTCCATATAGTAAACTTGAGTCATTTCGTCTCCCTCCGCGATCCACTCGGCCGCCTGTTTCGTGTTACCCCGTTCTGGAATCATAGAGTACGGCTAATTTCATGTTCTTCTTTTCATTCCTCGTATTTGAGCCGCATGTCGTTCCAGCTCTCCGGCACGTTTTCTCCTGCCGGGAAATAGGCCTCGGTGAACCGGTGGTGATCGTGGTCGCGGAAGAAGATTCCCATGTTCCCGTTTTCGTAGATGTGCAAAAAGACGCTCCGGCAGTGTTCGCCGCGGATGTTCTCGAAACTCGAAACGTCAATCTGCGGCACATCATGCCAATCCACCCAGCAAATCCTGCGCCAGGTGTCCTTTCTGCCCCACGCCCAGTCGCCAATATGGGAATGCCCGTAAAAATGTATCCGTTCCGTATTCGGAAGAGGAAGGAGCTTATCCATCAGAGCGTTATCGCGGTTGCAGCAGGAAAAACCGTAGTGGCTGCATGTAATCGTCGGCTCCGTCTCTCCCGCCATCCTCACCCGCAGTTCTTCCGCTGATGTGTCCGTATAGGGATAGGAATCCTCCCCCCACGCCACATGCGAATGGGTCACGCACCAAGCGTTGTCCCGGGAAATGTGGTCACAGAGAAAATACACGGGGTATTTCCCAATCTGTGTTCGGAAATAAAAGTCCTCGCAGTTCTCCGTTGTCTTCCATCCGGGATGATCCCGTACCATCTCGTAGAAGGGCATCCAGGGTTTACAGTCCCGGTGCGTGCGCGCGTAATCGTAGTCATGGTTGCCGGTGGCGTAGCACAAGGGAAGGTTCAACGAGGCAAATGCCTCCTCCTGAAGGCTGCACATCGCCTTGAGCCTGTCCTCCTCCGCCCCTTCTACTGCATCGCCAAGATACCAGATCTGGTCCGCCGGACGTTCCAGCAGTTCAAAATCCGAAATTCCGGCTTCTAAACAGCGTTTCGTGTTTTCAGGCAGTCTCTGCTGGAGGTCGGACAGGATCCACACCCTGTGCTCCGCCCGGGATAGCGATTCCCGATACAAATAATCAAACATGCTTGCAACATTTCCTCCCCCGATTCTCGGAATAATGACTTTACTGTAGTCGAAAAGAAAGGTCCGTTGGCGGTAATAGTTTAACGAGATGATTGTGCATGAAACAGGAAAGCAGGAAGAGCGGTTGGACGCTGTTCTAGCAGAACTGGACAGCGAATTAGTATTTCGCATTGGGCATTCGGGATGAAAAGATCGATAATCGCCGTCGTGTTCTGATCAAGCAAGAAAGGATTTCGTCTCAAATCGCTTGTCCCGAGAATCACTTTCCCAACTGACTACAATTCCTTCCTCTGTTGCAGAATCCAACTCCAGTATGCCGGATCAGAAAAAGTCGGATCCCATGCGTTGTGCCCGGCATCAGGATAGATTGTCAGCTTTGCGTGACCTCCGTTCGCGTTGACCGCTTCGACCATATGGATGCTCTCCGCGACGAGAACAGTTGTATCAATCTTTCCATGGAATGCCCAAATCGGAATATTCTTCAACCGCTGCGCATTCCAATACATTCCGCCGCCGCATACTGGCGTGACCGCGGCAAACAGATCGGGAAGACTCATCGCCAATTGCCATGCGGCGTATCCGCCCATGCTGACGCCGGATAAATAATACCGTTCCGGATCGACGGAAGGATCGGAAAGCACGCTCTGGGCGAAATCGATAAGCTGCTCGAAAAGATCAAACCACGTGTCCGCATAGCACTGGGGCGCTATAATGCGCAGAGCGACATCCTGCTCAAAGGCATTCCGGAAAAAAGAACTGCCGCGGATCACATTCAGATCCTCTCCTCTTGATCCCGCGCCGTGGAGATAGAGCAGCGTGGGGGCTCTCTTTCCGGGCTCGTCGCAGCTCTCATGGACGGCGAGAAGATAACGGAGATTCTTGTAATGAGCTTCCTGTGTTATAAACATGGCATTATTTCAATATTGTCGATAAGTGAAGGCGTGAAACTCCATCTCAGTGTGTTTCAACCGGTAGTCTGAATTGAGGGTACTGGTTTATATAACTAGCCGCCATACTTCCATCTGTCCCGGTGCGAGCCAGGCGGCGTTATGGACTGTGCCGTCTTCCCTCACATGGAATCCGTTGCATACGTCGTTCCTTGCGCAGTTGACCTCCACACCGCCATAGGGCATTTTTGTGTAGAGGTACGGGCTCGTAAACGTTCCGTCGGAGCGTTTGACAGTGTCCTGCAAAGCGAAGCATACGCGGTACATCTCCTTCACCTTTGGGGTGAGGATTGTGTGGAAATACCCGCTTTCCGTCTGGCTGTTGTTGACGAGAGCCATGTAGTTCGTTCCGTCCGGCATATGGAAAAGGGAAATCACCGAAGGAAGTCCATGATCGCAGGTCACGCGGTCAATGATGGAATGCCGTCCTTCTTCCAGCAGGGGATAGCCACCGTAAGCCTTTCCGGCGTGGAAGGTCTCGTCGTGGATCAGCTGCGCAAACAACGCGCCGAACTGCTTCTGAAAAGTGTTCTGCACACGACTGAGCCATTCGTAGGTTTCTGTACGGTGCCCGTGTTCGTCGATGGGGGCCAGTCGGTAGTTGATCCGGACGACGCGCATATAGAAGAAGAACCACCAGACGCACTTCGCCCCACAGGCAACGCTGGTATTCAACTGCCAGCGAAGATCGTCTTCCCGAGGACAGCGATATCGAAAGTGTCCCACGGAAAGGTTTGTCACCCACAGCGGGATATGATTCCTTTTCGCTGCACCCATGAAGTGCCACAGACTGGAATAATAGTTATCAATACCGCTTTCATCCGGATCCGGAGGATTCATCTGCAGGTAATGGTCGTAGGAGAGTTGTCCGAGACCGCTTTCCTTCACGAATCCGTCGACCCATTCATCGAAGCTGGAACAGCCGAGATGTTCTTCGATACTGCCGATATGGGCGTAGTAGGGGTTAAAGTTGATGAAAGGAACCTTTTCCGGGACGATATCCCGCTGGAGTCGAACAGCGGCCTTTGCTTCCGCCATCTGTGCCGCCCACGGTTCGTCGCCAACATAGAAACCATACACCGCGGGATGACGTCCGAATTCGTCCAGCATTTGACGGAAGCGGGCTTTATACCCGTCCGGATCGGAGAGGACGCCGGACCAGTGGCAGCGGGAATCGTCAAGAACGAGCCGGATGCCGTTTGCCTCACATTCATCCAAAAGGGCGACCATTTCAGCCGGATCGTCCTCTCCCGGCACGAAATGAGGAGAAAGGCACAGATTCATGCCCGCTTCCAGCCAGTCCCGCACCGGGTGTTCACCAATCCCGTTCAATCTTGCGTAATTCCAGAAACCGAGAGGAAATGCGTTTGTTTTTTCCATGGGAATCTCCTTGCATTATATGACTGTCACAGATTATTCTGTCGCGTGGCGGCACTCAGATGAACGGGCGGCTTCCCTACACGATATGAGATTGAGGATTATACCCCAGTCTCACGCCATAATCAACACGGGAGAAGCGTCCCGATTCGTTCCAGCGCGTCATTCTCCGAGAAGCTGACGGGCGGCGAGGACGAGGAACATGTAGTGCGAGGAACCGCCTCCCATCACGTATTCCGTCTGCTGCCAGATAAAGGGGAATTCTAGAAGCTCTGGGAAATCCGGCCGGATCAGAGCGGTCCCAGATACAACGCCTCCCGGAATGAACGACCAGTCCGCTCGGTTCGCTCCATAGGCGACTGTCGCCGATTCCGCCCCGACGCCCGACGCGAAGGACGCCGTATTCGACCCCGGGTGGCAGCCGAGAACGAAGTGCAGGGCGTTAAATACGAGATCCTTCGGGAAGATATCCGGGAAGGAACGACAGAGGAAATAGTACCGGAATCCGATGGACTGTATATTCCATCCCGCGCCCCAGATATGCGGACGGTAAGGGATCCCGTAGGGCGTCTCCTCGCTCTCCTTCTCAAACCGGTCCGCCTCGGGAATCAAGGCATCCCGGACAGCGGCGGTAAATCCGTCGTCCCGCACCGAATCGAGAATCCGGCAGACGATCCAGCCGAGGGAGCGGATGTTTTTCACGATGAATTCCCTCTCCGACAGGATAAAATCACGGTATTCGTCCTCCCCCGTCGTCACGAGAAGTTCCGCGGCGGCATGGATCTTCGCCCCCTCCGCTCTTCCCTCCCACGGCGTCTTTTCATAGAGTTCCCACGCGGCGTCGAGGCAGTCCGCGGCGAGATCGGGGTTTAAGACCCGGAGCACGCGGGCGCAGGCGGCCATCTGAGCGGCGGTCGTCAGTTCACGCGGTGGATTGTCCTCCATGAAGACCCAGCGATCGTCCTCGTTTCCGGGGATCCCGTCGGTCATGGCAGCGGCGTCGCCGAGAAGCACGTACTGCCTCAGATCCGCGCAAATGATTCCCCGGTACAGCCGCCCGAGCGATTTGTACCCTCCCGCCACAGTGAGCATTCCGTGCTCGATTTGCTGTAAAATATCATTCTTCCCATCGGGCTGGTGGATCTCAACAGTCTTCGTCTTCTGATCCACTGTAGTGGCGTCCCAGTACACGCCGAATGTCTCATAGGTTAGCGCGAGGATGTAGGCTTCACCCGCTTGGGATTCGACACGCAGATCATAGTCCCCCGCATCGTGCCATCCGCCCGCATCCAGTCCCGGAACATGTTCGCCCGGCGCGTATTTCGTTAGAGTGGAGGGTCCTTGTGCATAGCCGTCAATGTGGTTACAGTTGAGAGGGGCCATCTTCGCGTCGTCGATGTGGCACCGATCATGCCAGACGCGGTATTTCTCGTTGACCCGCATATGGCACATCTGGATCGGAAGGAAGTATTCAAGCACCGGCTGCCAGACGCCCCGGTCGTACACGTCGCGGGCAATGCGGAAAACGGAGCTTTCGGATCCGCCGTATCTCATGCGGTAGAGCCCTTCGCCAGAGACGTCCGTGAAATCGAAGATCCGGTACCGGTAACGCAGGAAGCGGCCCCAGTCCTTCCCGGTCAGTTCTTTTTCGAGGACTTCGCCTCGTTCCGTGATCCGGTAAAGCCGCGCGTTCTCCTCCGATCCATCCCGGGAATCCGTTTCCACGACGGCTGTCTTTGGCTCGGCGGGGTGATAGCCCACCTGCGAAAGCTGGATCACGGGAGTGTACATCCAGTCAGCGGAGGTGTCAGGGGTAATCTTCCAGCACAGAGCACCGTCCGTCTTTCCCGCGGGGATGACCGAGGAGAGGACGAACCATCCGTTGTTGTGGTTCATCCGCCCGTCAAAGAGTTCGAGGTCCGCGGTCCCGCACTCGACCGTGAAGCGGCGGAGCGGATCGTCCGGACGGCAGGTGAAGCGGCGTCCCGCAGCGTAGGGTTCCGCGATCAGATCGTCGGCCACGATCGGACTATATCCCTTTTCACCACCGGAGAGGATTCCGGGATCGGTCTTCGGTCCTTCGTATTCGACTGCGGGAAGCGTATGAACGAGATTCGTCTTCTCTGTCCGGACCGGTCCGTTCGGCTGACGGGGGAAGATCCCGCTTTTTTCGTCCATGATCCACGGCTTGCCGAAGAGCTCTCCCGGAAACAGTTCGAGATTGAAGCGGATCTTGCCGAGGAATTCTTCGGGTACCGGGCGGTCGAGATCGACAGTCAAGGTCACGGACTCCCCTTCACCTTGGACGACGACAGTATATCCGAATTCAAAATCGGGATAGATCATCGGATTGAAGCCTCGAAGATGCTTCCCTCTGTCGGGATATTCCAGCCGGACACGAACAGTGTCGGAAGCAGGATCCACGATCCGTTCAATCTGCTTCGGGACGGGCTGCCACTGGCCGGGTGTGGGCTCGAATCTCAAATCCCCGTTCGTCGCGGTGCGTTTCCCGTGCAAAATCAGGCTCACACCCGCCTGATGCCCTTCTGGGTATATATCGTCAAAGACCATGACATCCGCCCCGCCGTAATGGAAATAGCCGGTTCCGGCGTCGAGGACAAAGCCTCTCTCTTTCGGTTCGCTCATGTGTCTGCTCCTTTCCGAATCGTTCGGTTTCGGATGCACCTTGGGGTATGATCTTTACAGTCAGCGTCTCGATGGGTTCTGCATACCGGGGCTCTCCGTCTTTCTCGGAATACTCTTTTTATATTATACCACACCAACGGGCTGATGAAAAGGGGATGAGAAGAAAGAACCTGAAAATGGATAGAAAAGTGTTCAACATAAACCGCTGACCTATATCATAACAGCGGTAACCCTGCCACAGCGTTTTTCTCATTAAGACCGCTTCACAGTTGAAATATCCCATGAAAATCGAAAACACCTTCCCCCCGCGCCTCCTCCCTACATCGGTTAGGGTTGACACTTCCCCGTCCCGCATGGTATAATATGCTTGCATAGCAATCGGGCCATTAGCTTAGTTGGTTAGAGCGCCCGGCTCATAACCGGTCGGTCCTGGGTTCGTGTCCCCGATGCCCCATTTCACACAACCCCTCAATTGACAGGAGTCTTTCCCGAAAGAACGCACTCCTTATGTTTTATCTTCGTCGCACAGGAAAGGAAACAGTAATCATGGCCGAAATGCAGAAAGAAGCAGTAATCGATCTGGCAGAACGGATCGATTCCAACAATGCGAAACAGGTCGAAAAAGCGACCCTGGAACAACTGGACGGAAAAGACGATATCCACGTTGTCCTGGACGCAAAGGATCTGAATTATATTTCCAGCGCAGGATTGAGAGTGGTCCTTCATCTGCGCAAAACCCACCCCGAGCTGTCCGTCGTCAACGTAAAATCTGATGTTTACGAGATCTTTGAAATGACCGGATTTACCGAGATGATGAAGATCGAAAAAGCGTATCGAGTGGTAAGCATCGAGGGCTGTGAAGAGATCGGGAGAGGCGCCAATGGAACCATTTACCGCATCGATCATGATAATGTCGTCAAGGTATACAACAATGCCGACGCTCTGAAGGATATCCAGCACGAACGGGAAGTCGCAAAGCTCGCCCTCATTCTGGGGATCCCGACCGCGATCTCCTACGATGTGGTGAGGGTCAGGGACAGCTACGGTTCCGTGTTTGAACTGCTGAACGCACGGTCTTTTTCCAAAATTCTGGCTACCGAGCCCGAGAAAATGGACTGGTGCGCAAAAGAGTATGCGGATTTGATGAAAAAGATACATTCTACCGTCGTTCCTGACGGGAAGCTCCCCGATATGAAGGAAATTGCCCTCGGGTGGGCACGATTTGTTGAGCCCTATCTGCCTGAGGAGACAGGAGAGAAGCTTGTATTCCTCGTAGAAGCCATTCCCGCTGACAATCATATGATCCATGGAGATTACCACACGAAGAATCTGGAATTACAGAACGACGAAGTTCTGCTGATCGACATGGACACTCTTGCAGTAGGAAATCCAATCTTTGAACTGGCATCCGTGTACAACGCGCTCGGCGGATTCGCCGAACTGGATCACAACGTCATTCTGAACTTTCAGGGCTACGATTACGACACAGCGAAGACATTCCTCCACAAATCGCTCTCCATATACCTGAATACTCGGAACGAACGGAAGATCCGCGAAGTGATTGACAAGGCCCGCATTCTGGGATACACCCGTCTGATCCGCCGCTCCATCCGCCGCGGTGGGCTGGAGAAGGAGCAGACTCGTAAAGAAATCGAATACTGGAAAGAACAGTTAATCTCGCTGTTGGAAAAAACAAACACGCTGCTGTTTTCTCCGAATGAACTGGAGGTCGAGACCGATCCGCAGTATCTGTCAGAAATACAGGGTTTTCTGGATGAACACTTAACGTCTGCCGCCTGTCCCATAAAAGCGAGGATGCAGCTTGATGTTGCCGTGGAGGAAATCTTCATCAACATCTCGAAATACGCATACTCTCCGCAGAAGGGCAACGTGACGATGCGTGTGGAGATTGAGGAAGACCCCGTTTCCGTCATCATCACCTTTATGGATCACGGAATTCCTTTCGATCCGATCGCCTCTGTCAACTCGGACAAGACTCTCTCCGCAGAAGAAAGGGAGAACGACGGATTCGGCATCTTCATGACGAAACGGATCATGGACGATATTGCGTATGAATACAAAGACGGGAAAAATATCCTAACGCTGAAAAAAGAACTGGAAAAGCACGAATGAACACTACGGAAACTTTCCCTCTCCTCGATCTGCACATGCATACCACCGACTCGGATGGGACCGACACGCCGGAGGAAATACTCCGCAAAGTGAAGGAAGCAGGTATCTCATTGTTTTCCATCACGGATCACGATACGCTCAAAGGCTGCATGACGGTCGGAAAACTCCTCGCGGAAGATGATCCCGTCTTTCTGACCGGCGTGGAATTCTCATGCCAGGATGAGTTAGGAAAATACCATATTCTTGGGTACGGATATGATCCCGACGCTGAAGCGGTCCGGACTCTCGTCGAGAACGGCCACCATAACCGTATGGTAAAACTGAAGCTACGCCTGGACTTTCTGCGGGAAGAATTCGGGTTTGTCTTTACGGAAGACGAGGTCGCACATCTGTTTGCACTTAACAATCCCGGAAAACCGCATATCGCACATTGCATGGTGAATCACGGGTATGCGGATTCTATCACGGAAGCGTTCGATCTCTACCTTAACAAGCTTTCGCTCCGCTATGATTATCTGCGTCCGGAAGAAGCGATCCGGGGAATCCTCAAGAGCTACGGCGTTCCGGTTCTGGCACATCCAGCGTTCGGAAACGGGACTCAGAGGATCCGCGGCCAAGCGCTGGACCGCCGCATCCGGAGACTGGTCGATTTCGGTCTCGAAGGAGTGGAGGCTTTCTACTCCGGCTTCTCCGATGATATCCGCCAGGAGGTTTTATCCTGTGCGGACCATTATGGTCTGTACGTAACGGCAGGCAGCGACTATCACGGCCTGAACAAGACCATCCGTCTCGGTGACACCGGACTGGACAAGTTTTCTTTCGTACCGGAAGGTCTTCACCGGTTTCTCCACGACATACCATTCAATAACCGATAGGCTGAAACTTTATAAAAGATTGAAGCAGGCAAATTCAGTTTTGTCGTGGTGAATCACTTATAACAATCGAATAGCACATAGTGTATCCTGCACAATCCTCACGCCAAAGAAACGCGGCGGAACCTGCCCAAAAGTATGCGCAAAAGAGGCCCAGGCTTCTCTTTCGCTCCTTTGTCCTGCTCGCGCGATGTGAGTATTGTGCAGGTAACACTACATAAGCGTGTCTGCCTGCCCTGAAACGCAGGGCCGACGGACACGCTTTTTTGTGCCCCAAAACGGGCGGAAGGAAGAGATGCTTTTGAGAGCACGCCGCTTTATGAATCCTTATTTCAATCTTGTCAGGATCTCATACGCATCGCCGTTCAAACAAACAGACTGCGGCTTAATATGTATCGGATACACAGCCTCGTTGATATTCAGGCAGGCGTAGACGGCATGGATTCTATCCAACAAACAGGAATTCGCCCTTTTTGTCGCTTACAGCCTTTTACAGGTGATACCATCCATCATCAGGCAACCGTCGCCAAATTTCAGATCCAGCATGCCACCCTTGCGGCCGAACTCGTTTTCTCCGATGGGATAGAGGCGGAAGGTCATCTCGTCCCCGTCCTCGTCGATCGTGTTGGCATGAAGCTCGCCGTCCTTCAGGAAAACTTCATCGATGATGAACTCGGCATCTTCGGGATGCTCGTACTTTCCGCAAAAGCTCTCCCACTTCGACTTGTCGGGATCCTTGATTGCGAGCTCCTCGATGGTGCGGATGGGATCGGGCTCTTCGTCCCTCGCGATCTTCCGCATCCCGTCCCAGAAACCGCCAAGAGCTCTGTATTCCTCGACATCGCGGTTTAGGAGCAGGACAAGCACCCTGTCCGCGTCAAGGAAGCGCTCGAACCAGGTACAGACGCCCGGCATTCCACCGCTGTGACTGACAATGAGCCCAAACTTCTCGCTTTGTTCGATACCCCAGCCGAAGCCGTAGCCTTGCCCATCTTCATCATCGTAAACGGCGTCCTCCCCGTTATTGAGCTTTCCAGGGATGTACATGAGCTTCTGTTCTTCCAAAGTGAGCACCTTTCCTTCTCGCAGCGCCCTGTCCCAGCGGAGCATGTCGAAGATGTTGGTGTACACATAGTCGTCGCCGTTCAGGCCGTCAAAGGCGACCACATCGCCGTCCTCAGCGGAGTCGACGTCGGCGACGTATCTGCCGTCCTCGATCACTGTCGCCCGGGCGTAATTCTCAAAGGGAACGCCATCCCTGCGAATATGGCAGCAGTGGGTGGCGCTCATCCCGGCGGGCTCAAAGATGTTCTTTTGCAGGAACTCTTCATAAGGAACGCCGGAGAGACGCTCCACCAAGAGCGCCAGCAGATTGTAGCCGGTATTGGAGTAGTGCAGTCCTTCTCCTGGGACAAAGTACGGTTTCGCTTCGGTTTCCCGGAGGAAGCGCAGGATCTCGTCGTTGCCCGGGACGCGCTTTTCTTTCTTCCAGATGTTGATGAACCAGTCTGCGTCGTCAAAGTAATCGGGTATGCCGCTCGTGTGGTTCAGAAGATGCCGGACCGTCACGCCTGGATACGGGATCTCGGGGAAAAACTTCGTGATTTCGTCCTCCAGGGTGAGCAGGCCTTGCCGCATCAACAGCATGACAGCCGTCGCAGTGAATGTCTTGCTGACCGAAGCTAGCTGAAAAATCGTGTCTTCCATGATCGGAAGCGTGTCTCCGGGATCCCGGAAGCCGAGAACCCCCTTGGACACGATCCCGCCATTTTCCGCATAGAGCCACGCTCCGTTGAAGCCGCCCTTTTCATGTGACTCACGAGCTAAGCTTTCCATTTTTGTTTTCTTATTCATACAGGTTACCTCCAGGGATACTGATTATGTGATTTCCCGACAAACGTGAATTTGTTTGACGGATTACGCTTGCGGATTTTTACAGGCGTAGCCGACGTGGGTCAGACAATCATCACGAACACAAACTTGAACGAATACCGCCACGTGCCGGTAAAACCGCTTTTTTCGTGTACGTTGTGTACGAGATTTTCTATCATTGTCTTCTTGTCCATATTGCCTCCTCAAACTGCGATTGTTTGAGATGATTAAATATGTCAGAAGGTTCATGTAGTTCTTTTCTGGTAATCTGTCTCAATGATTTGCCTCATAAGAGCGGATCCCAGCCTTCGTGTCCGGCTTCAGGATCAGATGCTTAAACAGCCAGTTGCCCGGCAGAATATCCTGACCATAGAAATGGATATCCGCTCTACGCTTCTGAGGTTTGAGCGTAATCTCCGCACCGATAGCCTCAGGAATGTCTGTCTCGATCGGCTCGGCTCCGTTCGCGTAGATGCGGCTCATGCCGTTCATCCGGAAGCCGTGCTTCTTCATCATGGCTCCCATCATGCCAGGCATATATTCCAAGCTTCCCCTGCTGTTGACATATACGACCGGCACCTTGAAGGCGTCACCGTACATCCGGCAACGCTTGTCGTTTTCGGCCCGTTCCTTCTCCGGCTTGGTCGGATCTGCGGGAGCGCCGTGCGGGAACAGGATCAGTGACAGTTCCTCGTCCTTCACGTTCTCATAGAAATGCCTGCGCCGGGAATCAAAGCAGATCGCGACGCCGACCTTTCCGAAAGGCATTTCGATGACGCTGCCGAAATCACCCTGTTTGAAGACGGCGGATTCTCCCTCGGATTTGGTGACCGTGCCGTAAACGCCCTCCGGACCTGCGATCAGATAGCGGTTGTAATAGTCGCCGTTTTCTCTGTCGAGGTAGCCGACTCCGATACAGGTACCATAGGTCTTTGCCATACGCACAGCCCACGCGGAGGTCTCTCGTCCGCAGTCGTCCGCATATTTCCACATCGCCTGACTGGCCATATAGCTGCAGCGGGATAGCTCGGGCAATACGACTAGCTCCGGCTTCGGCAGCTGCCGTATGAGTTCTTCGATATAGGTGTCTCTCTGCATGATGCCTTTTATGTCGTTATCGAGCTCCAGCGCAAATACTCTCATTTTCTGCTTGCTTAACCCCCTCTACCGCCGTTCCATATCTCCTCAAAACCGAAGGAACAGTATAACCTACCAAATACTTGACGAAACTGGAGATTTACAACTTCAATACAGCAGGCATTTCTCCCCCTTCGATGTACCATTCTGGTCTTTCTTCAAAGCCGCAAGAACGGTACAGCTGTTTCGCAGCCTCGTTTTCAGGATCATAGGAAAGCCAGCAGTAGTCAGCCTTTCCGCACGGAAACGTTCTGATATATTTCAGAGCAAGCCTGACGGCCTCTCTTCCGTATCCTCTTCTCTGATAATGCCTGTCGATCATCAGACGCCAGATATCATAATTATTTACGATAAAATCCGGAACCTCTGCTTTGCAGCAGCTTTGAAAATCGTAGCTTATCATCAGAAAACCGACAGGGACATCCCCATCATAAACTCCGAAGCACTGAACAAACCTGCCTTCCGCTACCGTGGCGTAGGCTTCTGCAAGGCTATAGGTGTTCTCCACAAGATACTTCTTCTGTTCTTCGGTTACTGAAAGATGAGTCAAAGAATCAAAGTTTTCAGTATCGACTTTTACAAGCCTTATGTTATGATACTCCGTTTCCATTTCCAAAGTCTCCTCTGTACTGCATGGAAAAGTCAACTATAACGCAATCCCTACAAATCACGATTTAAATCTGTTAATCCAAATACTTGATGTAGAAGAACAGCAGCAGTGCGGTCAGGTCTGTTTTCGTTACAATACGGATAATCGAAAGAACTAGGAACAGGCCAACGCCGATACCTGACCGGCAAGAACGGAGAGGTCCGGCTCTGCCGCCGTGATCAAAAGCCCAGGAAGAAGCATACGAGGACAAGAACACCGATGCGCCGGGATTTTGTCAGGCCTTCACCAACGTGACGGCCCATAGGCGTCATTGCCAAATCCGCTCCGAGATTGAAGAGTCCGATCCCCGCCACGATAAGCAAGGCGCTCACCGCGAAAACTATCCGCTCCAACCATGTCAGCGGCGCGAGCGGCGTAAAGAGACGGCTGAACGATCGCCGTTACAGGAGCGACCGAAATGAAAGCCTCGTGGATTTTGGATAACAATGCTTTTTTCATCTGTGTCTCCGTCTAAAGTCTTTAAGAAATCAATTGCAGAATGGTAAGTATATCATTTTGCATGTTCCTCATATGCCTCACGTTTTTTCTGATCAACTGATTTGAAATGGAAAGCAGAGCTTCGTCGAGTATTATAGTGTCCCGTTCTGTTTTTTTCTCAAACGGAATCCCCTGGCAAGCGACAGAGGATTTCAAAAAATAGTAATGGCTGAAGAGATGCTTAATCCGAGATCGGCAAACATCGTTGCAGTGTTTCAGCTCCCTTCAAAGATCTTCATCGTTGCGGACATTGAGATTGGTCGCAGCCATTCTGATTATTCTTACCCACACCATCATTGATTGTCAAGTGGTTTGATGCTCTGCCACATGACATAGGCGAAAAACGGGACAGAATGCTCTTTCGCCGGAAGGAGCCCTGTCCCATTCTTCTTTAGTCCGTCGCGAGCGCGATATATCTGCGGTTGTCCGTGGTGCAGGCACAGTAGAAGTGATAGACATGCCCTTCCCACGACACGATCCATGGCTTATGAGCGTAGAGATTCTCGTCCGGATTCTCTTTCGAAGGCGCGACGGTCGGTTCTCCCAGCCACTCAGTCCAGTGGATCAGATCATAGGAGCATGCAAAGGTATCGAATGCAGAGCGAGATCTGTTGAATTTCATGAAATTCATGATCCACAGACCGTCTTGGTCGCGCAGCAGCATGGGATCGGCGGTGATATAGCAATTCGGGTCTCCTGTGACATCGTCGATCACCGGATAGGCGCCGTACCGGGTCCAACGTTCCATATCGTCGGATACCGCCATATAGATCCGTTCGTGACCGTCGTATCCTTTCGCGTTGTACAGCATCACGAACGGATGGCCTGTGAGATGATCTTCATCGCGCACAACGGTGCTTTTGTATAAGGTCCGTGTTTCAAAAAAACGGGCATCCGGATCGGAGGGTGTGAGGATCGGACGGTCGCGGCGAATATAGGTCAGGGGATCCGTCGGATCTTTGGCGGAGGCAATGCCCATCAGGAGAGGATCCGGTTCATATCCGTCACCGGAACCGGCCAGATAGGTCATCCAGTACTGTCCTTCATGAGCTGTGAGGCGGCAGCCGCCGTTCATGTTCGGGTCATACAGCGCAGCATATCCCGCGATCTGCCCGGAATCCCATTCACGCCGCGGATCCCGCTTTAAAATCGGACCGCCGTACTGCCAATGCAGGAGGTCATCCGATTCGGCAAAATGCGTTTCATATCCCGAGACCGAAGTATCCTTTGAGATGGCGATAAAATACATGACCCATCTGCCGTCATACCGGAAAACGGAGGG
>JAEEGL012163133.1_pt1 | contig 28129 bp, 20 predicted proteins | sample 9134231 | NCBI WGS metagenome assembly JAEEGL01 (sample SAMN16246548, study PRJNA631951) | gut metagenome | biome: gut microbiome; feature: rumen; material: fiber-attached | host: Bos | place: Iran: Karaj | collected 2018-10
AGAGATGGTGGACTACGCTGCCCGTGCTGGTGCCGACCGCGTGGAACTCTATACAGAACCTTATGCAGCAACTTATGCAGCCGATCGCGATGCCGCCGTTGCTCCTTTCGTACGTGCCGCAGATGCAGCCCGAGCTTTAGGACTGGGACTCAACGCCGGTCATGACCTGAGCCTTGAGAACCTCGAGTACTTCCACCAGCAGATTCCTTGGACCGATGAAGTCAGCATTGGCCACGCCCTCATCTGCGATGCCCTCTACCTCGGACTCGAAGAGACCATTAAGAGATATCGCGCCTGCCTGGCCTAAAATCCGTCAAATCGTCAAATAGTTAAATATAATGGTTTATTTATTTTTTGCCACTGGCACTGAAGAGCTGGAAGCTCTTGGTACTGCCGACATCATCCGCCGTGCAGGTCTCGACCTGCAAATTGTATCTATCACTGGTGAGCGCATTGTAACAGGAGCTCACGGTATTCGCGTTGAGACCGATGCTCTCCTCAATGACATCGACTTCTTCGATGCCGACCTGCTCGTTCTTCCCGGTGGAATGCCTGGAGCTTCGAACTTCGCCGCATGTGCAGATCTCTGTGAGCGCATTCGCGATCATGCTTACCTCGGTCGTCCTGTCGCTGCAATCTGTGCAGCCCCTCTCGTTCTTGGTCGTTTGGGCCTTCTCGAAGGAAAGCGCGCCACCTGTTACCCCGGTTTCGAAGGGGAACTGACGGGTGCTACTTGTACAGGTGCTCTCGTGGAGCAGGACGGACAGATTATCACAGGCAAAGGTCCAGCCGCAGTCTTTGAATTCGGCTATACTATCGTGGCCCACATGAAAGACCAGCAGACTGCTGATGCCCTGAGTCATGGAATGCTTTATAAGTAAAGACCTACCCCTCACTACTTTGTAAGGAGAGAGCGGTCCCTTACAAGAAAGAAACAATGGGTGAATTAAGTACGTCCTCTCAGATGGATTCTACTCTCCTCCCTAAAAGGGATGGGCGGGGGAGGGAGTCCGTTATCATCGTAGCCGGAGGCAAGGGGTTGCGCATGGGCACAGACTTGCCCAAACAGTTCCTGCCAATCGGCGGAAGACCCGTTTTGATGCGCACGCTCGAAACTTTCGAGTGTGCCATTCCTGGTATCCGTATTATCCTTGTGCTCCCTGCCGACCAACAGGATTTCTGGCGTGAGCTTTGCCTCCACAATTCCTTCACCCTCCCTCATACCATCGCTACAGGTGGCGAGACTCGTTTCCATAGTGTAAAGAATGGGTTGAACAGCCTCTCGCCCGACTTATCTTTTGTTAGGGAAGAGGGTTTGGTTGCTGTTCACGATGGCGTGCGTCCCTTTGTCTCTGCAGATGTCATTCGCCGTTGCTTTGATGTTGCCCGTGATCATGGTGCCGCTGTCCCCGTGGTTCCCGTTGTCGAAACCTTGCGCGAGCTCGTTCCTCAAACACAAACTCTGGGGGCGTCGTCGACTGTCGACCGTTCTCTCTATCGCTTAGTCCAGACACCGCAGACGTTCCAGCTGCAGCTCCTTCTGCGAGCTTACGAGCAGCCTTACCGCGATGCCTTCACCGATGATGCTTCTGTCGTCGAGGCTCTTGGCCATCCTATCACCCTCGTTGAGGGCAATCACGAGAACATAAAGATTACAACTCCTTTCGACCTCGCTGTTGCCGAGGCACTTATTTCTGCACCTCTTTCAGCTGTCTGACGGCACGGTCGATCATGTCCTGGGTGCCGCTGCCGTCGCTGACATATTTCACCACCATCTCTGCATATTCAATGGCCTCGCGCAGTTTGGCGCTGGGGTTAGACTGCTCGCGTGCTGTCGTCAGTAGCGGCAGCAGTTCATCGAGGTCTTCCAACTCTGGTAGGTTGCCTGGTCGCATCGTGTTGAGGGCAGCATTCAGCTCTGTCGTCATTGCATCAATGGCCTCCTGGCTCTGACTGCGTTCTGCGTCGTCATAAAGAGCGCGGGCGCGATCGAATTGTTCCATCAGTCGGGCGAATCCGTGTTTGGCCCAGGGGGCATACTCCGGCACTTTTACTTCCATCTCATTCCATCTGTTCTGAGCATCGCGACGGCTGCGTGCCAGCTGCATAGCTTCCTTCAGTCGGCTGTCGTCTACTCCGCCTTCAGTTGCCTCGCCTTCTGCTGGCATCGGCTCACCTGGCAGCAGGATACGGAAGTAATGCGTGACGTGGCGATCGGCTGCGTAGTCGGGGATAAAGGCAGACTCTCCCCCCGAACCAGTCCAGCCAGAACACTCAGTTCTGGCTTCCTGGCACCCTGTTAGGGAGGGAGCAGAATGTATTTGACTATCAGTTATCGTCTCGTCTTTAAAGGTGACCGCTCCCTCCCTAACAGGGAGGGCGGGGGGAGAGTCCGTGAAGTCCAGGGTTGCCTCGTCCCACGTCTTGATTCCTTGTGCTGCCATCACCAATGGCCCATTCATTAGTGCGCCGCACCATTCAGGCTTGAAACGTGTCTTAGGTTCGTTCTTTCCCGTGGCTGCCACCTCCATTTTATCGGGACCGAAGTCAAGGTGGCGGGTGTAGGGCATGATGATCTCCACCTTATCATCTTTCTTCCATCGGCGTAGCGGCAGAGTGACATAGCTGCATGGTTGGTAGCGTTGACTAATGCTCTCGCCATTAACTTTGATGTCGAATCCTTCGGTTGCCCAGTAGGGAACGCGCAGTTTCAGCACAAAGGGCTTCTTGGCTTCGGGGAAGGTGAGGGTGCTGCGTTCTGCGGGCCATTCGCAATCCTGCTCTATGGTTACTTGCTTGGCATCCCAACGAGCCGTCGTCGGCAGATAGAGTCCCACCCACAGCGTGTCGCCGCCCGTGAAGTAAGCTGCTTCCTGGTATTTCACATGATTCTCCACTCCAGTGCCACCGCAGCAGGTCGACTGTGGTGTCTCGTTGCCCCAAGGCTTCGAGGCATTCAGTCCCACTGCGTACTGATAGAGTACGGCATAGTGGTTGTAGTTCAGCGAGCCGATGAGCTGGTTGTAGAGAACTCGCTCGTAGTAGTCCATGTAGCGGGCATCATTTGGCTGGAAACAGTTGAGGTCCTTCGTCAGCTTCGCCAGATTATAGGCGCAGCATGTCTCGTTCAGTGTGGGCTCCGGATAGGTGGAGCGGTCGCGCCAGTCAGTACCTACGTTTGTACACATCGAGAGGATTTGGGTGTAGGGTTGGCGAAACATCTCGCCGTTGCCCACGCCTCCCATCGCATAGCGGTAGCGTCCCTGTATCATCGTCCAGAAGTTTTGGGCGAGGTTGTAATAGTATGGATTAGCGTTGCCGCGATAAGCTCGCAGGGCTCCTGTCACCATAGGTATATGTTGGTTGGCATGACGTGTGCGGATGGCATCCACGTTCTTCGACAGCGGTGTGAAGAACGCAGGACTGTCAAAATATGTAGCGGCCTCCAACAGGTGTGCGTGTTCATCTTTATCACTTACCATTTCTGAGAGGCGTGCCAGCGCTTCTGCCATCCCGCCCACTTCGCCGGCAATATACATATTCCACATCTCATAGCGGTTGCCTGGGCGTGCGCGTCGTTCTTCCTGAGTTCCCTCGCTCTGTACATAAGTACGGTAGTGCAGGCGGTTCCACACCCATAGTCCCATATCTTTTGCAATAAGCAGTGCCTTCTTTGCTATCTCCTTGTCTTCGATGTAGTTGGCGATATCGATGAGTCCTGCCAACTGCTTGTGTACGCTGTAGTATGGAGCCCACACCCACTGTTCGTTGTTGTAGGCGCGATACATCTCTATCAGCGCGCAGTGTTGTGCGGGTATGGCGTTGAGGTAACCGTAGCCGTAGTGAGCGTAGTCCTGCTTATAGGTGTTGAAGTCTGCCCACGTGCCTTTCATCTCGCGCAACTCCGCTTCGGGCGCGAAGTCGCGTGCTTCCCAGTAGCGTCCCAAGTTCTTGTCATAGACGAAAGTGCGCTCCTGACAGGCGCGCAGTTCGTTCACCATAAGCCTGATATTCTCCTTCAGCTGTGCTTTCTTAGCTGCATCTGTACATGAGGCGTAGGCCATAGCCAATGCACTCATATAATGTCCGCTGCCGTGTCCCTTCAACTTCGTGGTGGGTGAATCCCATCCGTCGGCTACAGGATAACCGTCAGTTGGCAGTCCGTAGGTGTCGCGGTAGTTATAGAGCTGTTGCTTGACATCTAAGGATAACAGTTGGTCGATGTCCATCTCGCGGTTATGCGTCAGGCGATTATCCCCGTGGATGCTCACTTTATTCAGCGGAAGCGGTTCGGCAATGGGGGTGGCAGTGGGCGTTGCATAACCGGCACTGACCACCTGCACTTGTGCCGTCACCGGGAATCCTTGTGTTGTTGTGTTGTCGCCGATGATATATCCTTTGACCTCATAGCTCTTTCCCACGGGATTTTGGCTGGCGTCGGCCTGTGCTTGCTCCGTAGCGGGTGCAGCGTTGGTCCATCGCACCTGCCGGTATTCCTTCGTACCGTCGCTGTAGGTCACCCACAGCTGGTAGGGTAGGCGAGGTGCAGTACCCACAGGAGCCTCCACTTTTACAGCCTCAGTGGTTTGGATCGTTCTGTACTCTTGAGCTTGCAGACTGGCACTTGCCAGCATCAGCAAAGATGCAAATAATGCCTTCATTTGTCGAATTATTAGAGTTTCTTGGCGACAAAGGTAGGCATTATTTGCGACTTTTCGTTCAAAAAGGACAAATTATTTCATTCTTGAAGCTTCATAACCGTAACTTTTCAACTGATTAATGAGTTCTTCAGTGTCGTGAGAGCCTACAACAATGGCTTCTCCGTCGACAAGGCTGACTTCCACATCTTCTACTCCTTCCACACTGCGGATGGCTCGTTCTACGTTTGCCTTACAGTGGTTGCACGACATACCATGAACTGAGTATTTAACTTGGCTGTGGTGCTTATGGGGTTCATGGGACTCATGAGCCTCGTGGTTTCCATGTCCCTCATTTTCGCAGCAACATCCATGACCGTGATGAGCCTGCCAGAACGCATTTACCAGCAGCACCGCCAGCACGGCTATCCAAACCCATTCCATCATGCTCAACCCGTGTGTGCATTCGTCTCCCATAGTGGCGAAACCTGCCTGTACGGAGAACCACTCCTGCGGCAGCAGGTAGTCGATACCTAATCCGAAAACGATGGCTCCGATGATGATCGAGAGCAGGTACATCCACAGTGTGCGTTTGCCAAAGACCTTGCCGATGACCAGCATCGATGCGGAGTTCACAGCCGGACCTGCCATCAGCAGCACCAGAGCTGCGCCAGGCGTCAGCCCCTTAGCCATCAGCGATACGGCAATCGGAATAGAACCTGTAGCGCAGACATACATAGGAATAGCTATCGCCAACACAATCAACATGTTCAGCAGTTTGTATTCGTGCAGCGCTGCCAGCCACTCATTTGGCACCGCCACCGTGATCAGTGCTGCAATCAGCAGTCCCACTATCAGCCATTTCCCTACATCCTGCATCATCTCCACGAAGGCGTAGTCGAGTGCCCCTTTCATTTTGCCCCAGAAGTCTTCGGCCTCATGTTCTTCATGATTGCAGCAGTGTTCGTGGGAGTGGTTGTCGTGCTTATGCTCGTGGGTCTTATGGGCCTCGTGATGACAACTGCAAAGTTCCTCCTCACGGTTCCCGTTGAATGATTCTTCCCCACTTTTGTTTACCAGCCATCCTCCAAATAATGCTGTGAACAGTGCGGCTATCGGCCGGACGATGGCGAATGGCAGGCCCATTAGTGAGTAGGTGGCGGCGATGCTGTCTACTCCGGTCTGAGGTGTGGCGATGAGAAAACTGGTGCAGGCGCCGGGGCTGGCTCCTTCCTTGCGCAGTCCCACCGCTGTAGGTATCACGCCACAGGAGCATAGCGGCAACGGCACACCGATAGCGGCAGCCTTCACGACACTTTTCATGTTGTTCGGTGCCAAGTGTTTGGAATAAAGATCCTTCGGAACAAACGTTCGCAACAGTCCTGCAATCAGGAATCCCAATAGCAGGTAGGGGGCCATTTCCGCCGTCATCATGACCAGCGCATCCCAGTAGTTTTCGAGAAATGTAATCATATTATAATGGTGTTATTGTTCTTTTTCGGCTGCAAAGGTACTGCATTCCTCGTGCAACTCAGTTGCAAACTGCCTTTTCAGAAGCAAAATGCAGCGAAAAGACGCCAAAATTCCCCAAAAACATGATACTATCCGCAGTTTTTTCCCTTTTCCCTTTCTACTTTTCATTTTTTTTACCTACCTTTGCACCCGCAAAAACCGATAGCACTATTTGGAGAGATGCCAGAGTGACCGATTGGGCCGGACTCGAAATCCGGTGAACGGCTCGTCCGTTCCGGGGGTTTGAATCCCTCTCTCTCCGCCAAAGAGGAAGCCGATGGGCTTCCTTTCTTCGTCTTATAGGGATTCTTCACATGCCTTTCTTTCTTTTTTTCTCATTTATTTGCTTATCTCGGCAAAAAACAATAATTTTGCACCAGAATTGAGAAACTATTTGCTTTAAAAACAAAAATCATCTTTTATTTTATGCAGAAAGAAAGACTGCTCCTGACCCTTTTGCTTTGTGCATCGTGGCTTGCGAGTTTTGCCCAGAATGCTGTCAAGGGCACCGTTAAGGACATTTCCGGTGAGCCACTGATAGGAGTTCATGTTATGTATGATGGCGGTCAGGGTACTGTGACCGACATCAATGGAAACTTCAGTGTCGATGTCCCCGCAGGAACAACCCTCAGGTTCTCGTATATCGGCTTCAAGCCTCAGACCCGGAAAGGTTCTGGTAACATGAACATTACACTCCAGGAAGACCATACCACGATGGAAGACGTAGTTGTGGTGGGCTATGGTACGATGAAACGTCGCGACCTGACAGGTGCGGTCGCTTCTGTCACGGGCGAAAAGCTGGCTGCGAATCCCGTAGCTACTGTGGCAGAAGCCTTGCAGGGTCAGCTGCCTGGCGTGAATGTGATTTCTCAGGATGGTCGTCCTGGTGGTTCGATGTCTATCCGTGTTCGTGGCGGTGGTTCTATCACTCAGTCAAATGAGCCTCTTTATGTGGTCGACGGCGTACAAGTGAGTAGCATTGATGACATAGCAGCTGATAATATTGAGAGCATCGACGTGCTGAAGGATGCAGCCTCGACGGCTATCTATGGTGCCCGTGGTGCTAACGGTGTTATCCTGATTACGACCAAAGGCGGAAAGGAAGGCCGGGTAACGGTGAAGTACAATATGTACTATCAAATTAAGGCCAAGCCCAGCCAACTTGATGTCATGGAAGCCTATGACCATGTTTATCACACTTGGAGCTATGCTAAGTCGCAGGGTGACACCTATGCAGACGGAGTTGCCAAGTACTATGGGCTTGGCAGTGCCTATGGCAACCATTTGGAAGAGTACAAGAGCCAAAGCTCACATAATTATATGGAGGATGTGCTGCGTACGACTCACGCTTGGAACCATGATGTCTCGCTGAGCGGCGGCAGCGAGTCGACCAAAGTGTATGCTTCCATAAACTATGCCAACCATGAAGGTGTGCTGGTCAATTCCGGTTTCAAGCGCTTGGGCGCCAATCTGAAGTTAGCTCAGGATCTTGCCAAAAACCTGAAACTCGACATCGATATCCGTTACAGCGAGATGCAGTTCAAAGGCAACCGCTATGAGTTCGCCACGGAAGCTTATCGCTGGAAACCTATCGATAATCCTCTGGGTTCAGGAGAAGCTTCAGATTTGGGAATGGGTAGTGCCAGTGCTCAGGACGATTACAATCCTGTAAGTATTATCAATGACTACGAGAATCTTCGCAATCGCTATCGAATCGGCCTGAACACAGGTCTGACCTGGCAGATCATCAAAGGCCTTACAGCCAAGACCGAGCTTTACCTGAGCCGTAACTGGAGCAAGTCCCAGCAGTGGGCTGGCGGTAATACCAACGGGCAGAATTATAATGCTGCAACCCTGAACGAAGGCGACGGCAACAACACCCGCTGGGATACCACGTTGAGCTATGATGTTCAGGGGCTTGGCGAGAATCACTCGCTGACCGTGATGGCAGGTCATGAAATGTTGTCAAGTCGTTCGAATGCTGCTCAGATTTATGGCACGACTTATCCCGAGGAGTGGGATTTCAACTGGGCCTTTGGTAACATTGGGGCCACAAAGAACAAGGCTAATGACACTTATACTTATACAGACGGGCATCCCGTTCATTCGCTGTCGTGGTTCGGCCGTGCCAATTATTCTTACCTGGGGCGCTATATGCTGACCGCCACCATGCGTGCTGATGGCAGCTCGAAGTTCACCAAAGGCAACCGCTGGGGCTACTTTCCTGCCGCTGCAGTGGCATGGCGTATCAGTGACGAACCGTTCTTGAAGCGTGCTCAGCCGTGGCTCGACAACTTGAAGCTGCGTGTTTCGTTAGGTACTTCAGGTAACGACCGTATTGCTCCTGGTTTGACAGAGACGCTGTGGACGACAGGCACAGCTACCGTCAACGGCGAGAGCATAACCACCTACATGCCCACCTCTACCTTGGGCAATCCAGATCTGAAGTGGGAGACTACTATTTCCCGTAACCTTGGTCTTGACTTCAGCTTTTGGAATGGTAAATTGCGTGGTAGCATTGATGGCTATTGGAATACGTCGAAGGACGTTCTGATGCTTGTTCCTTGTGACCCTACTTCTGGCTTCAGCTTTCAGATGCAGAACATAGCGAAGACCTCTAACAGGGGTGTTGAGCTTGCTCTGAGTTACGAGATTATTCGTCAGAAGGACTGGAACCTCAGTTTCGGAATGATCTACAACTTCAACCGCAACAAGGTAGACCAGTTGCAGGAAGGTGTGAGGGCAAGTGCACATACTGGTTGGGGGTCCACGATGCGTGTTCCGTTCTATGATTACATTGTGATGGAGGACGAGTCCGTAGGCTTGATTCAGGGTATGCAGAGTGCCGGTTTCTACTCTGTTGATGATTTCGATGTGGTAAATGGTGTTTGGACCTTGAAGGCAGGTGTTCCTGACAATGAAATAGGTATGGGGGTCTACAGCAGTCCCTACAAGTTGCCTGATGGCCAGAAGGCATTCCCAGGTATGGTGAAGTATGCAGACACCGACGGCAATGGTACTATTGATGCTAATGATGCTACGATTATCGGTCACACGATGCCGAAGCATACGGGTGGCTTCAACCTCTCCGGCCGCTGGAAGGGCCTCGATTTTGCCGCCAACTTCACCTATCAGATCGGTGGCGATATCTATAACGCCAACGTGATGTCTGACATGATGGGCAACAAGGACAAAAGCCTCGGCTATAACCGTCTGTCCGGAGTCAGCAATACATGGCGCTTCTATGATGTGGATGGTCAGGGTGACCTCGTTGCTGTCACAGATCCCGATGCCGTCCGTAGGCTCAATGCCAATGCAAAGTATGGCTTTTTGCCGGAATATGGCATTTGTTCCTCAGTTTTTATTGAGGATGCTTCATTCCTGCGTTTGCAGACTCTGACAGTGGGTTATACCTTCCCGAAGGTTTGGACTCAGCGAATAGGTATCAGCAAAGCCCGTGTCTACTTCACGGCAGGTAATCTGTTCTGTTTGAAGAAGTATAGCGGACTGGATCCTGACGTTAATGTCAATTCTTCTGCCGACAGCTCTTATTCTGGCTTCCCTACTCCTGGCTACGACTATCATTCGTACCCGAAGTCCCGTACATTTACTTTTGGTCTTAACGTAGCATTCTAATTCATCATCATTCAAAGAAGAAAAAGAAGTAAAACAATGAAAAACAATATATTATCCATTGTGCTCTATATGGCAGGAGCACTGGCTCTCACCGCTTGCAGCGATTATCTCGACACAAAGTCGTATTCCGAGGCCAATGCCGATTTCGTTTTCTCTAATATGACGACGGCCCGTGCAGCAATGGACGGCGCTTACAACGAGTGGCATGGAGCTGTCACGTCGCAAATCTTTGGTGACGGTTTGTTCTATGCTTTCGATATTGCAGGCTCAGACATCATGCGCCATCCGGAAAAGTATAATGCACAGCCAGCCCGCCACATTCCAGAGGCATTCTACGTGAATGGCACCGAGGCTGCAACTTACGACCCGGTAACTTATGGCAAAGAAGCACCCAGCAGTCCTTATAGTGTGCTGTTTTCTGTAATTGGAAAGTGCAATGCCATTACCTCGGCCATCGAGAGTACTGAGGGCTTTGAGGCGATGATGCATCAGACAGCCCCCTCGGATATGAGCCAATTGTATGGCGAGGCTGTTGCCTTGCGTGCTACTGCCTATCGTGAACTCATCAAGTACTATGGCGATGTTCCCTTTCAGACCAGAATGGGGGAGGCTGCAACAGGTCTTTCGTGCCGCGACTCCATCTATGATGTACTCATTGAGCAGCTGAAGAAAGTAGAACCCATTATGCGTCCAGTGGAAATCAAGAAAAAGAACTATTTGTCGCAGACCTACGTTGACGGGCTTATCGGCCGTATAGCTCTGGAGGCTGGTGGCTACCAGACCCGTCGTGGCGATTTGAAGTACGTCGACGGTGTCGGTAATGTGCTCACCTTCGAGACCAAAGGAAGTGAGACCAATGGTGCCAGTTATGGCCGTCGTTCAGACTGGCAGCAGCTTTATACAATAGCTAAAGAATATTTCCTGTTAGCACTCGACCATAAAGGTGATGCCCAACTGTCTGACGACTACAGCACCTTTTTCGACCAGCTGCACGGCGATGATGCCAGCTTTGCTGATGAGAGCATCTATGAGGAGCCGTTCCAGCAGGGTTCTGGCGGCAACGATCCGCGCCCTTATTCGTTGGGCCGTCCTTCCACAGGTGCAGGCACCAATGATTATCCCTGTAAGAACTACGGCCAGGGTCGTATCAATCCAGCTTTCTACTATGGTATCTTCGACCCGAAGGATCTGCGGCGTGACCTAAGCTGTGCCGTCACTGGCGGCAATAAGGGCTTTGAGAAATTGCTGCCTTTCGCTCCCGGTTCCCAAGCCAATGGAGGAGGTATAGCCTGCAACAAGTTTGATGAGAATCGTCAGACCAAGGTGTGGACCAAGAACCAGCGTCGTTCAGGAATCAATGCACCCTATATGCGTATCTCGGAGATCTACCTCGGGCTGGCAGAAGCTGCAGCTGCATTGGGCGACGAGAAAACGGCCAAGCAGAACCTAAAACTGATTCGCGACCGTGCCTTTGGCGGCGAGAACAAGGGAAATGTGGATGCTTTCATTGCCGCTGAGGGCTCCTTGTTGAAGGCCGTTATCGACGAGCGCGGTTTTGAGTTCGCTGGCGAGGGAGACCGCCGATGGACACTCATCCGCACAGGTCTGCTTCATGAGAAAATCCGGGAGATCAAGGACCTCACCAAGGAGATGCTCGATGGCCTGAAAGCCAATGGCTGCTACACCTTCGCTAATGGCAACACCATTTCCGACTCTGTCTATACCAAGATGGTTGATGCGAAAGCATTATACGGCTTTCGATTGGTCAGACAGACACCTTCAGGGATGGAAAATGATCCTGTCTTGTATCCTGGATGGCGTGGTGTGAACAACGACTGGTCGGCTTATGGACTCGACTATAAAGGCAAGAACGAAACCAACCTGGCCATTAGGGGGCTGTTCACAAAGCTGACAGCAGCCGAGGTTGCAGTCTTGAAGGCCGATGGTTACAATGGAGCCGCATGGGGTTCTGCATTGGTAGAGAACTACGATGAGTACTATACCTGCTTGTTCTATAAGTTCGACTATAACATGGCTCCCATCTATCTGTTTCCGTTCACTCCGAACACCATGATAACGGGGGGCTTCACCAATGGCTATGGCTTCGCAAACGAATAGTCTGCCAGTCAGAACCTTCCCTTAGTATCTGCAGGCTTTCTGCTCCAACAGTCCTTCAAGGACGCGGCTTATCCTCCGATCTGAGCTGTGATGCCGTGGGCGGCAAACTGGCGGATGCAGCGTTGCAAGGTGTCATCAGACGGGGTGGACATCGCGATACCGGTGGGGTTGTAAGTCGTGCCCCGACGGCGGTGTTTGTCACGTCCCATTTCGTGGTAGGGCAGGAGGGCGACAACATTCAGCCCCGACAGCTCCCGTGATGCAGGAGCGAGGGTTTGCAGGAAGCGGGCTGTCTGCCCGATATTCTCCTCGTCGGCATTGATGCCTTCAATGAGGGGAATGCGGATCTGAAAGGGGACATTGAGGGTGGCGAGGAGTTGAAGGTTTGTGAGGATTCTTTCGTTCGATACGCCCGTAAAGTGCTTGTGCTTCTCTGTGTCCATCACCTTTAGGTCCACCAGGAAGAGGTCAGCCTCCGCAGCCACCGCCTTCACCATTTCCGAGGCCGCATAAAGGGTGGTGTCCACACAACGGTGGAAGCCGCGCTGGCCGAGGGATTTCAGTAAATGGTGAATCTCCGCAGTCATCAGGGGTTCTCCGCCACTGATGGTCACTCCGCCTCCGCTGTCCTTCATAATGTCGCGCTCTTTCTCGATTTCCGCCAGCAGTTCGTCCAGTGTGTATTCGCGACCGCACATCTCAATGGCCATAGCCGGGCAGTTGTCCGCCTTCACGGACAATTCCTCGCGCGTGTGTGATTTTAATAAGGTGTCCGTTGGCAGTCCGAGTTTGTCTGGATACAGGCCACAGGTGTTGCAGCCGATGCACTTCTTCTGCTTGAACAGCAGTTCAGGCTGCGGTAGCCACGATTCAGGATTGTGGCACCAGACGCAGCGCAGCGGACAACCCTTCATGAAAATGGTGGTTCGTATTCCCGGACCATCATTGATGGCATATCTTTTGATATCGAAGATCGTTACTTTCATTGGGCGTCCATTTACTCTGCGTCGTCCCAATTGACGGTGTTGCCTTTCACCTCTGCCCAAGAGTAGCCGTCAGTGTCCTTAGTGGCATCGGTATCTTGTCCTCCTCTTGAGATTGTTTGTTCTGTAGCGGCCATAAGTGATTCGGTCTCGATTTCAACAATGGAGCACGCGGGAGCTTCGTACTGCTCCCTGCGTGCGTTGTTTTCGTTATGAGTTGTCATATGTTTTTTTGTGGGGTAATTGTTTATCAATTGAGTAGGTCGATGTGTGTTCAGTAAACGACGGCTGCGCACTGTGGCTGCAGGGTCAGGTTTAGACGCCCTTTCTTATCGGGCACGAGGGGTAACTGCTGAGGGGTTTGGCCGTCGGCACCGTCGGTGAGGAGGGTGGCTTTCTCAGTGGCGAAACCGTTGAGTACACTGAGATCAAGAGTGAGGGCCTTGGCGGCGGGCTCTGCATTCATGGCAGCGACGTACCACTGGGTGCCGTGGCGACGTGCGAGGACGATGTATTTTCCCGGGTAGCCGTCGATGAAGCGGGTCTCGTCCCAGGTGGTGGGCACCTGCTTCATGAAATCGAGTTCGAATTGGGGCTGCTCGGTGAGGTTGCGCGGTGTGAGGGCGAAGTTCTGACCGCTGCTTTGGAAGGCGATGGCGGTGGCGAGCTCAAAGATGTCGCTGGTGCGGCGTGTGTTGCCCTTACCGGGTTCCTTGTGCAGGCGCTTCTGCAGCACCGTGCCGCCATATTCCATCGAGGCCACAGCGTTGCGCACGAACGGATGCAGGCATGCGTGGCGTGCTTCCTGCTCACAGAAATCCTGGCTGAAATAGAGGTTCTCGCTGGCCAATACGGCCTCGGAACTGCAGTAGTTGGGGTACATACGTTCCCAACCGCGGGGCAGGGTGCAGCCGTGGAAAATGCATTGGATGCCATAATCATTGGCGTCGCTGAGGATGCCTTCGTAGACACGCATCGTCTCCTGCTTATCGCCGGCAAAGAAATCCACCTTGATGCCAGCCACGCCACCGTCGCGCAGCCACTTCATCTCCTTCTTGCGGACGATGGAGTTGTGCATGGCTTGGCGGGCGCACTGGGGTGCATCGTTCCAGGCGCCGTTGCTGTTGTACCACACCCAAGGACGTACGCCTTTCTGCTTGCAGTAGGCAAAGAGTTTCTCCATACCTTCGCGCCCGATATGCTCGTACCATCCGCCGTCGATCAGGCAGCCTTCCCAGCCGAGGGCTGCGGCGAGGTCGATGTACTTGATTTGGTCTTCGTAGTTAATGCTGGGGTCCTGCCAAAGAATCCAGGACCAGGTGTTGCGCGAACCTTGATAGTCGATGGAGGGTTCGTAGAGCGGTTCTACGACATCCCATGCGATGGTGGTCTCGACGATGGGCTTCAACGTTGGGCCCAAAGTGATGGTACGCCAAGGAGTGTAGCCCATCACATAGTCATTGGCGTTGGTATTGCAGTTGCCGAGTCCGATTTGCGCGCCAGTGCTGCCGAAGCCGTTGTTCTCGCCCTCCATGGGGAAGGCAATGGTGAAGAGGCCTTCGGGAGTGGCATCGGAGAGGTGGCTGGCGCAATAGTTGCTGCTGACACCTGTCTCGGAAATCAAGAGCCAACCCTTGTCGCCCTCGTGGAACAGACAGGGGAAAGTCCAGCCGTGGCCGGAATGACTGCGTTTTGTGATAGGCTCGTCCCAGATGTAGCCTTCTTCATAACTGGGCTTGGTGCGCTTCCACCCGACCATAGGGTCGCTTTGTTGGCAGATGAAAGCGGTGGCATCGGTGGGGAGCCGGAAGCCGGAAGCTTCGCCTGTGACGATGATAGCGCCAGTCTCGCCACCTTGTAGGAAGCGGTAGCGATAGGCAATATTGTTGTTGAAGACGGCAAACTGCACGGTCATTATTACCCCGCCATTTCTGCGCTGGGGGGTAGTGAGAACCAGCGACAGACCGTTTTCTTCGTTGTTGATCTCGCTTTGTTTGCCTTGACGGAGGTGGTAGCTGTGCTTGATGGTACCTTCGTGGCGAATGGTTTCCTTGAGGGTGAGGTCCTTCGAAAAATCGGCCACGTTGGTATAGACGCCAAGGGGCGAATCAAGCACCATTGGCACATCGAGCGTGTCGGCTTTCGCCCCTTTCTTCTTGGCTTTTGCAATGGTGCGGTAGCCCGCAGAGTAGCTGAGCTGGCCATCTGCGAATTTCACATCCAAATAAGTCAGTTTATCGGGTGATAACACTCGCGTAGTCTGCTGTGCAGACACGCTCGATGAAATATTAAATAATAACAGTAAGAGAAGAGCAAATCCTCCTCTTAACCTCCCTCTGAAGGAGGATGTAGAATGTTTTTGACAAATTGTTTTCATTTGTTTTGATTTATTATAAAAGTTATAGAATACTAATCTTGATAGGTGTCAACTCCCTCCCTACAGGGAGGGTGAGGGGTGGGTATAGAACTGCCATCCACGAAAGAGTCGGCCACTGCCTTCGAGTTCGGCGCCGAAGTAGAAGCCAACGTTGGTCGGCTGGTTGTAGCCCACGTTCTGCATGACGAGTGAGTGGCGATAGACGGGTTCGGAGAGGAACGTGTGGAAGCGGTACTTTGTGGGAAGTGGCGTGACATACAGCCGGAGGTGGCGATTGTCCTTCGTGCGCGTCAGCACCTCTTCGCGCCAATCGCCAATAACATCAGCGCAGAGGGCGGGGTTCGACTTGCTGCCATTGTTGAACGTACAATCCTCGAATTTAATAAGGTTCGCGCGTGTGCGAGGACGGTATTTGCTTACGGTCTCGTGGTCAAGCATTTCGCGTAAGAGGTCGCCGTCCCACCAGATGCCAAAGTTGATTGGGGTTCGGGTGGTGCTGTCGATGACTTCTCCATGAATGTTGCAGATGCCACCAGAGGCGGAAGACCACATTTCGAGGCCCGGATTTGTGGGGTCGATATCAGCAGCCATACATCTGCCTACGTCCTGATTCGAGAGAATCTGGAAGAGCACCTTTCCTGTGCGGGCATCGCGGAAGTCGCTGCCGTCGCGCTTGTTCTCATGACAGTCCCAGATCTGCAGTGCGTCGTCGTTGGGGAGGAACGCCGTGAGATGCATCGCATCGCCGTGGCCGAAGCCTGTGTTATAGAGCCCGCGGCCGTCGTGGTCAACAGCCATCGAACCATAGGTGATTTCATCGCAGCCGTCGCCGTCCACATCTCCCACTCGCAGGTTGTGGTTGCCCTGTCCGGCATAACTCGCCCACTCAGGAGTGTTGGTGTCGAAGACCCAGCGCACTTTCAGGTCTTTGCCGTCGAAGTCGTAGGCTGCAAGGACGCTGCGGGTGTAATAGCCTCGGCAGAAGATGGCACTGAGGTGCTGGCCGTCGAGGTAGCCGCAGGCCGCCAGGAAGCGGTCTGAGCGGTTGGCGTAGTTATCGCCCCAGTCGGTCAGTTCTCCGCGCTCAGGGATATAATCCACGGTGCTGATGGCTCGTCCCGTGCGCCCGTCGAAGCAGGTGACCCACTCGGGACCTTTGTATATGAAGCCTCCCCGGCGCACATTCTTAGGCATATTATTGGGCCAACCGGGGCCGCGGAACTGTTCACGTGGGTTCCCGTTGGCCTGATAATTATCTGTGTTGGGGTGGCGGCGGTGATCTGCTTTGGCGTCGCCGAGGACGTTGCCTTGGCCATCGATGGTGCCGTCGGAGGTACGGACAAGCAATTCTGCACGACCGTCGCCATCGAGGTCGGCAACGATAAAGGGGGTGTAGTGGGCACCGCTTCGGATATTACATCCGAGGTTCACGCGCCACATCGAGGTGCCGTCCAGTCGCAATGCTTCAAGGATTGTGGGGGAGGTGAGTCCGCTTTGGCTGTTGTCGCGGCTGTTAGAGGGATCCCACTTGAGGATGATTTCCAGCTGTCCGTCGCCGTCGAGGTCCGCCATCGTCGCATCGTTCGCAGAATAATTGACGGTGGCGGGGTGCGATGGGTTTCCATCTGTTTCGGGCACGGGAGGATTCAGGGGGATGTCGAGGTAGCCGAAGGGCGCGTGGGCCGGCAGCGTCCAGGAGGAGGTCAGCAGGGCGAGGTCGGTCGTCATTAGGCCTCGAGGCAGGTTGCCGTTGGCGAAGACGGGGCGCACGGTGTAGGTGGCTTCCTCGCTCGTGGGGTTGTAGTCCATGAAGGTGGTCGGCTGGTCTTTCGTTCTGCGCCCTATGACCTTCCTGTCTCTCAGTATCTCGAACGAAACATCCATGGGATCACTTTCCAGATAGCGCCATGAGACGAGGACGGAATCCGGTGAGGTGCGAATCGCTATTGTGCCCCGGTTCAGTCGTTCACGTTGCAGGTGGGAGTAGTCATAAGCTGTTTGGGCTTTCGGGCACAGGGGAGCCAGTAGCAGTGTCAGCAGGGTGAGCAGCCTCAGGTTTGAGCGTTGTTGCTGTCGTGTTGATATCATATTGTCCGTTATTTGTATGGTTGAGTTCTAACAGGCGTTGAATGGCAGCCCTTACGAGTTGGAAGGGCGGCGCATCCTTGAAGTCGGTGTTCTTCTTGAGCACCACATCAATGGGCATCACAGCATGTTGGTAGGCCGACAGTTCGCACTGCCGCTGTTGGCTGTGAACGGCCAACTGCTTGATTTCGCGTTCCCGTTCCTTGCGAAGCAAGGTGCATATAGGTTCCAGCAGCGGCATGACCACGTTCTCGAAGAGCGTGTGTCCCTGAATATATAGATAGGTGGTCTCGGGAGTCACGCCAAGGTCGCGTAGCCGTTGTTTGGTAGAGGCGTAGGATTTCTTGGCGTTGGGATGATGCTGTTGCATCCAGGCGACCTTCTGGTTGACGCGTCGCCGTACTTGAGCCAGTGCATATTCAGGATGTTGTGGAGAGATGTCTCGGAACGAGATGAATCCGCAGAAGTCCAACATCGTGAATGACTTATAGTCATCGTGCAGGTAGCCCCAGATATTCCATACGAATAAAGGCCAGATGATTTGGCTGTACTCTCGCAGGAACGCTTCGAAATCCACCGTCGGTCGGTCGTTGAGGGTCGCCGTAACGACAGATTGATGGAGCGAGGGAGCGTAGCACTGATAATTCTCTATAGCGTAGACAAAGGTGTGAATAACGTAGGGCGAGGCGTTGAAAGCAAATGAATTCTCGGTGGCGTCTTGCAGTATGTAGTCGTAGTCCGCATCGACACAGGCAATCATGGCGCCTCCCAACTGTTTGGAGGAGAGTACATTGGACATTGCCTGCCGCTTGCCTTTCTGCAGGGAGTCGCGCCCGGGAAGCTTCACCTCGAAGTAGAAGTCCGGGGTCTCGAAATCATCCAGAATACCGCGCCAGAATGCCACGTCGTCGTAGCTCTCAACGTAGGCCACAATGCGCCTCCGCGAACCTGAAGGTCGCAGGCGGTTGGCGGCTTCGAGGTAGGCCGAATTGAGGTTCTGGTTCAGGCGGTGGGACATGGGTCGATGGGCTTGCTGTGCTTTGTGGTTTTACGAGCCTGATGGGGGCGATGGAACTTAATTGACAATGATATCTTCGACATCCGTCACCCGATCCATCCATCCGTTCATGATGACGGCAGGGGAGTGGGTGGTGATGATCACCTGAGCGTTGGGGTTCAGGTCCGTGACCAGGTCCAGCAGTCGTTGTTGCCATTCGATATGCAGGCTGATTTCCGGCTCATCCATTAGTAGAACATAAGGTTGCCTGTTCTCTACGAGTACCGTGAGGAGGATGATGAGCATCTGTTTCTCGCCGCTGGAGAGCAGGTAGGGGCTCAGTCGTTCGCCCAGGTGGTGGAAGAAGAGTTCGTTGGCAGATCGGTCTATAGCTTTTCCTGTGGACTGGAACAATTCGTCGACGAGGTCCCAGAAATGCGCCTTCTCCTGTGCGATAGCGGAGGCTTTCTGCTGCGCCTCGGGGTCGCCTTGGGTGAACAAGTTAACGATGCGGCTCGACTGGTTGACCTGATAGTCCAGGAATCGGCGCTGCAACTGGTAGAGTTCCCAGTCCAGTTCCGTGGAGAGGCGGGCGTCGGCCACTTTGCCCACGATATCCGCACTGATGAGCGGACGGTCGGTACTGTGGATGACATCATATCGAATGGTGTCGGCTTCCTCGGGCTCGAAGGTGATTTTTACGCCTCCCGTCGTGCGATTGCGTTCCGGATCCTCTCGAATCTGAAGCAGCCGCCGAATAGTTCTTCGTAGAATGGTACTCTTTCCTACGCCGTTGATTCCACTGAGAACGTTGACTCCCGGCTGGAGGTCCCAGACAATATGTCGTGTGCCTCGCCAGAGGGATTCTATTTCAATGCGTTTGATATAAAGTCCGTACATAAAAGATACATTTTTGGTCTTTTCAGGGGCAAAGATAGCACAAATTGCGCCCCCTCCCAAAAAAAGAGGCCGCTTTTTTTGTCCTTGCGGCAGTTTTGCCGTATATTTGCACCCAAATTTATGAAAGTACGTTTCCACAGCTCACTTTTTAGGGCCGCGTTGTTAACGCTGGCGCTCATTTTTGCACCCATTTTCGTTTATCCCATTTCTGCGGCATCGAAGCCTGCCGGACAACCGGCCTTCACCTTGGTGCTCGATGCGGGTCATGGAGGCAAGGATCCTGGTGCACTGGGCAAGAAAGGGAAGGAAAAGCAGATAAATTTGGCAGTCACCCTTGCCGTAGGAAAGCTCGTGGAGGAGAACCTGAAGGACGTGAAAGTCGTCTACACCCGCAAAACAGATATCTTCGTAGAACTCGATGAGCGTGCCCGAATAGCCAACAAGGCCAAAGCCGACCTCTTCGTAAGTATTCACACCAATGCCCTTCCAGGCAAGGCTCAGGGGCGCGGCTCCGAGACGTACACATTAGGAATGCACCGCGCCGCAGATAATCTGGCCGTCGCTAAGCGCGAGAACTCGGTGATTATTTTGGAGAACGACTATGAGAACCGCTACGAAGGCTTCGACCCAAAGAGCTCAGAGTCGTATATCATATTCGAACTCATGCAGGACCAGAATATGGAGAATAGTGTGCGATTGGCCACTCTCGTTCAGAAAGAGTTCCGTTCTGCCGGCCGTCCGGACAAGGGAGTGCATCAGGCGGGTTTCCTGGTGCTGCGCGCCACGTCGATGCCTTCGTGTCTGATAGAATTAGGTTACATCACCACGGCCTCCGAGGAGACGTATCTCACCAGCGACCGCGGCGTGCGTGAACTTTCCCGGAGTATTTATCAAGCAATCAAGAAGTATATCGAAACACAGAAATAGCTATGAGTATTTCACGTGAAGTAAAAATCGGACTTACGGGCATCGTCGCCTTGGTAGTCCTTTTCCTTATTATCAATTTCCTGCAGGGCTCCAGCCTCTTTTCCACGCAGGACACTTATTACATCAATTTCCGCAACGCCAAAGCGTTGGCCAAGTCCAGCCCAGTCTACGCTGACGGCTATAATGTGGGCATCGTATCCAACATTCATTATGACTATGATCACCCGGGCAGCGGTGTCATCGTGGAGATCTCGGTGGAACATGGCATGAGGGTGCCCGCAGGTACTGTCGCCGTCCTCGATGAAGCCATGCTCGGCGGTTGCACCCTGAACCTGTTGATGGGCAATAGCCCCGTCGAGCGTTTTGCTCCTGGCGACACGTTGCCTTCCGAGGCAAACAACGGACTGATGTCGCGAGCTGCAGAACTACTGCCCAAACTGGAACAGACAATGGCTAAGGTCGATACGTTGCTCACCACGTTGAATACGGTGGCCGGCGACCCCAATATCCGTGCTATACTCTCGAATACGAACGAACTCACGGCTAATCTCGGCCAGACGTCACGCAGCCTCAATCAGTTGCTTGAAAAGGATGTGCCGGCAATGACGCAGACCTTCAACCAGGCAGGGCAGAATGTGGTGGCGCTCACCGACAGCCTTCGTCAACTGGATCTCGCAGCCACGCTGTCAAAGGTGAACGGAGTCGTGTCGAATGTCGATCAGATGACCGCCCGCCTGAACTCCAAAGATAATAATGTGGGCCTGCTCCTGAACGACACCACTCTTTACGGAAATCTGACCCGTACCACCCTCGATGCAGCCCGTCTGCTGGAGGATCTGAAGGCCCATCCGAAGCGTTATGTCCACTTCTCGGTCTTTGGTAGAAAAGAAAAATCAGAAAATCAATAAAACGGGGTTAAAAAGAAAATTTCCAAATAAGAGGCCTTTGAAGAAACCTTGACAGAGGCGGCGCATAAATTATTTAATCAGTGCTCCTTAGAAGTCTGAAATAAAGGTTGGACTAAATTCTTCGTGAATAGTCCAATCTTTTGTTTTTCACCTTGTTATTATTTTGCAATAGGATGGAAAGCAGTTTTTTTGAGATAGTCGGGCAGGGTTTTGAAAACGTGATATTTATGCTCGTTTTACAGAAATTTTTTCTTTTGGTCTTATTTGGAGGTTCAAAAAAAAAGTTGTACCTTTGCACCGCAATTCGGCCTGAAAGTCGATGCCTCTTAACCAAAAAGAATGGAAACCCAGCAAATTATAGATTCCCGATGGAACCAATGTCTTCAGCTGATACGTAACAACGTACAGCCGCAGGCCTTCGACACTTGGTTTGCTCACATCAGCCCCGTCACTTTTGATGAGGTTGAGCGGAAACTCTATATGGGTGTTCCGACCCATTATTTCCGCGAGCATCTGGAGGCTCATTATCTGGATCTGCTGCGCCGGGTGCTCCATAGGGTCTATGGTTCAGACATCTCCTTATTTTATAACGTGCACGCGGACTCCACGAACGGCGAAGACATGGTCGTCGAAGGCACGCAGCGTTCTACGGCCGGCGACGGACAGCTTCCCACCCAGCCGGGCAACAAAGGACCTCGAGCCCTGCAGCAGCTGGACTCTCAGCTGAACCCCAACTACACGTTCGACAACTTCGTGGAGGGCTTTTCCAATAAGTTGCCGCGCACCGTGGGAGTGGCCATTGCAAATAATCCGCGTCAGGTGACTTTCAACCCGCTGTTTATCTACGGACCTTCGGGCGTCGGTAAGACTCATTTGGTGAATGCCATCGGCAATAAGCTCAGGGAGTTGCACCCGGAGAAGCGTGTGCTCTACGTCTCGGCTCACCTCTTCCAGGTGCAGTATACCGACAGCGTGCGCCAGAACACGGTCAATGACTTCATCTCCTTCTATCAGAGCATAGATATCCTTATCATTGACGACGTTCAGGAGTTCACGACCAAAGCCACTCAGCAGACCTTCTTCCACATTTTCAACCATCTGCATCAGAATGGCCGCCAGCTGATTTTCACCTCCGATCGTCCGCCAATGGCGCTGCAAGGAATGGAGGAGCGTCTGCTGACCCGGTTCAAATGGGGACTGCTGGCCGAGATCGAGCGCCCGAATGTGGAGCTGCGTCGTGATATTCTCCTCAGCAAGGTTCGTCAGAACGGACTGCGCATCTCTGATGCGGTGGTGGATTATATTGCAAACTCCGTTGACTGCAGTGTCCGCGACCTCGAAGGGGTGGTACACTCCCTGATGGCTTACTCTGTCGTCTGGAACAGCGATATCGACTTGTCTCTGGCAGAGCGCGTGATCACTCACACCATAGGTGCTTCGCAGGGAAAACGCGAGCTGACGGTCGAGCAGATTCTGAATCAGACCTGTGCCTATTTCCAGATCGACCCGACCGACGTCCTCTCGCAGAGCCGCAAGGCAAATGTCGTCGCAGCACGTCAGGTTACAATGTATCTGGTGCAGAAACACACGCACCTGAGCACCACGAAGATTGGTGCCGCCATCGGAGGACGCAGTCATGCTACGGTGCTTCACTCCTGTCAGAATGTGGAACAGCGGCTGGATAGCGACGAAACCTTCAGCGCACAAATCAATGAACTTGAGACACAATTAGCGGATTAAACTCACAGCTTAATCCGCTTCTTTCTTTTTCAGGAGGATTCCGGTTTCTTCAATGAATGAACCCTTGTTGTTTCAGGGCCTCAATGAAGGTGAGGCTCAGTGCTTCGTTGTCGCTTTTCGTGTAGCGGATATCCGTGAAGATTTGCGCCAAGGTTTCTTTGTTGTTGATGCGTACAAATTCCTGATTGACTTCCAGCGCTTCTTTCTCAGCATAAAATAAGTCGATGTCCTCGGGAGTGGGGTCGTGGTAGGTCTCTTGGTGCACAAAACTTGCCAGCGGCAGTCGGTCGGAGAGGGGAGGCTCTTCGGCCGGCCACCCCACGGTCAGCGTGGCCACGGGGAATACCAGCTGCGGCAGTTGCAGGGCCTCGATAATGGCGTGTGGCTGATAGATGGTGGTGCCGAGGAAACAGATGCCCAGTCCGGCTTCTTCAGCCAGGTTGCAGAAGGTCTGTGTGTAGAGCAGCGCGTCGGTGGCTGCATTCATAAAACTGAGCACATTGTCGTAACCAGGCGTAGCCTGGCGGCACTCTGCCCACGTGCTTGTGCGACGGAAATCGGCACATATTGTCAGCACCACGGGTGCACTTTTCACCATAGGCTGATTGAAATGTGCTGGGGCGAGAGCGGCTTTTCCGGCGTCGGATCGGGTGACGACGACGCTGTAGAGCTGAAGGTTGCCCATTGTCTGAGTGCGGGCAGCTTCGCTGAGCAGTTTTTCGAGCAATTCCGGCTCAATATTTCGTCCACAATATTGTCGAATGGTTCGTCTGGTGTGAATACTTTCCATAGTTTTTGATGAATCTTGTTTTTTTCGACTGCAAAGGTACAAAAAAAAAGCGAAATATTTGGTAACATCAGACAGAAAAGCTAATTTTGTGCCGAAAATATTCACTTACTTATTTCTTGAGACAATGAAAAAACTCTTTTTGACCTTTCTATTTGCATTCGTCGCACTGTTCCTGCCGGCACAGGATAGTGTGTCTGTCAGCCATCTTCTTTTTGAGAACATCGAGATGAAAGGCGACATCTATGATTTTTCCAAGGTTCTGCAGAAACAAGGCTTCAAGCAACAGCAGCGCGACCTGAACCAGCTCTTCTTCGTCTTCAAGGGCACGGTCCTCGGGCACTCCGAGCAGTTCAAGGTCAACTTTTCCAAGAAAACCAAGACCGTATGGCGCATCATGGTGCAACCCCACAACGTGCCTCTCGACGAAATCGTGGATTCCCTCACCGCCCGCTACGGTGAGCCTTACGAGGCACTTGCAGCTTCTTACAAATGGATGCTTCCTACAGGATTCGTACAGCTGATGGTGCCTGAGGGCTATGATCCCACGCTGGTCTTCATCGATGGAACGGGCGCTGTTGCCTTTAAGGACGAAGACAACCGCAACTAAGCATTTATTTACAAATCACACATTATAATCTTAAGTGGAAAAGACTTATACGTATGACGAAGCCTTTGAGGCTTCCTTAGAGTATTTTGCGGGCGACGAACTGGCTGCCCGCGTTTGGGTAAACAAGTATGCCATGAAGGACTCTTATGGCAACATCTATGAGAAGAGTCCTGCCGACATGCACTGGCGCATTGCCATGGAGGTGGCTCGCATCGAGCGGAAGTACAAGAATCCGATGTCTGCCCAGGAGATCTTCGACCTCCTCGACCACTTCCGCTACATCATTCCGGCAGGTTCGCCCATGACCGGAATCGGCAATCATTTTCAGGTGGCCTCGCTCAGCAACTGCTTTGTCATCGGACTGGATGGCGACGCCGACTCCTACGGAGCCATCATCCGCATTGATGAGGAACAGGTGCAGCTCATGAAGCGTCGCGGTGGAGTGGGGCACGACCTCTCACACCTGCGCCCCGCCGGCTCGCCCGTGAAGAATTCGGCACTCACCTCCACCGGTCTCGTGCCCTTCATGGAACGTTACAGCAACAGCACGCGCGAGGTGGCACAGGATGGCCGCCGCGGAGCTCTGATGCTGTCGGTGTCCATTAAGCACCCCGATGCCGAGGCTTTCATCGATGCCAAGATGACCGAGGGCAAGGTGACCGGGGCCAACGTCAGTGTGAAAATCGACGATGCGTTCATGCAGGCTGCTGCCGAACAGAAACCCTACGTCCAGCAGTTCCCCATCAACAGCGAGAAGCCCATCGTCAGCAAGGAAATAGACGCCAGTGCGCTCTGGAAGAAAATCGTCCACAACGCCTGGAAGAGCGCCGAGCCCGGAGTGCTGTTCTGGGACACGATTCTCCGCGAGAGCGTGCCCGACTGCTATGCCGATCTCGGATTCCGCACCGTCTCTACGAATCCTTGCGGCGAGATTCCGCTCTGCCCCTACGACAGCTGCCGACTGCTGGCGGTGAATCTCTATGAATACGTCGACAACCCCTTCACCCGCGATGCCAAGTTCAACTTCGAACTCTTCCGTGACCACGTGCGAAAGGCACAGCGCATCATGGACGACATCATCGACCTCGAGCTCGAGAAAATAGAACTGATCCTTCAGAAGATAGATTCCGACCCCCAAAGCGAAGAAGTGAAATACTCCGAGCGCAACCTATGGAAGAAAATACTTCGCAAGAGCTCCATGGGACGACGCACCGGAGTCGGCATCACCGCCGAGGGCGATATGTTGGCTGCACTGGGACTGCGCTATGGCACTCAGGAGGCTACCGACTTCGCCGTCGAAGTGCAGAAGACCGTATGCCTGAGTGCCTATGCCAGCAGCGTGCAGATGGCCCGCGAGCGCGGAGCCTTTGAAATGTACGACGCCAAGCGCGAGGAGCAGAATCCTTTCATCCAGCGTATCAGGGAGGCCGACCCCAAGCTCTACGAAGATATGGTGAAGTACGGTCGGCGTAACGTCGCCTGCCTCACCATAGCACCCACCGGCACCACCAGCCTGATGACGCAGACCACCAGCGGTATCGAACCCGTGTTCATGCCCGTCTACAAGCGCCGTCGCAAGGTGAACCCCAACGACCCCGAGGCACACGTGGACTTCATCGACGAAACAGGCGACGCCTTCGAGGAATACATCGTCTACCACCACAAGTTCCTCACCTGGATGAAGGTCTGCGGACTCGATACCGAGCGCCGCTATACTCAGGAGGAAATCGATGAGCTCGTGGAACAGTCGCCCTACTACAAGGCCACTGCCAACGATGTCGACTGGCTCATGAAAGTCAGAATGCAAGGTGCCATCCAGAAGTGGGTGGACCACAGCATCAGCGTCACTGTCAACCTGCCTAATACAGTCGACGAACAGCTGGTCAACGACCTCTATATGGAGGCTTGGCGCAGCGGATGCAAGGGCTGCACCATCTATCGCGACGGCTCGCGCAGCGGCGTGATGATCAGTGTCAGCAAGAAGAAGGAACAGAAAACAGAAGGCGAACAAGATGCTCCCGAACTCGAGACGGGCCACGAACATCCCGTGCCGGAATGCCGTCCGCCAGAGGTCGTCGAGAAGCGCCCCGACGTCCTCGAGTGCGATGTCGTCCGCTTCCAGAACAACAAGGAGAAGTGGGTGGCCTTCGTCGGACTGCTCAACGGATATCCCTACGAGATTTTCACCGGTCTGCAGGACGACGAAGAGGGAATCATGCTCCCAAAGAGCGTCACCAAGGGACGCATCATCAAGCAGCTAAACCCCGACGGCACCAAGCGCTATGACTTCCAGTTCGAGAACAAACGCGGCTACAAGACCACCGTCGAAGGACTCTCAGAGAAGTTCAACCCCGAGTACTGGAACTACGCCAAACTCCTCTCCAGCGTGCTCCGCTATCGAATGCCTCTTGACCACGTCGTACGCCTCGTGGGACAGCTGTCGCTCAACAGCGAGAGCATCAACACCTGGAAGAACGGCGTAGAGCGCGCACTGAAGAAATACATCTCCGACGGCACCATCGCCCGCGGACAGGTCTGCCCCAACTGCGGACAAGAGAGTCTCGTCTATCAGGAAGGCTGTCTCATCTGCACCAACTGCGGTGCCAGCCGATGCGGCTAATCGCGTTATGCGGGGTGGCCGAATGCCACGCCGTAGTGATTAGAGGAAGAGTCTTCAAACCGATACTTTTCCGTCGGGGGGGCAGCGGAACGCAGTGAATGACAACGCTAACGTTGTGAAAAAGACTACAGTTCAATGACCGTTCTTTCTTCAAAGATTATTCTGAAAGACATTCGAATCTTTGCCCACCACGGAGTGCTCCCCCAGGAGCGCACCGTGGGGGCATATTTCATCCTCAACCTCTCGGTTCAGACCGACTTCTCTCGCGCGCAGCTCACCGACGACCTCGATGGCACCATCTCCTATGCCGACCTCTTCGACCTCGTGAAAGGCGAGATGGCCACTCCCTCCCGCCTCCTCGAGCACGTGGCAGGCCGCATCTGCCGCGCCATCTTCCACCGCTTCCCCGCCGCCACCTCCGTCCACATCGAGCTCCTGAAGGAGAATCCCCCGATGGGTGCCGACTGTGCCGGCGCCGGTGTCTATATCGATGCCACGAGAGAGTAGGACGTCTACACCTCACTCCCCCAATCATAAAAGCTCCGCCGCGTCTCTTTGACACAGCGGGGCTTTCGTTTTCATTTTTTTCCTTTTTTCCTTTTCATTGCTCATTTCCGACCCCAACTCCCCTCCCCGGGGTAGTGAGGAGTCAGGGGATTGACTGCGCTCGACCTTTGGTCGCTTCATGCCTGAAGAATGTTAATAACCCCGAACGACCGAAGCAGAAATCCTCTGCTGAGGACGGAATGGCTGGGGGTGGGCTCTTACCGCACGATTCCGGCGGCCTTCGCACTCAGCGTGGTGATGAGTGCCGTCAGCACTGCTATCACGATGTCAATGACGCGCTTCAGCGTCCTCTTTGTACCTTCATTCATATCCTTCTCCTTTCTTTTTGTGGTTCTTTAATTGTTTAATTCTTTAATTGTTAATTGTCACTTGTCAATTGTTAATTGCCAATCTGAATCCGAGTGAGGGCACACGGCCCTCAACTCGGTTCAGATGACCGGTTTCCGCTCGACCTTTGGTCGCTTCATGCCTGAAGAACTTTTCAACGTTTCAACTTTTCAACGTTTCAACTTCCTTAAGGCTCGGGCTCTTCCTCTTCGCCTCCTTCTCCACCTTCACCTTCCTGGGGTGTCCAGTCGGCGGTGGTCAGACCATCCTTGGCGGCCTTGAGGGCGGCGGCCTGAGCGGCGCGGCTGGTGGTCTGCTCGAACTCGGCGTCCTCGCGGAGCTTCAGCAGGGCGCGTCCGTTGGTGAACTTGACGTTCACCTTCTGGATGTTGTCTGCC